>ERZ1643247.593-NODE-593-length-43013-cov-100.982122_pt1 | contig 43013 bp, 41 predicted proteins | sample MGYA00579264_ERZ1643247 | MGnify/ENA primary metagenome ERZ1643247 (study PRJEB29033, sample SAMEA4952262) | chicken gut metagenome | biome: Broiler Chicken; feature: Gastrointestinal Tract; material: Caecum | place: Ireland | collected 2018 | study: Broiler... | reverse complement strand
TCTCAGACTGTCCGCCGAATATGGCACAGGTGTCCGTTTAGCCCGACAATCTGCAAGTACGGGTCGAGATGGAATTTCAGTTTGATGATTGCGGCTAAACCGGTATAACTCTTGCGAAGATCCGTAACCCCGCACGCCAGATAGACCGTTGTGCTTCCTGAAAAATCAAGCATAGTTCTTCAAAGCCTGGAGCAGAGCAGTCATCAGCCTGGCAGGACAGTCGGCACCCACTTCAATCCGGATGTTTCCCGGAAGAAAGATCGTAATAGAATGATTTCCTGCCGGAGCGTTAAACTGCAGCTCCTGTTCCGACGGGAGCTTTGCGAACACCGGATCAGAAAAAGATTCCGTTCCAGTAGTTCCTGACTGGATCTTACGGATCCAATAGCCCAGAGTAGACTGTGGGATCTCATTCTGCTGACACCAGTCTTTGCGGGATAAGCCGCTTTCCTGGAAAGAATGGACTCGATCAGCCCAGAGATCAGTTTTTGAGATTTTATTGCCATCCATCTCTATTGGTATCACCTCCATCATTTGAGAACATCTTATCAAATGCAGGAAGGGATTTGAAGATACGGATGATTACCTACTTACAAAAGAACGAATGAAAATACTTGACACTCTTCCCCCAGATGTTCCTGCGGAAGAACTGTATTGTGAAGAAAAAATGTATGACCGGCTGTTGGATATCGTTTTAGATGCTCCCGGTCTGGAACTGGTAATAAAATATGGGGAAATTCTCAAGTTAAAATATCCGAAGGAGCTGTTGAAAAAATATAAGACAGAACTCAGCCAGATGGCGATTTCCGCCCGCGGCCGGAAAAAATACCAGGAAATTGCCGAACTTCTTCGTGATATGCAGAGCATAGAAGGCGGTAAAAAAATGGTGGATTCCATCATCACAGAATGGAAAGAAAAATACAAAACCAGAACAGCCTTGCTGGATGAGATTGGAAAAATATGCAGTTCTTAATTGAGCAGTTTGTGATGAAAGGGCTCTTCTATGACAATATCAATATACTCATAGAAGGGGCCTTTATTATTCCAAAACAGAAAGAAACTGCACATCGGGTCGATTTTCCCTGAAATAGATCTCTGCTCTGATTTCATAAAAAAGCTTCAGTTCAGCCCTTGTACTTGACGGTGTGCAATATTCCAGAAGGTTAAGCAGTTTTCTGAAAAAAGCTTGATTGCAGCTTCGGTAGTAACTTCGGTACTGACTTCGGTGGTTGAGGACGAAGTTGGAAGTACAGTTGCTAAGGCACCTATATCAGTACCTGACGAAAGACCAGTACACAACGATAAGCACTGCCAACTTATCCTCCTTTAGAGAGGCAAGTGCCACCTCTCCCTATATCTTTTATTTAGTATTACATTTGTAAAGTTTCTCTTTTTTCTAAATAGCCTATAATATTAACAATCCCATGATCCATTCATGAATACTTTTTACATAGCTATACTCGTCTATCGGAACACTATATGAATCCTTAAGAAGCTTGTTTTTAATTGCGCTTAATCGTAAAATCCATTCGGTTTTAGCATCTTTACCACCTACAATTTTTACTTCCTCTGGACGAACGAGCATTTCTTCAAAAAATGTGGACCAGTTCTTACCATTCAGAACAATTGGCTTAATATCTGCAAGTGAAACAAAATCCCAAATATCAACTTCTTCCTCTTCATTATTGTTGGCGATCAAATCGTAAGTCTTATCGTCCGCCAATTTCTTTGCTTTAGTATAAATATTCTTTGGAAGACCTTTTACCAACCAAGCATCTCCAAAATAGTCCTGAAGATTCTCAGAAACAATTGTTCTAAGCTTATTCTCGATTTCTCCAAGCATTATTCTAGTTGATTCGTTATATGTCTTAGCTTCATTCAGCCAGTATTCTTCTAATCCTTCTGGCCTAAAGTCTGGTCTGGCATCAGCAATCGCTTTCTGATAAGCTCTCCAGAAACGAACATCTCCACCTCCACCAAAGACTTTCTTTAAAGCCTTTCGTTGTTCAGAGTCCAGATTATTAATGTATTCGGTGAGTGGTTTCAGGTAATAACAAATCAAGCCAAACATATCATCCACATCTTGAGATTTGGGATTGATCATGTTTTTCTCAACTAGCATTGTAACAATATCATCAATGACACGGATTGCACCATGCATTCCTCGATTGATTGTCAACATACCATCTTCTTTATCACCCTTATTCCATTCTTCAAGACAATTCTCTCGAACATAAAGCAGGCATTTTTCAATAAAAGGATAAAACAAATCACATGATTCCTGATTATCATCTAAATCGAAAGTTCCTTCGGATGTCACTTCATTCTTTTTATTGTATGTATTGAAAAAGTGGCATTTTTTTAATGCAGATTGAAGTGCCTCGATTGTTATACAACGACCAGGTGTAAGTTCAGCTTCACCAATCAGTACTCTCGAATTCAAAGGAGACGTTGGTTCTTCGCCAAGCATCTGTGCAATCTTTGAACGCAAAGCCTGTCGACGCTCGTTTGGATCTTTAGACCCCCAAAGCATGTCTGCGTTTAAGGTAACTCTAAGTGATTTAGGTACCGCTTTCTGATTTTCATTAATATCCATGAAAAGCTTAATCTGCTCAGTTCTTGCAAGATCTACAAATGCGACTACAGGAACTGTATTGGAACTTGCATACTTGGAATCTGAATAACCGTATAATCGATGCTGACCATCAATTATGTATGCAGTGCGATATCTCTTAGGAATATGTAATATGCCCAGCTTTGAAATCGAACCTTCCACTTTAGTAGCAGACTGATCGAACGTTAATCCCTTACCACCTGTATCGATACTAATGATGATTGAGTTAGGAAAATAACCACCCTCATCAATAAAACTTCGAACCGATTTCAATCTATTCTTTTTAATAATTCTTTGATAAGTTGGCATCATATTTTGATTTGCTTCATTTCTGTGAAGCACATAACCAACCTTTAAAAGTTTCTCTGGTTCAATCGAGAAAGAATAATATGTGTAACCACCCATCTTTCCCTGAATTGCCGGAATTCGATTGTCCATGTTCTTGATTTCCTGGTTGGCAAACAAATTGCCCAGCAACTGATATCTTGAGCATGATCCAAGATGTTTAGAAAGATCAGAGTAATACTCTACTGCGGAATCATTGAAATATATTATTCCAGCTTTTTCCAATTCCAACAAATCTTTTTTATGAATAATGTAATTATGTGTAGCCCATATGAACTTAGATTTTCTTTTTGGATACTTCTTTAAGGCCTCTTTTCTAAGCCCAGAAATACGTTCACTGAAAGTTTTTATCTCTTCAGTAAAACTCGCCTCTGTCATTTCATCTGCAGCATGGCATTCTACAATAATGATTGTTTCATCATCGACAGCCATAACGTCAATCTGCTGAGTTAATGTATCGTCATGAAAGTCATATGACATATAAAATTCACGATCAGCATTCATGGATGAAAAACCCATACTCGCAAAGAGCATCCATATCTTATTTTCGAATTGCTGCTGCATCGGTTTTTCTTTAGAAACCGCTACGAATTTTGGATTTTTATATTCTTTGCTTTTCTCCCAGCCCTCATCAACATACGCGGGAAGATCTGCCACGTTAATCTTTTTCGTATCGTACAATTTTTTACGTTCGCTCTTTACCGAATTTAACGCTTTTCCATATACCATCTTTTCCCAATTTGTGTTTGACATCAGACTTCCGCCTCCCTGTCGTTATTATTACCTTGCGGTATATTTGTAAATATATATTCTTGAACCTTGCCTCTCTTAGCAGCTTTTCCGCCAATATTGCAAGTTCTATCATATTCCAATATTAAATCACCTTCAAATATATTTGCAATAGTCTCATGATGAGCATTGGTAAGAATATAATAAGCACCCTTTTCATTAATAGAATCAATTAAATCTTTTAATCTGTGTTGATCTTCCAAGGAGAACAATGTTGCATTATATGCTATAAAATGATCATTCTCCCCAATATTCGAAGAAACGGTATATGGAGGATCAAGAAAAACTAGATCTCTCGGTCCGATATTAAAATCGCTGTCCATAAAATCTTGACACCGAATATCTACATCTTGTAATTTTTCACTCACCGGATCCAGACGGTCATAATTGAACTCTCCGATTCTGCGCCCATACGGGACATTATATTTTCCTCTACTATTCACACGATATATACCGTTAAACGAATAGAAATTCAGATACAAAAATCTTGCCGCAATCTCTATATCCGTTGTTGGTTCTATATCTCTGATTTTATAATACGATTCCTTATCTGTCTTATATCTCCTTAGAGTATTCTTTACTTCTTCCAAGTTATCACGTATCTGAATAAACGTTGTAACTAATTCTTCATTAATATCCGAAAGGAAAGCCTGATGCGGTATATCTAATGCAAAAAATATTGAAGCCCCACCCATAAATGGCTCTAAATAATTATTAAATTGTATGTCTTTTATAAGATCCTTTACACCATCAACAAACCAAGATTTGCCTCCAGCCCATCTTATAAATGAATGATTCTTTGCCATTATGAGTATCTCCTAACCAATTCCAATAAATAATATTTTGCTCTTGTATAAGCAATATAATCCATGTTCGGAGTGGAATTTGGTGAATGGATATAAATCACCATATCCGATTCGAGTCCTTTAAATTCTTCCACCGAACTAATCTTTATTTCATTTGCAGCTGAAGGTTCCCCCCTGGTAAATCTCCATTTGGCAATACCAACAGGATATGCTGCCTCAAATCTTTCAACGTCTTCCAACAAAAGAACTATCTTGCCATTCGCCAGATGCTCTTCATCAATATATTTTTTCAACAGAGATTCCAATCGATGCGTCATCTGTAAATGATCATGAACATTCTCTGTTACAGGTGTTGGACCTTCAACCGGATTTACGATAACATCTTTTCCCAGATTCGTTTTTTCAGCAGTCCAGGAATAGATATTAGCAGTATTTCTTATATTCTCTCTTAAAAGATACGGTTCCCCTGTGATACCAAACCCGTTACCAAAGCTGTTCTCTCTAAAAATCTGCACATCATCATAAAAAATTCCTAACCTTGACTTCTCCGGATCTTTTAATAGCTTTTTTGTTATACGAGCCCACTCTTCAGTAAAATCTTGAGCTTCATCCACAAAAATAGCATCATATACTTCATCAGTACTTATACTATCTTCGATTCCTTTATAAATTGGACTTTCGTAATTTTCAAAGTTTGTTGATATTTTCTGAAATAGTTGAGACACACAATATGTGTCAATCTTATCTGCAACAGCAGGATTCATCGCAAAATCTTTCTTAACGCTGCCACGTAAAGTCGGTGATGCACATAAGAACAGAACTTTATGATTATTTTGTTTCACTTCTTGAATAGCCATTTTTTTTGCAATCCAGGTTTTTCCTGTGCCCGCTCCGCCCTTCATATAGAATTGTGTCACATTACTTAGCAGATAAACATAGTTGTCTTGTACTCGATTAATAACCTGCAATTGATGTTCTTTATATTGAACTAATGCACCTGCGGCTGCAGACAACGCAACTTTCTGACGAATCAATTCCAGTAATGCTTTATGCTGATTTTCTCTGTAAACTCTAAAACCATACGAACGACCAGCCCATAATCTAAACATCTTTTTTATTTTGTCATACAGATGATTCATTTCTCTGTAATCGATCGTACAATCTCTATGTCTATGGTCTATCGATTTATGTTCAGGCACCGCATAAAACGGGAAAATAACACCCGCTGCATAAATTCCCGGGTACGGTATATGATTTGTATTTGTATACACCTTTTTAAAATAATACATACTTCTTTCTGCCTGATCATATGGGGAACATGATAAATTGCGATTTCCATTGGTATGATCTATTAGCTTCCAATGATTATTTTCACCAATCTCAATACCATTACCGCCCTTTACTTCCAGACAGAGAAAACCGTATTCCGGACTTGCAACAATAAAATCTGATTCCGATTGAATACGTTGGCCTTTTTCATATGTAGTCCACTTAACTGAATAAAAAACATCAAAAGATTCCGGCAACTGACTCTTCAGCGCATAGTACACCACCTTCTCAGAATCTTCTGGCAAATATTCAGCTATATTCTTCGGATACATATTAGCCATTTTTTACATCTCCCAAAAACCGATCTTAGGGCTTTGAACTCCCTCAATAGAATACATATATTTTCTTCCCAATCCAGCATTAAAATGATTACATGAAATTTCTGGAATGATCAGACATGCATGACATGCTGTATCATCACGTTCTATACATACTGGATCAAAAATACAATTCTTTGTATCTTCAAATACACGGCGCAAGAAATACTCATATCTCATCTCCGCCATACCAGATAAAGCACCAAGCGGTACTCCTTGACTTGTTTGAGAATAGATAAAAATACTTGCAGTCTCAACAAATATAATTTCTGTCAACGAATTGCTACTCAGACCACTGATTTCTCCAGCCGCCTTAATGAATGCATGTGACATAGAATGGAGCAAACCGAATACATTCTTTGTAATTGCCTCATCACCTTCAATTTCTCCAAACATAGAAATCAAGTCACCATGAACATGCTCGGCAAACCATTTCTTCACAGCCAATTCATCATCTAAGTCGATAACCTGCTCCTGGCGAATGATATTATTATCTAGAAGCCATTGAATAATCTTTGCCTGGTCAATTTCGAATAAAATGCCTTCTGTATCGAGTTTAGCCCCGTATACAAGATTCGCTGTTCCTTCTTTATTCTTATCGTAGGCATTCATTTTTAACTGCGGCCAATTAGTATTCTTATTATTCTTTGGATCCGCAACAATTCTTGAATATCCATATGTACAGTTCACAATTTGAATATCACAGGAGACCTGCATATTCTTGATACCCAACTTACTATGCCAGTCTAAAATTTCCTGTGGAGTCTCTATAAATTCTATCTCAATCTGGCGATTAATAGAATCCTGAAGGCTGATTACTCTTCTGGCATATTTAACTGTATTGTATTGCATCAGTTTGAAAGAATAGTGGTTCAGCCATTCTTTATAAGCTACAGGGTTCTGATTTACGAACTGTTTGCAGATGTCATCACATGCAGCTGCGAAACGTTCAATGCTAATATTTTCACTATTACTTTTAGCCATAATACCAGCAACAGCTTTTTCAAAATCAGCTTCTTTAATCAATCCTAATGTAATAAGACCTCTAACCTGATCTTCTGCTTCTTGTCTCTTTGCATCGGAACGAAACCGATCACTAAAAGCAAGCTCTACATTATCCAATATCTGCTCATATTCATTTTGCGTCATCTTACCAAACCACATGGCAACAATCGCCTTTTGAGCCTCAATACCTTTTTTGTAAAACTCTCCGCTTCGATGGTCAACCAGATTAATAATGCATAACGTAAATGCCTTATAGTTTCGCCCTGAATTCGCGTTGTCCGGCAATAATCTTTTCCCACAGGTTGGACAGATCTGCGCAATATCAATTGCCTTTTCACTATTACCCGCTTTATAGAACATTTTGAATCGTTCGTTAGACTGATTTGGACGATAGATAAAATCGTGAACACCTTTCACATATGGTATTTTCACCGGCTGTGCATATCCACATTCACAAGCGTAAATCATCTGAAGCTGTTTCACTGAATGCTTTTTACAATTTGGATTTGTGCACCACCAAGTTCCTCGGTCAACATCACTGGCTTTCTTCTTTTCGATTACTTTGCCACACGAGCTACAATAGAAGACCAATGGTGAAATTTTCCCCAAGATATCAGGAACCTCATCAATGCAGTTTGGTTCGACAACTACAAACGAATGCACTCCATCACGAATATCAAAGGACGAGATATCACCGCCTCTATCACCGAATAATTTGATCTGTCTTTTAATCTCGTTCTCTATGAAATCTTCATAGATCCCTTTCATTTCTTTATAGCTCCAATGGGTAATTTGCGCAGTTACAGCCACACCATTGTCATCCCTCTCCGAAATCCAGGTGCGTGGTAAAAATTTATATACTGCTTGACTTTTACTTCGTTTCATAACTCCCCCTTAAATCTTAATCTCAATCTGCTCTTCTGTATCTCTCAGGCTTCGCATAGGCTTCAATCTCCCGTGAGAGAATTGTCCGATTGCGTCTGATAAGAACACATCTTTTTCGAAAGTTCCGTTTTGAATGCCTCCAAGAATTTTTGGCACTTCTTCTCGGATAATTTCTTTATAGGCAATGGACATCTTCTCGTTATCCCGGCAATCATAAATGGAAATAATCATATTAACCACATCGTCAATATCAATGAGCCCGTCCATAAGAAGATTCTTCACCTTAATTGCCTGATACAAATTATCGTTGTTTGTTTCGACAGTATAATACTGCATTAACACACCAGATAAGATACCTGGCAGAGTACTATATATGGCATTCTTGGCCCATCTATTAATCGGTACCGATTCCACAAGATCATCCTTGTTTTGATGGAAAGTTACAAAATTTTTCAGATATGATCTATCTCTTACTCGCATTAAGCGAATGATATCTACAACAATACCGGTATACTTACGACCTGTACGAGAATATGCCTGAATATATTCGGCATTATTATTCGGCATACCGAAGAAATACATAATATTAAAGGAGTCCTCATCCACACCGTGCGAAATTGTACTAGTCGCCAAAATAAGATTTGTACTATCATATTTCTTACGATTTTCCTGAATATCGAAAAGTGTTTTTCTTACCGTCTGGAAATCGACATCACTTGTCATCTGCTCTACGACGAATTCTGGAATTCCCTTTGCCTGCAGGAAGTTATTACCCTGGTTCTTAAAAGCATTCTCAAGTTCCATTGCATCTTGTTTTCGATTGTTATATACAAGTTCAATCCAGTAATCAAAGAGCATATTCTTGTACTCTTCTTCCGAAGCATCAAATCCTTTTTTACAAAGAGCCTGATATGATTCTTGCCAGTTTCGGATCATGCGATAAACAACCAGACGCATGACATAAACCGATTCCCACATTCCATCGGTGATAGATCTCCCATATGGTGCATAGCCGAGAATAATTCGTGTGATATCCTCTTCGTTGGTGAACGAATAGAAATCTTCTCCATTTTTTACCGAAGGATACTCACAAGGGAATCTTCTTGCATACATATGATAAAGATTTTTAATGTGTTCTTCATACATAGAGATAGTAGCTGTTGCACCAATAAAACGAATCTGTTTACGATGCTCTGGCTTAATCATCTTTCTGGCATAATAATATAAGAAAGACTCATAATGAGAATCGAATGTTCCAAGGCTCTCCTTAATTAGATGCATCTCATCCTGAATCATCAGTGTAGGGACAGGATCCTTTAAGTAATTCACATTCTGAACATGTCCGCTACAACCTGCACAAGTACATCTGGATCCAACAGAAAATCCATGGGTCGGACACCACTTCCTAACCTGTCCAAAAAGCATTTTGAATTCATTCGTTGTTCCAATCATAGACATCTTATCAATAGTACTTACAACTACCGATGGAAGATATCTATAAATTTCACTATCGACAATAAAAAGCGGTAATGTTCCCATCTCACACTCTGGATTGTCACAGACGTGTTCAAGGACCCATCTCTCTTTATTAAATTGTACATTAACCTGCTTCTTACCACAGCATGGACAGGTATCAATAAATCTGTAGTACTCATTCAAAGTTTCCGGATCACTTTCAAGAATAAGATCCAAATCCTGCTGCTGACCACCTCGACTACTTAATCGCTCCTTGATATCAATCTTATTCGGGGTGTTATTATTTCCTACATAGAATCCAACTCTAAATTCTGTCATCTCACGAAGAGCTGCGGATTCCTTACGAACCTTATTGGCTTTCATAATAATTGTAAGCACACGATCTAACTGCTGCACAGCCAATAATCTAAGTGGATACTTTAAGAATGCCGTAATACCCTGATTTTTTCCACGCAGACGATCAAAGAACATTGTAAATACTGTAATACCAAGGAATGCTTCGGTTTTACCACCACCGGTTGGGAAGTATAGAAGATTTGCCACTTCAAGATCTGCAGCACTTAATGATGCATCCTCTCTATATTCACTACGAACTGCCTCTGCAAGCATAGATACAATAAACACAATCTGGAAAAGTCTCCATCCTGTAATATTCTTCCTGCTAGCAGGATTTAGTTTAGTCTGGAAAGTCTTATTCATGTATGCAAATGCAGTCTTCACCGTATCTTTATATTCAATCAGATGAATCCCTGTTTCAAATCGATCAATTTCTCCTCTATAAGCAATCAATGCTTTCTGATATTTCTCTTTGGCCATAGCTGAAAGATCTGACAATTGTTCGAATTCAGATTCACATCGTTCGTAATCCTCTTTCATTCTGTTCAGGATAAAATTCAAATTCGTGATAGGATCATTAATCAATTTTTCAAATGTGACATATCCTTTCAAGTCATCCTTTGTAATCAAACGCTTCTGATAATACTTCGGAATATTGTCAGTTTGAATCTCACATACTCTACCAGCATTATCTTTCACATAACGCGCAGACGTATTTTCTGTAACTGCATAAATCGGATCCCTTTTCTTATATCCGGTACTAAAGTAATCCAATTTTATTTCCTGGAATTCAACATCATTTCCAGTAACAGTTATTCCTGCATCGAAAATCTTTGGTAAATATCCTACGTTTTTCCCATCATTAACTGGCGTCTTATTTACCATCTGAAGCAAAAAGCGCAGACTATCCCCTTCCTCAACAATATGAGTGAAAATATCCACCTTCCACCTTGGATATACTGGCTCATTTTTGATTGTCAGTGCCTGTTCAAACTTCTCTTTTGAAACCAAATCTAAAAATGGAATTCTAGTCTTATTCACAATACGAATCTCTGGACTGAGTGAACTAGCAATTTCATTTAACTTATTTTCAATCTGTGCCTCTAAATGAATATTAGATGTACTAAGCCCCGAAAGCGAAAGTTCAATCCCATCTCCAAATTTTTCTGCGATGTCGATCTTCTTGTAAGTAAGTGGCACAGAGATTTTTTTATCTGCATATGTATTACTCAATTCAACAATATTGGCATAAGGATGTTTGTCCTTCTCCCTATACTTTTGCAGAATATAATCAATCGTCATTTCATAATCTGGTTGAATCATATAAAAGAATAATCCTCTCGGAATAATCCTTACAAGGCCCTGATTCTTTTTCACCACAAAAGATAAACTGATTGACGGAACACTCTCAAACTTAGTGCTACTATTTTCAGCATATCCACCTTGAAATGTTGTATCAATACGATCCTCTGCAAGCATTCCGACCATAACCCGATCAGCCGGATTGTCTTCCACAAAAGTATCCGACAGATCTCTTCCAGATACTCGTTCTATATACTTTGACACGATATAATCGGCCATAATATTATAATTATTTGCCATAGTTCATCACCTATTTGTCTAATATTTCTTCCATTGGACTGCCCGGATTTAAATCACTTAACACGTATAAAATGTCCCTTGCTCTTGAGCATGCCGTATAAATTGCACGCATCTGACTTTGAATCTGTGCCTGTTCATCATCATTCATTCCCTTGATAGCATTCCACGAACTAATCTCTTTTTTATAATAATTGTCACCAAAGATACAATTGTAAGGATATAAGCCAGCGACAATTACCGCTTTAAAATCCAGTCCTAACGAAGAGTCTATTGTAGATACTACAACACCATTAGTATCGCTATATCTCTTGCGGTCGAAGACTCCATCTAGCGAAGGCGTAATTAAGGAATATGGTATATCTTCTTCGTTCAATGCCTTCTCAAGCCAATATAAAAAATAATACTTGATAAGTTTATGTTGTTTATATGGGAATAAAACTGCAATCTCGGAATAGCTGAGTTTGTATTTCTGCGTAATCTCCTTTATTGCATCAACAGTTTCCTGAGTAATATCCATTCGACTCAAACCAGTTTTAACATTAAGAGCCAATGTCTTATTCTCACCAACCTCAAAAGAATCATATTCAAATTCTTTGAAGTTTATCAGATTCAACATTTTCATTCGCTCATTCATATGCTGAAGCATATGACATAAGTACAAACCAATCTGCTTACTATTTCTGTAATTCTTACGAATGTATTTAACTCGTCCTGTAAAATCCAAAGTAACGCCAGCAATCTTCTTCCAAGGCACATCTCCTCGTCTACTCTTCTTTCTAATAGTCTGATTCAAATCACCGGCCATAAGAAATGTATTGTCCTCAGAATCTTCTAAAAGCAAATAGCATAGTTCCAGATACTGTGGTTCAAAAATCTGTACCTCATCAATGAAAATTGCTTTGAATCTCAATTTCAATCTTCCCGCTTTTACGAGATTGATGCAGTTTTGAATCTCCTCCGAAGTAGCAATGTTGTCTGCACATCTTGCATTTAAACATTCCTCGTAAATCTTTTTCACCAGTTTATGGAATGTCATAATATACAAATTAGAATCATCTCCAAAATTGGCACAGCTTCTTTTAAAACAATATGCATCTGCAAGATTGCTGTTATAACAGGTAAGTAAGATATTAGACTCTTTATACATGCTGGCATATTTAAATGCTTTTGAAAGAAGAAGAACACTTTTTCCTGCCCCTGGATTGGCAAGAATTACTCTATGCCCTCGTCCCATGTCATTTACTTGACCAACCTGATAGTCATCCAGGAAAAAAGTTTTGTACTCCAATTCATCTCCAGTAATTCTCATCTCTTCTTCTGTATGAATTTTGTTAGCCACTGGAACTTTTACATCTTCAATTTCATTCATCACGACAGTATATTCCGGTGCCAATCGTTCGAAGATTGCTTTCTGTTCAATCTCTGTCATCTGCTTGAAATTAGGATCATATTCTTTTCTGATATTGGAAAATATTTTTAAATCTACCACATGCTTCTCTTTTCCCTCTGAATCCATCGGGTAAAAAAATTTGTACGAAGCATATGCAGCTAAACGTTTTCTCTGAGCTTCTGTAATTTCTCTTCCACCGGTTGTCTCTTCCGGGAAAAGAATAATATGCTTGTATGGAAACTTAAGCACTTTATAATCGCCGGTTCTAACAATAAGCATCTTAGAGTCCAAGAGTCTCTCATAGATTTTATCTTCGATCATATTCACATACATAATATATGTATCAATCTTTGAGCCGTCTACTTTTCCCTGATATATTGAAAAAGTGATCAAACCCTCACTCGGCGAAATGTACAATCCCATTTTAACCTTGTCTGAACTCATTTTTAACGGATCAATATCTACAGCGAAATGGCCATCCTTTAAATTTCTGGATGCATTTCGCAACAATACCTTTTCATCTTGTGAAATATGCACCTTTTTTGAATAATCTCTTGGCCATAAACGAATCGGCATGTCCTATTCCCTCCACATGCTAAATAAAACTTGCATAATAGCTTATTATAACATAAAATACATTTTTTAGCTTAGCAATCTGCACAATTTTGACAAAAGCAATCCTTTACAATTGCACAATAGGCAAGCATAAAATATTTACACTTGCCTATCACAACTTAAACCATAATCACAAAGAAGTTATGAATTGCCAATCAAACCCATCCATTTCATTGTAAAACATTTTAGGAACTTCCTTCACCCAATCAGCTAATAACTTATTCTCATATTTTTCCATATGACTGTTTATTTTGGGACTTTTAATTTAACTTCAGTTCCTAATAAAAAAGGATTTTGTAGTAATTGGCGTTTATTATAAATATCTCCACTCCTTCATAGTAAGGCATTATCTACCCATAGCTAAAACATTATTTTCCCTTTACATACATTTTTGATTTTTTCTTATATCGGACGGCTTCCTTGTCTTTTCCTGAATTACCCAATATTTTCTAAATTTAGTTATTCCTTCAGTTAAACCTCCTAAACAGGGGGTCGGATTCTTGTCTCTGACATTTCTATTCTACATACAATTTTCTTCTGCATAATACTGAGATTATCCATAATTGATTGAAGAATAACTACATTATCCAAAGGGCAACAGATAATATTTCAAAAGGCAAATATTGCACTATGAGCTTCATTCAAACTTTATTTCCAGAATCAACTTGCTGAAAAATGGTTCTAAATAATTTGTCGTTGTATGAATTCTAGTATGCAAGTCATCTACTGTACTGGCATAAATGCACTACGCTTCTACTTAATACACAATCCTAAAATAATCCAAATACGCTTTATACTTATCCTGCGCTGTCAGGCAGGTATCTGTCAGATATCCTTTCTCATTATCCCATTCTTTTAACCCACGGTAATAAAACAATTTGAGATTGTCCTCAATAATGAACGGAACAATATTATATTTCAGGCACTCCTTAAACATGATCAATCTGCCTACACGTCCATTTCCATCCTGAAACGGGTGTATTCTTTCAAACTTTACATGGAAATCCAGAATATCATCAAAAGTTTTCTCTTCTTTATCGTTATATTCCTTCAGCAGCGCTTTCATCTTATTGGCAACTTCTTCCGGAAGGGCTGTTTCCATGCCACCAACCTCATTTGGCAATTTCTTATAATCTCCCACTGCAAACCAGTCTTTTCTGGAATCGCTTGTTCCACTTTTTAATGTCTGGTGAAGCTCCTTAATAAACTTCTCCGTCAAAGCAGATTTTGCATGATCAATGATCAGATCAATACAGCGGAAATGATTTGCTGTTTCAATCACATCGTCCACATTGAGGACTTCATTTTCCACTCCAATGGTATTGGTTTCAAAAATATATCTGGTCTGATCGTGAGTCAGTCGACTGCCTTCCATATGATTCGAATTATATGTCAAATCAATCTGCGTTTTATGATAAATCCCACCTGAATATTTACTTTTCTTCTCCTCCTGCAAAATGTCCAGCAAAGTCGGTTGTTCTTTTCTCTTGTTGGAACGCTCCGGCTTTTTGGCATCCTCTGGAATATTCCACGTCTTCCCAGTAAGAAACGCACCGTTTACTCTCCCCTGGGCGCAGTAATTCCTTACACTTCGCTCCGATATATTCCATTTTCTGGCCGTTTCATTCACTGAAAGATATCGCATATTTCCTCCATTTATTTCTGTCAAATATTCTGAGTCAAAACCATACTTAGACAGTACCGCTGTCTTACTTTTCAGTCAGGTCTTCTGTTTTGAATATATAATAACCTTCATAATAATAGCTGTGATCAATGCCCTTCATATAAATTTCACGGTTATGAATATTGTCCGTCAGCGCATTTTTTAAAAGGAACTTAATTTCAATATCTTTAATTGGACTCCGTTCCATGGCAAGAAGATAATCCTCTTTATCCACCTTGCTCCAATCCACCACATAGCCGATTTCTTTCTTCAGCATCAAATCCAGCCAGATTCTTGTACTTCTTCCATTGCCTTCCCTGAATGGATGGGCTACATTCATTTCCACATATTTTTCAATGATCTCATCGAAAGTTGACTGAGGCATTTTATCAATACTTTGTAATGCTACTTCCAGATACATCAGAGGCGCAAACCTGAAATTTCCTTTGGACAGATTCACCCCTCGAATTTTACCGGCAAAATCATAAATCTCATCAAATAAATATTTATGAATGGCCGCAAGACTTTCGTACGTTCCTGGCTCCAGTTTTTCCAGAAAGCCATTTTCAAACATTTCTATGGCTTTTTGCTTACTGATTTTTTCTTCTGTTCTTGCCAATTCTGTTGAATCAGTAATACCCAATTTATTATCAAGCATATTTTAACCTCTCGTTCATCCACGTGCTGATTATGAAACATCATATTTATAGTTATTATATCACACATCGGCAATAAAATAAAATATTTTCAAATTCATGTATATTATTATTGCCGATTTTGGAAGTTTTATATGGACAACACATATAAATACCAAACTCAAAGTAAACCATGCAAGGTAGGCAATCAATATTTTGCCCCCTTAGTTAGTAAATACTATTCAATATTTAAAACTGTACCGGTGCTTGTCCGTATAGGAATTGGAATCATAAAATATCTTATATTTTCGTTATTAAAATTATTAATTCCCACTCGATAGGACGAAGTATATAAAAGTGAAAAGTCAATTTGTAAAAAATCAATTCTAACTTCTGTTTGTGATTCATAAAAGTACATACTACAAGATCCCTCTTCAGCTGTTCCCATCATTGAAATTATTTCTCCCGGTAAATACTTTTGTTCCCGTTCTACAACAGATATCAGCTTTCCAGTAAAGAAAAATTCATTTTTTCTCCCACAACTCACTTCCACAATAACTCCTCCTACGCTATCATCTATTGGAGAACTTACTGCGCTTTCAAATAAATAATAAGACGTATCAAATGGGTTTACACCTTGCATTCTCAACTCTTGCATTTTACGGAATGTTTGTATAGAACCAATCCATGCATTTTGACATTCTTTAAAAAGCTGCTTTTCTTTAATACATGCTATCCTTTTATCATCATTGTCATCCACATAGCAAATAATAAATTCAATATTATCTTTATGCTCAGATAGGTGAATTTTATAAGCATATTCTATAAGCTGATCTATTTCAAAATTTCCCCACTCAACTAATTGATCAAATAGTTTTTGTAGTAGAAATATATTATTTCCTGCAAAAGAAATACAACATTTGGGATCAATAATTATACTTTTACACATCCCATATTTTTCTATTGCCTTTCTCTGTTGTTCACTCCAATTTGTTTTTACAGCACCTTCTATAGAAACTTTAGTATCACTATATATTTTTATCCCCTGAATTTGTTTATCTTCAAGTGTATATTTAATCTTTTCTGCATATACAAAACTCATTCTTCTCTCTCCTAAAATATAGTACATGTTGCTATTAATCCAGATCTTTTATCGTTTCAAATTACTAATATCGATTCTGATGCAATTAAATCACCTCAATTTATCGCAATTCTAATGGCAAACAGATCAAACTACAACTCTTTATATGTTATACAAAAAGGCGAAGTGTTTATCCTATCATAACACTTCGCCCAGATTCTAATCAATTTTTGTCATAAGCCTGTGCTTTTTCGTTCACATCTACGAGATAATAACAAAGCTGACCGCTTTTTCTTTTATAAACTCCTTACACAGAAGTTCATATTTTCCAATCATCAGAGGCGGTATATAATAATCTCTATCCAAAATGTACTCACTTCCATTTTCAGCAGCTCGTTCTTTCATCGCCTTGACCTCTTTCACAACATTGTTATCATAGCCTGGCTTCTTCTGTCGTAAAAGTGTCGTAAATACAAGTCGCATTTTAAAAGAATCCTTGATTTATAAAGGTTTTCAGTGCCCAATGCATCACCTGCCGTGGCACACGAAAAGCACTCGTATCATATTTTAAAGTCCTCCTGATTTGCGTTAGTTTGCCCTGTTTTGCCGCGATTTGCCGGGTATGCAGCTGCCGCCGAGATTGTTAAAACAATCACAGAATAAGCAAAATGGGGCAAAATGCGGCAAATTGAGGCCGTCAATCGTAGTAAAAACGTAGTAAGAATAGGGGTGTGTTACTACCGTCCTATTTTAGCATAATTCTGCAGAACTGAATAGGACTAATCTGGTTATAAAAAGTGTCTTCGACACTTTAATCCCCTAGCCCCCATTCATGGGAAAATTAGGGGTTCCTTTTTGTGCCGTTTCCTGCATAATAGTCTTATGAATGGAAAGCTGAGAAAAAACAGGTCACAGAATACGATGTTATCAAGCAGAACATAAATAGTATTTTGCGGCATCCAAAAAAATTGGAAAGATAACCGGAAAAAGTACGTGAATGATAGTTTTATTCATATCTGTATGATACAATAGTTCATAAATTGAAATTTACTAATTTATAAAAGGTGGGACAAGGGAATGGATATAAAAAGTGAGTTGCTGAATAACTTAGACAAATTACATACAACTGAATTAGGTATTGTTAGAATTAAAAGAAATTTATCTTTGGCTACAGACAATGTTGTAGATTGGTGCAAAAGCAAAATCAAATCACCAAATGCCAATATTACTAGAAACGGGAAAAATTGGTATATAAATGTGGATAATTGCATTATAACGGTGAATGCGTATAGTTACACTATTATTACAGCTCATAAGGAAAAACAATGAAATATATGATTCGCGAGTTAGAGGCTTTTTCGGTTATAGGGCAAAAAGTAGAACTAACAGATTTTCAAAGACAAAACATTCAAATCAGTACACAATTTTGGCAAGTATTTAATATGCGTCTTAAAAAAAATTATTTATCACAATACGGGAATTGGATTAAATACGCCTTTATGGAAAGAGTTAATGGAAAATTATTTTATTTTTGTGCTATCCCCAAACGAATTGTGATACCTAATGGATTTTTGGTCAAAAATATAAAACCGCAAAAATATTTAGTAGTAGAACACGTTGGATTTATGGATAATATATATAACACTTACACCGAACTCTATCAAGAAATTTTACCCAGCACAGGATATATTCCTTTACAAGAGAATTTTCTACACTTTGAAAAGTACAATTACCGCTTCCATTGGAATAGAAAAGATTCGATTATTGAGATCTGGCTTCCAATTATGCCTTAATTCCAATCTGATTTTATTGCGAAAAATTAGCTTTTACCTTCCAAAGCAGCAAAAAGGGGCTGTCTAAAATTTGTCGAAATCCTCCTGTGTAGCCAGCGTGGCATAAGTGCATCCGTCATTGTTGCTCTCGACGTACATATCGTTGACCAGGCCGATGGTAAGAAGCCCCAGGTCGCGGATGGAGATGCCAAGCTGCACACACCGAAGGAGGAAGAGCGGCATTGTCATCTGCCGCTCAGTCGGGCGAAGTTTTTTTTAGATTCCACATCGGTCTTCACGTTCAGCCCCCACAGGTCGATGATCTGCGGCAGGATCTGGTAGATGGAGAAGGTGTTAAAACCGTCCAGCCATTCCTCCGGTGTGTCCGGCACGGAAGGGCCGGCGTGCTTCGCCATCACATAGGCAATGTTGCCCGCAGTGCTTCCTCCAAAGAAAAAACTGTAGGCGCTGCCTGTAGTACGGTTCTGGGGCTTATCCCTGGAACGGAAAAACCCGGAAAAGATACCCATATTGAATCACCATCCTTCCTAAAAATAGGCATAAGAAAAGCACCTACCTTTCGATAGATGCTCTTCAAAAAATGTAATCATTGTTTATGCTGGTGATCAGCCGTCCAGCAGCCACTCCACAAGGTTCAGGGACTTGATACCATCATAGGAGGCGTCCAGCCCTGGTTCAAGAGACAACACGATCTTTTCGTAATTGTCCCGGATCTTTTGCAGAGGGGCAAGCTCTCGTTTGCGGACATCTTCACTCTGCATAGATTCCGTCACCTGGATATAGAGTTTATCATCAGCAGTGGTGGCGATGAAGTCCACTTCCTGATTGTCGATCTTTCCGATGGCCACGTCATAGCCCCGGCGGAGCAGCTCAAAGTAGACCACATTCTCAATGGCATGGCCGCTGTCCCGGTTGCGGAAGCCCAGCAAGAAGTTTCTAAGCCCGATATCCACGATATAGTACTTGCCCAGGGTGCGCAGGTACTCTTTGCCCTTGATATCAAATCGCTTGATTTCATAAAAGAAGTAGCTTTCCAGCAGTGCGCCGATATAGGCCTGCACCGTGTGAGTGCTGGGAGTTCCTTTGCGTTTACCGTCTTCCAGCAGCCCCTCGTTCATCAAAGTTTTGCCAATAGAGGAAACGGAGATGCTGCTGCCGATATTGTCCGCAAGGAACAGGACGATTTTACGCAGAAGCGTAGAGTCGGTGATTTGCCGCTGGCCGCGACGCTTTTCCCGCTCCAGGATATCCCGCACCACCACGGTAGAGTAAATACCATCCAGAAGAGACAGGGCTTTATCCTGATCCAATCCAATGTCCGCGATCCCAGGCATTCCGCCAAAACGCATATAGGCGTCAAACACCTCCCGCAGGTCATAGCGTTCGCCGTTTTTATCAAACACCTGCCGACGAGTTCCGCCCAGGGCGCTGCTGGTTTCCCGCACTTCAAAGTTGTGGAAATCCAGGAACTCCTGGAAAGAGAGCGGCAACATTTTGATCTCCACGCATCGTCCGGAGAGATAGGTGGAATACTCAGAAGACAGCAGGTAGGCGTTGGAGCCGGTAATGTAGATGTCGCAGTCCAGATCCACCCGGAAGGAATTGACCGCATCTTCCCAGGCGTCGATTCGCTGCAGCTCGTCAAAGAAGAGGTACATCCTCTTGCCCGGAACGACTTTCTCCTTTACATAATGGTATACCTCATCTGAGGTCATGCTTCGAAAATCGTGGGATTCAAAGTTCATCTCCACGATCTGTTCCTGCCCTATGCCAGTTTCCCGTAGGTGCCGGATCATTAGCTTCAGCAGGCTGGATTTGCCGCAGCGGCGGATGCCGGTGATGACTTTTACCGGTTCCGTGTCTTGGAAACCGATCAGTTTCTTCAAGTACCGGTCCCGGTTCTTGAGTTCGTGTGATTCTATCATAGCGCATTCCTCCTGTTGCTTCTACCATAGCATAAACTATAAGAATAATCAAGTTTATGCTGTCGATAGCATAAACTTATAATATTCGACAAAAAATGCACCATTAAATAAACAGCAGCCCTCGGCTGTCATAAACCGAAGCGCCTGTATCATTGCCACAGCGGATCGCCCGGTCAAGCCCCATGATAGTGACAATTGCACCGTCAATCTTCTCTGTGGATTTTTCCTTGTCCGCCTTGATGTTGCCAGCCGGGTCAGTGCGGATGAAGATGTTGTCCATCATCCACCGCAGCACCGGATGACCGCCGTGGGCGATTTTCTCCTCCAGCACCAGCTTCATCAGTTCTTTAGTTGGCGGGGACATATCCTTAAAGCCCTGCCCAAAGGGAACTACCGTGAAGCCCATGCCCTCCAGGTTCTGCACCATCTGTACAGCGCCCCAGCGGTCAAAGGCAATCTCCCGGATGTTAAACTTCTCACCGAGTCTTTCGATAGTTCTTACGTTCTTACAGCCCTATGCCAAATCAGAAAAATCGTGAATAATCCAGTAGGCGTATTCATTTTTCTGTCCCCTTTGATAAATCATGCCTGTCAACATGACTTTTTAATAGGAGTGCTAAAATTGCAGACAAAATCCTCGCAATTACCGTACTCCACCAGATCATCACCTGCCCGCCGAACAGAGGCGGCAAAAGCAGCATAAGCAAAAGCATGAGAACCGGCTCTATAAATGTCAGCAAATAGGATAGCGCGCTTTTTTCCGAGGCGTAAAAGCTGGCTGTCGTGACACGAGTAACTGCTACAAACGGGACAGAAATAAGAAAAATCGGAATGATTTTCGCCACTTCCACATTTACATCATTGGAGGTACCGAACAAAAGTCCCAGACTTCCTCTTGTGAGATACATAACAACGCAGCCGATTACAGCCAGAAGCATAGCAAAGGCATACGCCAACCTCCGAATATTTTTCAGCCGTGCAAAGTCCCCTTCTCCGTAACACCGGCTAATGAGAGGCTGGCTGCCATCGCCCACGCCTTGAAAGATCAGATAGATAATACAAATCATATATGCAATGCAAGCGTATACTGCGATCGCCGATTCCCCTCCGTAAGAAGCGGAAAATCGGTTGATGATAATCAAAGAGATATTGGGGGACATGGCAAGGCCAAAAGGGGCAATCCCGATTTTCAGGACAGACATTACCACCCTGCCCATTTTTGAAAACGGAATTTTTAAGATAAACTGCTTCTTTTGGATAATGTAGACTAAAGCAATCAACATCGTGACGCCTTGCCCAATTACGGTAGCAATGGCAGCCCCGGCTACGCCTTGCTCCCATACCCATACAAAAAGATAGTCCAGAATGATATTGCTGATAAATCCCGCCATCATGGCGATCATAGCATAAAAGGAACCGCCGAGGTTACGGATCAAGGGGACAAGCCCCGTGCCGAAAACTTGCAGGATCGTACCAAAGGTAACGACCACAATATATTCTTCGGCCAAAGACAGCATCTTGCCGCTGGCCCCCAAAAGCCGCAGCAGTGGATTGTACCAGCATAAAACCCCAACGGTTAAAATGACGCTGAAGGCAATCATCAACCAGTTTGCTCCCGCTGTAAACATGCGGGCTTCTTTTTCCTTTTTCTCCGCTTTATTGATTGAATAGTAAATTGCGCCGCCCATACCGATCCCCGTCCCAACAGCCTGGATAAAAGCGACGATAGGATATGCAATATTTACGGCAGAAAGTCCAACGTCCCCCAGACTGTTCCCCACGAAAAAGCCGTCTACAATCGCATAAACGCCGGACAGGGCAAAGGACAAGATGGACGGAAAAACATATTTGAAAAACAATTTCGTATCACGCGTTTGTATCATTAGTATTCTTACCTCCGGCTTCCTGAAAAAGTTTTATAAACAGCGCGCCATCTTCGCTCAATCTGTGCATACGTTCGAGCCCCATTTTTTGAATGGCAGCCAATTCCGCTTTTCGCAATGCAGGCAAAATCGTGTCGGCGTATTCTCTCCCTGCCGCGGTGAATTGAATGCGCTTATTTCTTTTATCTCCCTGCATAGGGAATAATTCAACTAATTTTTTGTTTTCAAAGTCTTTCAAAATCATATTGACGGTTTGCTTGGGGATCAGCCATCGCTGGCTGATTTTCTTTTGCGTACAATCCCCGCCTCCCTCGTCAATGGCCGTAAGGGCCAATAGGCAACTCACCGATATGCCATGGGTTTTGGCCCACTCTGTATATACATAGTTTGTTTCCTGCCACACCGTGTAGTAGCGGTTTAATTCCTCGATCAATGCAGCTTTATTCTCCATTGTGCTCCTCCTTTAAAATTAGTACAGTTATGTACTAATTTAGTATAGTCCATATCCGTACTAATTGTCAAGTAGGAAGAAAAGTATTACTTTACGGCACATGAACATTTGCTCAAGGCACATATTTCCCCACATACAACAAGCGACGATACTCTTTTTTAAGAATATCGCCGCTTTGCTGTATCGTTTATGAAACCCGTCACATCAAGGCACTTTCAAAAATGGTGTGGCAAGCGCCTTTCTACTTTATAAATCCATTGATTTTGCTGGCTTTTTCAGAGATTTTCACGCTGCTGCCGTGGCATACGAAAAGTCCTCGTACATTTTAAAGCCCTCCTAATTTTCTAAAATTTGCCCTGTTTTACCGCGATTTGCCGGGTATGTAATTTCCGCCGAGATTATTAAAACATTCACAAAATAAGCAACGCATGGTAAAATGCGGTATATCCGAGCCATCGAGAGTATTAAGAACATAGTAAAGATCCGTATGCATTCTATTTAGCTCTTTAATTTTATCAATCAACCGGTAATCGAAGTTGCTCCCATTTTTGAGATGACTCTACGTTGCATTCACCCACTTTCACCTTAAATCCGCCTCTACTCCACAGCCACAGAGGAGTATGAATATCTATTGGACATCTCTGCGTGTCTCTAAATACTTCTTCCCATAGAGAGCTTACTTTCTCTCGTATATTAGGTTTTTCAGCTTCATCATGTGTGATCAATCCCAATTTTTCACTTGCCTGTATAACATGGGTGTCTGGCGCAACCGTAATATACTGCCTGTCTTCCAGCTTTGCATCTGTATATTGGATCATCACATATAGCCAATAATTCAAAATCTTTGTACCAGATAAATATGGGAACCCCTTTTTGTTTTTTAGAATATACTCTTTGATCTTTTTTACGGAATTATCATTATCCCAAAACAGCTTTCTGACGTCACCCTGAAATTTATCCATAAATGTGTTGCACAGCCGTCCCCATATCTCTATATGTTTATTAGGCTGAAGGGCCACTTTATACCTTAACAGTTTAGTGCGCAGCTCCTCTTGTTTCATTTTTACAACGTATTCTGGCGAAAATATGTCTCGGGTTTCAGTGTCAAGATATGCAGCTTTTGCTGCCTCCCACAGCTTATATGAATTTCTTTGGTAATTTAATGCCATAGGCAAAGTAAAATATAAATAGTTTTCCTTCGTACCTTTCCCTAACCCGGGATTTGCATCCTCTGGCATAATTTCTCCTCCAAGGCTCCCGTCATGATAAAGTTGCAAGAGATCTTCTACGTTTTTCAGAATGTTTTGTTTTTTTCGAGACTCAGTGTTATTTCTTCCATTTTTTAGTATTCCTTTTTTAAATATCACTATTATAATACTCAAGTCATCAATCGACTTATTAGCTTTTTCTACTGTCTTGATTTTTGCAAGTAGTATCTCAGCATCTCTTAATTCCACACTACATAGCTAAAATGATCATTCCAATTATAACATAGTTTATAGAATAAATTATACTATTTTCAGCGTCGAACTTATCCAAGTCCTCCTGGGTTGCCACCCTTCTATATTTCACGCCATCATTTGCCTGGGAGTTTGACCCCACGTCCGTTCTCCTGCTGCTTCACCGTAGAAATTTCCTCTGTCCCTACCTATAAACTTCTTATAATAATAGGTTGAATTTCTCCTATTTTTGGATATAATAAAAGTAAAGACAGCAAAAGGAGGTTTCGTTATGAATATCAACACTAAAAACCTGGTTTCTATCACCGAGGCTAATCAAAATTTCTCTAAGGTAGCACGCCTCGTAGATGAGAACGGTTCTGCCATCATATTGAAGAACAATGTTCCCCGATATCTGGTCATGGAATTCAGCGCCGCTGAACAAGAGCAGCTTGCTGCTGATGAAGATGTAATGGCTATTTCCAAACGTCTCATCGAAAAGAACCGACAGGCTTACGAGGTACTTGCCAAATGATCCGATTATCCAAACCGCAGATATTTCTGCTGCACGAACAACTCATTGCAGAGACCGGAGGTTCATCCGGCCTGCGTGATGAAGGGATGCTGGACTCTGCGCTGAATGCTCCTTTCCAGACCTTTGGCGGGGAAGATGTCTATCCATCTCTCCAGCAGAAGGCAGCCCGGCTTTGCTTTGGTCTAGTAAAAAACCACCCCTTTGTAGACGGAAACAAACGTATCGGCGCACACGTTATGCTAGTATTTCTTGCTTTAAATGGGATTGAATTGCAACATACGCAAACAGAATTATCCGATGTTATCCTGCAATTAGCAGCAGGCACCATTCAGTCTTCTGATTTACTGAGCTGGATACTCGCACATCAGGTCTAAAAAGCCGTTCTCCTAGGGATGGCTTTTTCCATGCCACCGGCCACCACATTTTGCATGAATTCTGGCACGACATTCTCTGCACAGAGGAATCATAAAAGGCAAAGGATTTTGATGAGTTTGATATTCCGCTCCTCCTATCATTTTCTGCCCACTAACATCTTTGACTCGCCAAGCATCATCATTGCCGCCCGGCGGTGAGAGCCAAATACCTCCTTTGCCGTGTCGATCAGGCGTACCTCCTCATATCCCATATCCCGGAGGTTTTGTGCAAACTCCTCCATATCTCCATATCTCCATACATCCTTGGTTTCATTTCATCATTCAGTGCAAAGACGCCGCCCTTTTTCAGCACCCGCAGTGTCTCCAGCAGCAGTTTCTGTTTATCAGCCCCGGTAATATTATGATAAACATAATTACTCACCACAGCGTCAAAAGATTCATCTGGGAAATCCAGCTTGTTGGCGTCCCCGTGTTGAAAGATGCAACGGCTCCCTGCTCCTTCACTGGCGGCGTTTTTCTCACAAAGAGCCTGACTGTAGCTGTAAACTGCAGCCCAATAGTCGATCCCCATAACCTTTGCCTCCTGCCATGTCAATGCAGCCCGGATGGATAATGCTCCGGAGCCGCAGCCTACGTCCAGCAGTGTTCCTTTGCCGTCATAATCCATATAGGACAGGATGGTCTGATGTACCTGCTCCATGATCCTGCCTCCGTCAAAGGCATACTGCCGCCGGATCCATGTGATCCAGCCAAGAAGTGCCAGAAGCCCCACTACGGCGGTCACAAACAGGAGGCAAAGTACAGGAATATGGAGCACAGCAAACGACAGTACCGCCAGCAAAGCTGCCAGAGCTGTCAGCCCACACACCATATAAAACACCGGATCTGACATCCAGTTTCCGTAATCCTCGCCGTGAGTGCCAAGGCGGATCACTTTTTGAGATTTTTCATTCCGATCAGACATAAGTTCCCTTCTTTCTTTTACATAATTTAATCCTTGTGATCAGCATTTCTCTAAAACCATGTGAATCCGTTCACTGTAACTTCTCCCTGTGCAATATCTTTTTCATTGTATCTCCCATCGGATATAGTAAAATATAAATGGATATTTCTATAATTTTATTATAGTTAGTTTTAACTAACATGTCAATAAATCTCTTTTCCTTCATCTCTTTTAAACTGCACTGTTACACAAGATTATCTTCCCTGATTTTGCGCTTTCTCCAAAATGGCAGCAAATAATCGAACAACTTCATTGATAAATTCGTTCAATTTAAGTATATCGGTTTTTAAATCAACGATAATCTAAATATATTCTTTCTAAAGGATTCTATGATTCCAGTCTCCACCCGGCGCTTTGCTGCTGAAGCTCTACCATACGGCAAAACAGACCGCCCCGGGCCATCAGTTCCGCCGGAGAGCCTTCCTCAGCCACCCGGCCCTCTGCCAGGACCACGATCTTATCTGCGGCCTCCACCGTACGCATCCGGTGGGCAATGACCAGTACGGTCTTGCCTGCCAGCAGATGGGACAGGGCTTCCTGCACCTTGGTCTCGTTTTCTACATCCAGGCTGGCGGTAGCCTCGTCAAGAAGTATGATAGGAGCGTCCTTCAGCAGAGCCCTGGCAATAGAGATCCGCTGCCGCTCCCCGCCGGAAAGCCGGGCTCCGTTTTCCCCGATAGGCGTATCGTAACCCTCAGGCAGTCTCCTGATAAATTCTTCGCAGTTTGCGGCTTTTGCCGCTGCCCGTACCTCTTCATTTGTAGCCCCATGTCTGCCAAGGCGGATATTTTCCATCACTGTGTCATCAAATAGTACAACGTCCTGAAAGACCATGGAGTAATCTCTCAGAAGCACCTCCGGATCTACTGTGGAAATATCCACTCCTCCTACTTTGACTGCACCTTTATCAATATCCCAAAGCCTTGCGGCCAGCCGGGCACAGGTACTTTTTCCTGAACCGGAAGGACCTACCAGCGCCGTAACCTCTCCTTCTTTTGCCGTAAAGCTCACATCATGAAGGACTTCCTTTTCATCATAGGCAAAGCCCACATGTTCAAATACAATGTCATGGTCTTTGGGTGCAAATGTTCCGGAGCCTTCTGCCACAGGTGTTTCATAAATTTCCATCATGCGGTCAGCGGACACCTGGGAGATAAACATCTCCGCAATAAGGGCCAGGCTCTGGTCAAAGGGGGCATAGATCCTTGTAATGACCAGCAGGAAAAGAAAAAGCAGCATAAAATCAATGGAACCGGACAGGATCAGATCAGCTCCAACAAGGATGGTGGTGGCTACCCCCATGCGCATGATCACACTGGCAGCATTGACAAAAAGGCCGGTGCCCAGTTCCCCGCGGATCATCACCCGCTCATGTTCATCGATCTTCTGGTTCAGGCCTTCCAGATACCGCTCTTCCTGATTTGTGGCACGGATCTCCCGGATATTTTCCAATGCCTCCTGAATACCGTCTGATACACGGACAGCGGCCTTTTTTGTCCGCTGGGCGCTGCGGGCAGCGGTTTTCCGGCTTCCAAACAGCAGGCCAAAAGCTGCCGGCACGCCCCACAGGCAGGCGATGGCCAGCCGCCAGTCGTACAGGAGAAGGCAGATTGCAATGACTCCAGTGGAGATATAAGCGCCGTACAGGTATCCCAGCACATGGGACCACACATGTTCCATCCGATTTACATCTCCCATGATGGTCTCCGTAAGATCCGCCAGATCCCGTTTTCCGAAATATCCCAGAGGAAGCTTCCGAAGCCGTTCCGCCAGGCTAAGACGTGTGGTCTTCACTTCATTATATACCAGTCCGTAGGTTGCTTTATACTGCTGCAGATGGGTCACAAAGGAAAGAAGGACAAAAAGCAGTACCAGTCCCACAGCTGGAACTATCCCGGGCAGAGGCGCTCCCTTGGTCAGGGTTTCCATAAAACCGGACATCAGCAGGTACAGGATACCCACGCCTCCCATAACCACCAGATTAACGATCACTGTCCAGAATGCGCCTTTTTTCGTATTTTCCACACCCTGGTCAGTAAGAGCATATTTTCGCTGAAATTTTTTACTGAACATTTACTTTCCCTCTCTTTCACTGGTAATCTTCCACCGGACTGCCTGATTATAGTCCGCCCACATCCTGGAGTAGAGTCCTCCTGCTGCGGCAAGCTCATCATGAGAGCCCTGTTCCACTACCTGCCCTTTCTCCAGGACAATGGTCTTATCTGCCCCGACGACTGTAGAAAGACGGTGGGCGATCATGATAACGGTCCGCCCCTTTGTCAGTGTGGCAAAGGCTTTCTGGATCAGGACTTCGTTCTCGGGATCGGCAAATGCGGTAGCTTCATCCAGCACCACGATAGGCGCGTCCTTTAAAATAGCCCGCGCCAGAGCGATACGCTGCTGCTCCCCGCCGGAGAGGTAGGTTCCCTCTGTACCGATCTGAGTGTCCAGACCCTCGGGAAGTTTTTTCAGAATATCTTTGCACTGAGCTGCCATGAGCGCTTCCATTACCTGTTCCCTGGTAGCTTCCGGCCTGGCAGCCCGGACATTTTCCAGAATGGATGCCTTAAACAGGCGGTTATTCTGGAATACAAAAGCCACCTGGTCCATAAGTACATGGGGATGGATCTGGGTCACGTCTACGCCTCCTACCTTCACAACTCCGGAAGCTGCGTCCCAGAACCTTGGTATCAGGCTGGCCGCCGTAGTCTTGCCTCCTCCTGAGGGTCCTACCAGTGCCACTGTCTGTCCCGGCTCTGCGGTAAAGGAAACATGAGACAGGGCCGGGCTCTCTCCGCCCTCATAGGTAAAGCTCACATCTTTGAATTCTACCCGGTTATCCCTGGGCGTCTGGGGATTCACAGGCGCTTCCTGGACAGGAGCCTCCATTACCTGATCGATACGTCCCAGAGCAGTAGCGGCCAGCATCATACCGGAAGCCGCAAACATGATCTTCGCCAGCGCAGTGGATATAATAGCGGAAAACACTGCATAAAAAGCAAAATTTGCGACAAATGCGGAAAAGTTTCCGCTGTCCAGGGCTTCCGGGGCCAGAAACAGAGCCGCCGGGACTAAAAATACAAAAGCGCCCTCGGTAAAAGTAAGGTTCATGGCCTGGGGAACCCGGCACACATCTGACTGGTAATGTTCAGCCTTTGTACTGTAATCCTCAATAGCCTGCTGAAAAGCTCTGAAAGAATAGACGGTCTGCTGAAAGATCTTGACTACAGGGATCCCCCGGACGTATTCCGTACCCGCCTTGGTCATCCGGTCCTGAGCCGCCTGATATTCTGCCATAAGGCCGGCGTTTTTGCCTCCCATCATGGAGAACATGGCGATCACAGAGATCACTGCCGCCAGCAGGCAGGCTGCCCCCATTCTCCAGTCAAAAACAAACATCAGCACCAGCATAGACAAAAACAGCACCACAGTACCTACGATATCCGCCAGGTTGTGGGCCAGGAGAGTCTCTGTATCTGCCGCTGCCGCATCCAGTCTGCTCCGGATCAGACCGGAAGCATTGGAGTCAAAAAATCCCAGGGGAGCTTTCATCACATGGGCCACCCCCTGCTTTCGGATGTTTTCCGCAGTGCGGAAAGCCGCCAGATGGGTACACATCAGTCCTGCAAAATACAGAACAATACCTCCCACTGCAAAAGCGAACGCCATCCATCCGTACCGGGTAATACTTTGGGCCTGTGTCCATTCCGGCGCCACAGCGATCAGGTCCCGGGCTGCCAGCCAAATGCAGATATAGGGCGCCATACTCAGCAGCATAGATACTGCCGATAAGGTCAGTCCCAGAAAGGTCAGACACTTATAGCTGCCGGCATAATCCAGCAAAACCCCTAGCTCACTCTTTTTCTTTCTTTTCATGATGTACCTCCTATATAAAGTTAGTTTTCGCTAACCAGCGAACAAAAAAAATATATTCCTCAGGAACTGTGGCGCTGATCAAAAGAGAGGATATTTATAGATTTTATTCCTGGCATATGATTAATACCACAGTTCCGGCCCCCTGTCTGAGATACTCTTATGGCAGTTAAGGCTCTATCAGTTTCATCCAGCCGGCCGTATAGAAGGACCGGAGTTTCTCCACGTCCCGCATGGCCTGTTCCCGGGGAATATCGTGGATCACGATCTCGAAAATACCGTTAAACATGCCGCTGGCGATAATATGACACAGAGACCGGTCCAGTTCGGGAATAGTGTGTCCCAGCCGCCGGAGTACTTCCATATATTGCAAAGTAGATTCCACTTCCACCTCCACCATATCGTGGACAAAATGCTCATAGCTGGTGCCTTCTGCCCCGCACAGCAGCAGTTTTACAGGCTCCCGGTGCTGACAGATGTAGTCCACCATCCAATGGACACAGGATCCGGATTCCACCCCCATATGTTCCGGCTGCTCTTCTTCCGGAAGCTGGGCAAAGGAAATCTGGGCTTCCATAAACTTTCCCATCAGGGCGGCGGCATGAGGTTCTACGATAGAGGCAAACAGCGCCGCCTTGCTGGAAAAATAACCGTAAAAAGCCCCTGTGGTTACTCCTGCGTGTTTCACGATCTGCCGCAGGGACGCTCCCTGGAATCCTTTTTCAGAAAATTCCTCCAAAGCAGCCTGCTGGATTTTTTCCAATGTATCTGATAAATTTTCCTGCATAACAGTCTCCATGTAACAGTGCTATATAACAATGTTATAGTACACCTGCCAGATACTCCTGTCAAGGAAAATATTCGGAACCTGTTTTTATCTTTGGAAACCGGATTTCGATTTGACAATCCCTGTGCTGACTGCTAATATTTTTCTGATAAAATTACTTAAAGACGCTGTCACATGGACCATACTCCAGGTATCTTTAGACTAAGGAGGCAGCGCCGGGAAAGGATCTGTTTTCATGAACTCTTTAAGAAAAATATACTGCAGGGGTTTTCAGACAGTTTTCAAAGCTGCCCTTCCCTTTCTGCCCTACCGGAAACCAAAGATCGTCAACAGTGTGAAAGCCCTGCCGGAAGTCATGCAAAAGAAGAAATGTACCAAAGTCCTGATCATCACAGATGCCGGCATAAGGAAGCTTGGATTGACCGGACGTCTGGAAAAAGCCCTGGCAGATGCAGGGATCCCTTATTGTATCTATGACAAAACTGTAGCTAATCCTACCACTGATAATGTATCGGAAGCCATGACTCTGTATCTGGAGGAGGGCTGCGACTGTATCATCGGCTTCGGCGGCGGCTCCAGTATGGACTGTGCCAAGGCAACCGGAGCCCGCATTGCTAAGCCAAAACAATCTCTGGCCAAAATGAAGGGGATCTTAAAGGTCCATAAAAAACTGCCGCTTCTCATGGCAGTTCCCACTACAGCCGGAACCGGAAGTGAAACTACCCTGGCCGCAGTGATCACCGACGCCCAGACCCGGCATAAATATCCTATTAACGATTTCTGTCTGATCCCCAGGTATGCGGTCCTGGATCCCAAGGTCACTTTAAGCCTGCCTCCCTTTATCACTGCCACTACCGGCATGGATGCCCTTACCCATGCAGTAGAAGCATATATTGGAAATTCTACTACCTATGGAACCCGGAAAGACGCTTTACTGGCAGTGCAGTTGATCTTTGAAAATATCTATACTGCATATGAAGAGGGAGGCAGCGTGGAAACCCGCCGTAACATGCTCCATGCTTCTTTTTATGCAGGCTGTGCCTTCACCAAGTCCTATGTGGGGTACGTCCACGCCATCGCCCATTCGCTGGGAGGAGAATATAATGTTCCCCATGGATTTGCCAATGCAGTGATCCTGCCTATGATGCTGGAGGCTTACGGAGAGAAGATCCACAAAAAACTGGCCCGGCTGGCAGCTGCCGCAGGTCTGGCAGATCCGGATACCCCGGACTATGATGCCGCCAAAAGGTTTATACAAGCCATCAAAGATATGAAAAAGCACTTTGGCATTGGCGACCGGATCCCCCAGATCCGGGAAACGGATATTCCCAAGCTGGCGCACTACGCCGACAAAGAGGCCAATCCCCTCTATCCCGTGCCTGTACTTATGAATGCTGCCGAGCTGGAGCCATTCTATTACCGGCTGATGGATACCGGAGAAAATGATGAGGATAAAGAGGTTCAGGAAAGGAGAGATTGAAATGACGGAAAAAGAAATAAATGATATCGTTGTGAGACAGAGAAACTATTTTCAGACCGGAGCCACTCTTCCTGTGGACATGCGGATAGCCGGCCTGCGCCGCCTTTACGCAGCTGTTTCCCAGAATGAAAAAGAAATCCAGGATGCGCTTAAAAAGGATCTGGGCAAAAGCGGATTTGAAAGTTATATGTGCGAAACCGGTCTGGTATTAGAAGAGATCAGTTATATGCTGAAGCATATCCGCAGCTTTTCCAGAGAAAAAAGAAGACGGACGCCACTGGCCCAGTTTCATTCCCGAAGCTACCAGAAACCATCTCCCTACGGCGTTGCACTGATCATGAGTCCCTGGAATTATCCCTTTATGCTCACCCTTTCTCCTTTGGTGGATGCCCTGGCTGCGGGAAACACTGCTGTAGTGAAGCCCAGCGCCTATTCCCCACACACCAGCCGTGTGATCCTGGATATCCTTTCCCAGTGCTTTGATCCCCGGTATGTGGCTGTGGTCACTGGCGGAAGAGCCGAAAATACCTGTCTTCTCCAGGAACACTTCGACTATATCTTTTTCACCGGCAGCCAGTCTGTGGGAAAAGAGGTTATGCGGAAAGCTGCGGAACATCTGACGCCTATTACCCTGGAACTTGGGGGAAAAAGTCCCTGTATCGTGGATAAGACCGCTGATCTGAAGCTTGCCGCCAGACGGATTGTTTTCGGGAAATATCTAAACTGCGGCCAGACCTGTGTGGCCCCTGATTACGTTTACTGCCACCGTTCCATAAAAGACCGGCTGATCAAAGAAGTGCAGGAACAGATCCGGAAACAGTATGGCAGCCGGCCTCTGGACAATCCGGATTACGGAAAGATCATCAACGAAAAACACTTTGACCGGATCCTTGGGCTGATCGATAAAAAGAAAGTGGTCCAGGGAGGTAACTCTGACCGGAAGACACTGCGTATTGAGCCTACGGTCCTTGACAACGTAAGTTTTTCCGATCCGGTGATGCAGGAAGAGATCTTCGGCCCTCTCATGCCTGTTCTGGTATTTGACAGTCTGGAAGAAGTGATCTCCAGAGTCAACTCCATGCCTCATCCTCTGGCTCTTTATCTCTTTACCTCTGACAAAGCAGCGGCAAAAGAAATCACCGCCCGCTGCGGATTCGGCGGCGGATGTATCAATGACACCATCATCCACCTGGCTACCACGGAAATGGGCTTCGGAGGATTTGGGGAAAGCGGCATGGGAGCTTATCACGGAAAGACCGGCTTCGACACCTTCACCCATTATAAGAGCATTGTAGATAAAAAAACCTGGCTGGACCTGCCCATGCGCTATCAGCCCTACCGGCAGCTCCACGAAAAAATGGTGCGTTTTTTCTTAAAATAAAAGACAGCCCCGGAAAACATGTGTCGAGATATCGTGCTGCCGCATTAAGCGTATTTCAGGAATATTTATATATTTTATGCGAATTTGTCGAGCATAGCTTTGAGACCATAGGCTCAAAGCGGCACAGACTGAGCAAGAAAATATATAAATATTCTCAATTTTGCTTATTGCGGCAGCGCCATATCCTGAACTTCTGTTTTCCGGGGCTGCCTTTTTTTATTCCATGATCTGTTTTATTTTACTTCTACCAGTTCAATGCGGAAGTTCAGTTCCTTGCCGGCCATTTCGTGGTTGGCGTCAAAAGTGATGGTAGTCTCGTCCTTTTCGGTTACGGTAACAGGGAAAGGCTGTCCATACTGATTGGAGAGATATACCCGCTGTCCTGCCTGAAGGTCCTCAGAACCTGGAAGCTGTGCGATCTCAAGGGTAAAGACGGCATTAGGATCCGGCATGCCGTAGGCTTCTTCCGGCATCAGATGAACGTCTACCACCTGGCCCACTTCCATATCTGCCACTGCCGCGTCAAATCCTCGGATCATCTGGCCTGCGCCGCAGATAAATTCCAGAGGTTCTCCCCGGTCATAAGAAGAATCAAACTGAGTCCCGTCATTAAAGGTCCCTCTGTAATGGGTACGGCAGGTCTTTCCTACGTTGCGCCCTGTAAGAGCAGGGCCGGCGCCGCAGGAGCCCCCGCAGTTTCCGCAGGTATGGCCTTCTTCATGATGGCCGCAGCTATGGCCTTCCTCATGATGATGGTCACAATTTGCTCCGGTGGATACCAGTTCTCCTTTCAGATAGGCTTCCACTGCCTGATCTGCGTCTCCCTGGGCTCCGGCGCACAGTTCCACTCCGGCTTCTTCAAGGGCAGCCTGAGCGCCGCCGCCGATACCTCCGCAGATCAGCACATCTACATCCTGATCTGCCAGCAGCCCTGCAAGAGCGCCGTGGCCGGTTCCATTGGATCCGATCACTTCACTGGAGATCACTTTGTTATCTTCAACTTCATACACCTTAAAAAATTCTGTTTTTCCAAAATGCCGGAAGATATTTCCATTGTCGTAAGTTACAGCTATCTTCATGTTCTTTCCTCATCTTTCTTCTTGGTTCCTGCCAGCCATAGTCGCCAAAGGGCGCTGTCACAAACTCGCAGCCTCTTCTACCATTATCCCTATTCCCGGCGTAATGTCAATACTCTAAAAAAGATTTAAAAAAATTCTTCCTACAGTCCGTTCCTGTAAATATCATTGATCACTGCCTGGGCATGTTCCAGTTCTTTTTTCTCCATGATCTGCTGCCGGTCGCTTAAGATAGCCAGCATTTCATCCACCACATCCTCGATCCTGGGATCTGTGACCCGGTACAGGTATCCCAGCATTCTTGTAGACGTATAGTCTGTATTCATATACTTGTAAGCAATTTCCTTGCAGAATTTTTCCGGGTATCCTTTGTCCAGCAAAGCTTTATACACTTCATCCGTTCTCTCTGTTCCCATCTTTCTCACCCCTGGACTTTCTCAAACCGGTATTTCTGACGGATATCCGGATATTTTTCTTTGTCTACCTCGCTCATAAACATGGCGTAAGGTCTGGCAGAAATTTTAAAGGGCGCGTAAAGTCCCTGATAGACCACCAGCATTTCCCCGGTTTCCGTATGCTGGGCAAAGGCAAGGACTTTATAGAGATATTCCGAGGTCTCCTGGGAAACCCACTCTCTCTTAAAATGCCGGACAATATCCCCCGGCCGTATATCTCTTTGCATTTCTTCCGGTACAGGTTCCGGCTCCGGTTCTGTATCCAGTTCCATATATTCTTCCCTGTCAAGAGAAATAGGTACTCCGGTTTTCCCTGTAATGTGGACGCCCCCGTACCAGGTGCCTTCCACTTCAAAAATGTCTCCGATATCATATTCCGATGTGTATTCATCATTCTTCTTGATGATCCTGATCCTGCTCATTCAAACTTCCTCCAGATTTTATCCTGATATTTTTTCCAATAATGCTATGGTTTTCTGATCTCTTCTCCCGCCATAGTATTTTTCTATTACTTTGGTAAAGACCCCGCCTTTTCCTTCTGCCGCCTCAAACAAGGTCATAGAGGAAAGCAGCTTCAGATCATCGGGACTGCCCAATACCTGGTGAGGGTCATCTGTATCCAGTTCCAGCAGGGCCTGGCAGATAGTCCTCAAATTTTCTCCCAGGTAAGGATCCTTCAGAAAATCTTCCGCCTCTTTCAGATCCTGAATGCCATAATAAGCCGACATACTGCTGAACCCCAGTCCCCGGATCTGGGGAAAGATATACCACATCCAGTGGCTTCTCTTGCGGCCCCTGCGGATCTCTTCCAGGGCCAGGTCAAAATCCTGTTTCTGCGCCTCTATAAAGCGCTGCAGATCGCTCATATTCCTGTTCTCCTTTCCTGTTTCTGGTCCAAAGATTCCTTTCTCCTGATGTTGGAGGCAAAAGGTCCTGGTATCTTTTCATTGTATCTCACAGCTTCCGGTTTGTCATTATTTTTCATTTACCACCTTGCTATTTTCTCCGGTTACCCATAGAATAATAGTACTAACCTAAAATATTCTCCCTGAGAAAGGAGGCATTTCTATGTGCACTTGTATCACTTACGAAAACGGTGATTTTTATTTTGGACGGAATCTGGATCTGGACGTTTCTTTCGGAGAGGCGGTTACCATCACTCCCAGAAATTTTCTTCTGGACTTTTCCAGAGCCGGAAAGATGGAGCGGCACTATGCAATGATCGGCATGGCTTCCGCAAATGAAACCTTTCCTTTGTACGCAGAAGCAGTAAATGAAAAAGGACTGGCCATGGCAGGCCTGAATTTCCCGGGCAATGCCTTTTACCAGGAGCCTGACGGAAAAGGGCTGGAACTTGCGTCTTTTGAGATCATTGCCTGGATATTGGGAAAATGTGCTTCCGTAGAAGAGGCAGGAGCATACCTTACAGACATGAAGATCGTAAACCTTTCTTTCGCGCCCCAGATGCCTGCGGCTCCTCTTCACTGGATGCTGGCTGACCGGCATAAATGCCTGGTCCTGGAAGCTGTGGAAGAAGGACTGAAAGTATATGAAAATCCTTTCGGAGTACTGACCAACAATCCGCCTTTCCCCTTCCATCAGATGAATATGGGAAATTATCTGAATCTTACTTCCAGGAGTCCCGAAAACCGTTTTTCGGACAGGCTGGATCTGAAGCCCTGTTCCCAGGGAATGGGGGCTCTGGGCCTTCCGGGAGACGCTTCCTCGGCCTCCCGCTTTGTCCGGGCTGCCTTTTTTAAATGGAATTCTGTGTCAGAACCTTCAGAGCAGGCAGATGTTTCCCAGTTTTTTCATATCCTGGACGGAGTCGCCATGATCCGGGGATCGGTGATAACCGGGCAGGGAACCTGTGATATCACCCTATATTCCAGCTGTATAAATACCCGGACCGGCGTTTATTATTATAAGACCTATGAAGACAGCCGTCTGCGCAGGATCGATATGCATCAGGCGGATCTGGAAGAAAAAAGACTGATAACCGTAACCGGCTGACAAAAGCTGGCCTATGTTTCAGGCAGCCGTTTCAGGTTTATCAAAACAACAAGGAGAATTTCATGAAAAAAAAGAGATTTATATATTTTATCATTTTGCTTGCCCTGCTGATCCTCTGTATAAAATACAGCGACAGCATACTTGGATTTGCCGGATTTTTATGGAGCCTGGTCACGCCTCTTATCCTGGGCTGTGTGATCGCCTATATCCTGAATATCCTGGTCACCCGGATAGAAAGTCTTCCCTGTTTTACCAGGGAAGGCACTCTGCTTCGGAAAGTCCGCCGTCCCGTCAGTATCCTGGGATCCCTGGCAGTAATCCTTGCTATTGGAGTCCTGGTGATCCTCATTGTGATCCCCCAGCTGATACAGGCTATCGGGGTTATCGCAAAGGAAATCCCGACGGTAGTCTCTGAGATCAATGTCTGGCTGTCTTCTTTTGATAAAGACTGGCCCCAGCTCCAGAAATTCCTGGAATCCCTGAATGTAAACTGGCCTCAGATCCTGCAAAAAGCCGCTTCCTATCTGACCAACGGACTGAGCAGCGTCTTTTCCTCTACCATGTATATCGTAAGCACTATCAGTTCCATAGCCGTTACCGCAGTTGTGGCCCTGATCTTTTCCATTTACATACTTTCCGGAAGGGAAAAGCTTTTTTGCCAGTTCCAGACACTGGCCAGCACCTACCTGAATGAAAAATTTTACAAAGGAATGTGTGTGGTACTAAAAACCGCTCACGATACTTTTACAAAATTTATCATAGGCCAGTGTACAGAAGCCGTGATCCTTGGCACTCTGTGTACCATCGGCATGCTGCTCTTCCGGTTTCCTTACGCCACCATGGTAGGCACCCTTATCGGAGCCACCGCCCTGCTGCCGGTAGTCGGCGCTTATCTGGGCGCCGCTGTAGGCGCTTTTATGATCTTTACCATTGATCCCTTAAAAGCCCTGGGCTTCCTGATCTTCATCGCCATCCTCCAACAGCTGGAAGGAAATCTCATCTATCCCAGGGTAGTAGGCTCCTCTGTAGGTCTGCCCGGTATCTGGGTCCTGGCGGCGGTTACCGTAGGCGGCGGTCTTGGCGGGATCATCGGTATGCTCCTGGCAGTTCCCGTGACAGCTACCCTTTATAAGCTGCTTCAAAAAGATGTACAAAAAAGAAAGGCTGCCCTGCAGCCGAAAAAAGAAGAGGGACTGTCGCATTAGTCACATGTCAGGAATATTTATACATTTTATGCGAATTTGTCGAGCATAGCTTTGAGACTATAGGCTCAAAGCGGCACAGACTGAGCAATAAAATGTATAAATATTCTCGATTTTGATTAATGCGGCAGTTTCCTTCTCTTTTCTCCTCTCAGGTAATTCCCGGAAGGCTATGCCCCATGCTATCCAGGATCTGCTCCCGGGATCAGTTTTCCGACCCTTCCGAAGATTCTGTTACAGAACGGTATTTTTCTTTCAGCTTTCTATAACCTTCCTCTTTCCGGAGAAAATCACATCTTTCCTCCTTCTCTATGGAGGTCAGAAGAACTTTGATCATCTGTTTTCCCGTATCTGATCCATCTGTTTCTGCGTTCTTTTTCTTCTGATGGGCAAAAAGAATGGAATCCTTCATCGCCCAGGGATTCTCCAGGGCCTTCAGCATCTCTCCCAGGATTTCCACGCACCGTTTTCCGTCTCTCTCCTCCAATGCCACATCAAAGGCCGCCGTCAGTCCGCTGTAACTCCATTTGAAGATCTCCATTACCTTCTGGCTGTACCTGGCCAGCTCCCAGGCTCTCTTATTCTCGCCTTCCCGTACAGATACCGTAGCAAGCTGATCAAGCATGAGAAAGACTTCCTGGATCAGACCGTTTAACTTTCTTTCCAGAAGTTCTGCCGCCTCCTGGTTTTTCCCTTCCTTCATATACATCATGATCTGAAGCTGTCTTTTATCTATAGACTGATACTGGGGAAGCTGCTCAATAAGCTCTTCGGCTTTCTCATAGGCTTCCTCCTGGATGTACATAGCCGCCAGGGCATACCTGGACAGATCTGCGGCATTTTTATCCTCGCATTCCATAGCCCGCTCTAAAAGGGAAACCGCCAGAGCCTGAACCTCCTCTACCTTTTCCTCCGGATAGGAAAACAGGATCCGGATCCCCCGAAGCAGCGTGGCCATCTGATACAACAAAGCTCCGCACCGGGGATATTCTTTTATCCGCTTTTTTACCAGTTCCATAGTCTTTTCCAGATCTCCCTGCCGGGCAGTTTCCGCCACCTCATTCCCATAGGCCGCTATCTCTTCTTTTGAAAGATTTTCGTGAAAGCAGAGCAATGTATTGGGATCTGTGCCAAGAAGCCGGGCAAGAGCCGGAAGGATGGCCAGATCCGGACAGGTGGTCCCGCTTTCCCACTTGTTCACCGCCGGAGCAGACACTCCCAGATAGTCCGCCATCTGTTCCTGGGTAAAGCCCATGGCTCTCCTTTTTTCACGGATCACATCTTTCATTTCCATATAAGTTTCCTCCTGTTTTATACTATACTTGGAAGGCCTTCCTGGTCTTATTGTAGCAGAGAGGATCCCGGCTGTATATTGAGAGCTTTTTAATCTTCAGGCAGTTTTTTTAACTATAGGTTAAAGGATTTTCCCTTGGGGCATCCCCTGGCTTCTCTGCTCCCTGATGATAAGTTTCGATCATAGAAGCCAAAGAGATCCCCTCCATGGTCTTTTTTATAGATTCTTCGATTTTCTGATAGGGATCCTGAAGAACCCGGCGGATATTCCTGGCTATGGGGCATTTGCTTCCCGCGCAGGAATGAATGCCGATAAGGGAGGAAAGTCCCTCCGGCTCCAGGGCGCTGTATATCTCATATAGAGTAATTTCTTCAGGGTCTTTTTCCAGCCGCGCCCCGCCCTTTCCTCTCTCTACACTGATCAGCCCCGCTTTTTTCAAGGCGCTTAAGGTATACCGGATCACCACTGGATTACAGCTTGTACTCTGGGCAAGGAGAGTACTGGTCACCCTGGCTTTTTCCCGGGCTTCATAGATAAAAATAAGGCAGTGGACCGCAATGGAACATTTCATACTGATCTGCATAGCAACTCCTCTTTCTTAAAGGTTTAATGTAAATCTTGACTTTACATCAACCCAATGCTACACTGTTTACAGATGTAAATTCATGATTTACATATTATTTTACATTTTTCTCGGAAAATGACAAGGAGGTATTTAGAATGAAATTTTATGAAATCTGTTTCAGCCCTACAGGGGGCACCAAAAAAGCCGCAGATATGCTGGCGGAAAAGCTGGCGGAAGAGATCCAGACAGTGGATCTTACCGATTACAAAACTGACTTTTCAGGAATTTCCTTGGAAGAAGATGATGAAGCTATTATCGCCGTTCCTTCCTATGGCGGCCGTGTGCCGGAAACAGCGGTAAAACGTCTTTCCCTGATCAAAGGAAACCAGGCAAAGGCTATCCTTGTCTGTGTCTATGGCAACCGGGCCTATGAAGACACTCTTGTGGAACTGGAAGATACGGCTAAAGCTGCTGGATTCCGGATCACAGCCGCAGTTGCCGCTGTGGCCGAACATTCCATTGCCCGCCAGATCGCAGCCGGACGTCCCGATCCTCAGGATCAGGCACAGCTTACAGACTTTGCAGAAAAGATCCGGGAAAAACTCTCTTCAGGAAGCACCGCAGAACCTGCTATTCCCGGCAATCGTCCGTATAAAAAAGCCGGTGGCGCCGGTATGGTTCCAAAACCAACCAGAGACTGTGTAAAATGCGGCATATGCGCCGAGAAATGTCCGGTTCAGGCTATTGATAGAGAGGATCCTCACAAAACAGACAGCAATAAATGCATTTCCTGTATGCGGTGTATTTCCGTCTGTCCTCACTCTGCCAGAAAAGTAAACAGTGTCATGCTGGCAGCAGTGAATACCATGCTGAAAAAAGCATGCGCCCAGAGGAAAGACTGCGAACTCTATCTGTAAAAAACATATCCGGATATTTATGGAAGCACCATAGCCGGCCGGAAATTCAGATAATCTCCGGAAACCAGCATATATTCTATACCATGAAACTTTCCCCGTATGCTGTCTCCGAATCTGGATTCTCCATGGCAGTGGGAGTAGACCACCGCAGAGACCTTATATTTCTCTGCGATCTCTGTAAAAGGTGATGCTTTTTCTAAAATATTGGTTGGAGGATAATGAAGGAACATGATAAACTTCTGATACCCTTCTTTCTCTGCCAGGCGGAAAGACTCCTGAAGTCTCTCCATTTCTCTTTTCACCAGTTTGTCGGCCTGCTCCTTTCGTGCTTCGTCCCAGCCCAGGATCTGCCCCCGGCGGTTCAGATAAAAAGGACCTTCAAAGGTAAATCCCTTGGTCCCTACCAGCGCATAGTCCTGATAAACAGCAAAATTGTTCTGAAGGAAAAACAGCCGGTCCTTATATTCTTCATTTAGCTTTTCCGTTTTCTTCACGTCCCAGAACATATCATGGTTTCCCCGCAGGAGGATCTTTCTTCCCGGCAGTCTTTCGATAAAAGCCAGGTCCTCCCGGCACTGGGGCAGCTTTCTCCCCCAGGAATGGTCTCCCGTAAGCACCAGCGTATCCTCTGGTTTTACCATCCGGTTCACATACTTTTCAATCTTCTTCTCATGATTCTTCCACACTTTTCCAAAAGAATCCATTGGCTTATCTGCCTGAAAACTTAAATGCAGGTCTCCCAGGGCATACAATGCCATATCTGCTCATCTCCTTTACCTCCCTTAGCAAACAAGGGTATTTTTGTTGTATCTCTATATTGTTCTTTTCTCCGACCCGTCGTATAATCAGATTTACAGTCAAAATCTGAGAGGTAACCTAATGAAATCAAAAAAGAAAAGAAAATTATGGAAAAAACTACTGGCGATCCTGGCAGGGGTGATCCTTGTGTCCGGGATCGGTTTGGGCATTTACGTTCAGGATTATTACCACGCCAGTGATCTGGCCCTGGAAGCTGCTGCCCAGCCTCAGCAGGACATAACGGTAACCACATCATCAAAGGGCCGGATCATTTTCACCCCTGAAGATCCCCGGGCAGGCCTGATCTTCTATCCCGGAGGAAAAGTCCAGTATGAGGCCTACGCTCCATTAATGGAGGCCTGCGCCAAAGAAGGGATTCTCTGCGTACTTCTTCACATGCCCGGGAACCTGGCTGTGCTGGATATCAATGCTGCAAAAGGCATCCCGGAAGAATACCCGGACATTGAAAACTGGTATATGGCAGGCCATTCTCTGGGCGGCTCTATGGCAGCTTCTTACATCAGCAGCCATGAAGAAGATTTTAAAGGTCTCATACTCCTTGCCGCCTATTCCACCGCAGATCTGAAAGAAACAGGTCTGAGAGTCCTGTCCCTCTACGGTTCCGAAGACGGCGTACTGAAAATGGATTCCTATGAAAAATACCGGGATAATCTTCCCGAAGATTTCACAGAAATGGTGATTCCAGGAGGATGTCACGCCTATTTTGGCAGCTACGGCCCCCAGAAAGGTGACGGGACTCCCCAGATCTCCAATGAAGAACAGATACGCTTTACAGCCGACGCCATTGGGGATTTTATAGAAGATCTAAATTAACCTATTGTGCTAATTCAATCAAATTTTATTGAAAACCTGTAAGAGCC
>ERZ1643247.592-NODE-592-length-43015-cov-7.696485_pt1 | contig 43015 bp, 41 predicted proteins | sample MGYA00579264_ERZ1643247 | MGnify/ENA primary metagenome ERZ1643247 (study PRJEB29033, sample SAMEA4952262) | chicken gut metagenome | biome: Broiler Chicken; feature: Gastrointestinal Tract; material: Caecum | place: Ireland | collected 2018 | study: Broiler... | reverse complement strand
AGGATCTTCCGAGAATCATGGAGAAGGGCTATACCGGATATAACGGCAGAAAAGACAAAAAGTCCACCGGAATCGGCCTTTATCTCTGCAAGAAAGTGATGGACAAATTAAACCACGGGATTCAGATTTCCTCCCAACCGGATAAAGGAACGAAAGTAACACTGGATTTAGGGCGCCGGGAACTGGATGTGGAATAAGCGGGATTCTCTACCTTTCAAAATCGTAAGGTTTGCGGATGGATTGTAAGCCGAATCGATGGAAAAGACCATCGGGGGTTGACTATAATAAAGGCATAGAAAAGAACAGAATTTCAGAAAGGTGGAGAAGCAGATGACGATTCTTGAAGTGCAGAATCTGAAGAAAACATATACAACACGTTTTGGAGGGAATCAGGTAGAAGCCCTGAAAAATGTGACCTTTTCCGTGGAAGAAGGAGAGTACGTCGCAATCATGGGAGAGTCCGGTTCCGGAAAGACGACACTTTTGAATATTCTTGCAGCGCTGGATAAGCCGACAGGCGGGCGCATCAAGCTGAAAGGGAGAGATCTTTCTACAGTGCCGGAGAGGGAGATCGCAACATTCCGGAGACAGAATCTGGGATTTGTATTCCAGGATTTTAATCTTCTGGATACTCTTTCCATCCGTGATAATATCTTCCTTCCGCTTGTGCTTGCAGGAAGGAAGTATCCGGAGATGGAAAAGCGGCTGGAGCCGATCGCAAAGAGTCTTGGAATTTATGAGCTTCTTTCCAAGTTTCCCTATGAAGTATCCGGAGGACAGAAGCAGCGGACGGCGGTGGCCAGAGCATTGATTACCAAACCACAGTTGATTCTTGCAGATGAGCCGACCGGTGCGCTGGATTCCAGGGCTGCGGACGATCTGCTGAACCAGTTTTCAAGGATTAATCAGACGGGACAGACCATTCTTATGGTAACCCACTCTGTGAAAGCGGCAAGCCATGCCGGCAGAGTCCTTTTCATCAAAGATGGCGAAGTCTTCCATCAGATTTACCGGGGTAATATGAAAAATGAAGAGCTGTACCAGAAGATTTCAGACACCTTGACGGTACTGACCACAGGAGGTGAGCGGCATGTTTAAATCGATTTACATCCGGCTTGCATTCACCAACATGAAGAAAAACAAACGGTCGTATCTTCCGTTTCTGGTAACCAGCATCATCACGATCATGCTGTTTTTCGATATGTCGATCATCATGGACAATTCCGGAATTAAAGAAATGCCGGGGGCAGGCAGCATGAGAAGCATTCTCGGATTTGGTACAGTCATTGTTGCAATCTTCGCGTGTGTATTTCTTTTCTACACAAACAGCTTCCTGATCAAGCAGAGGAGAAAAGAGATCGGCCTTTATAATGTTCTCGGAATGGGAAAGAAAGAGATTGCCATTATGATGTTCTGGGAATCCTTGATGGTCGGAGGCGCCAGTATCCTGGCGGGAATTCTTGGCGGAATTATCCTTGGAAGACTGATGTTTCTTCTGCTCTATAAGATTATCGGATATCAAACATCCCTTCAGTATGAAGTGACGGGCAGCAGTATCAGCACGACCCTGATTCTTTTTGCGGTAATTTTTTTTGTAGCATTTGTATCCAATCTGATTCAGGTGCGTAAAGCAAATCCGATTGAACTTCTCAGAGGCGGAAATGTAGGTGAAAAAGAGCCAAAAACCAAGATTTTGCTTACCGTTTTCGGAGTCGTGACAATCGCGGCAGGTTATATACTGGCCAATATCGTAGAAAATCCGATTGAAGCGATCAGTGTCTTCTTTGTAGCGGTGCTCCTTGTCGTTATCGGAACATACGCGCTGTTTGTTGCAGGAAGTATCGCATTTTTAAAACTTCTGAGAAAAAATAAATCTTTTTATTATAAGGCGAAACATTTTCATTCTGTCTCCGGCATGATTTACCGGATGAAGCAGAATGCAGTAGGACTTGCCAATATCTGTATTTTGAGTACAATGGTACTGGTTACGCTTTCAACGACAGTCGGCCTGAATCTGGGAATGGAAAACATAATGGAAAACCGGTTTCCGAAGGAGCTGATTCTGACCATTGAGCAAAGTAATGAAGAAACGATCCGGACTGTGGATACGGTAGTGGCGGAAGAACTGAACCGGCAGGGGATCCGGCAGGAAAACGGATACCGGTGTCAGTCTGTTTCCATGGTGACGGATAAAGAAAAAGATGGATTTTCCTTCTATGCGTTCGGCAGTCTCTTTTACCCTAACCGGGTGCTGGTACAGCTTGCTCCGGTATCATACTATAATGAGATGATGGGAGAAAATCTGGAGCTTTCGGATCAGGAAGCAGTCATATACACTTCTTCCAAAACGCCTTATGGAAAGGATCATTTCCGGATTGAAGACACGGATTTTACCATTGTAGAAGAGCCGGATGCAATTCCGATGGAAAAGAAGCAGAACTTCCCTGTAATGGAGTCTTATATCCTGTTCGTCAAAGATCAGACGGTCATTAACAATCTGATCTCATCCCTGCCGGAATCCGGAGAAGTATCGATGGAATATTCCTATGGGTTTGATCTGACCGGAAGCGAAGAGAAAAAAGAGGCAGCAGCAGAGGCCATTACCAACAGGATTCAGAATGATTACGGAATCGGAGGATACCTGGAACTCCGGGGCGTCTATGAAGAAGATTTCCATATGTTTTACGGAAGCTTCTTCTTCCTTGGAATTTTCCTCGGCGGTCTGTTCCTGATGGCAACCGTACTGATTATCTACTATAAGCAGATTTCCGAAGGATTTGAGGACCGGAACCGGTATCAGATCATGCAGAAAGTCGGCATGAGCCGGCGGGAGGTTAAAAAAACCGTCAACAGTCAGATCAGGATGGTATTTTTCCTGCCGCTTGGACTTTCGGTTCTCCATCTGGCAGCGGCATTCCAGCTGATTCGAAGACTTCTTTCGTCATTTAATCTGACGAACACAAACCTGATTGTTGCATGTACAATTGGAACGGTTCTTATCTTTGCGTTGATTTATGCGTTTGTCTTTAAACTGACGGCAAGAGAATATTATAAAATTGTTACCAGATAACCGGGAAAGGGCACTGTGTTTGAAAATGCAGTGCCTTTGTGTTATGATAAAACCAGTTTGGAAAAGAAGCAAAAGGAGGGCAAGATGATGATTACACATAAGGAAGAACGGGAAATTCAAAAGGCAGAGCACGCTTCCGGCGGTGCGGGATACATTCTCAAAGAAGCACTGATCAAAGGAGAGCAGCTTGGAGATGGCTGCGGCATGTTCAGCGAGGTGACAATCAAGCCCGGATGCGAGCTTGGATACCATGAGCATCATGGCGAAACAGAAACGTATTACCTTTTAAAAGGAAAGGGAATCTACAATGAAAACGGCACAAAACGCGAAATCTGTGCGGGTGATGTGACGTTCTGCCCGGACGGAGAGGGCCACGGACTTGTAAATGACGGAGACGAGGATATCATATTTATCGCTCTCATCCTGAAAAAGAAATAAAAAAATCTACAGGATTTCCGCATGCGGCGGGCTGCTTTTGCAGCAGCGTTTTCCGCTGCAGTGCGTTTTTTTCTGTAGAATCATCTTTCGGGAGAAGAATTCCCGGACTTATCGCGATTTTGCGAAAAATTCCTGGACTGCCTGGAGCAGTACGGTATTCTGTTCCGGAAGCATCAGGCAGAACCGGAAAAACTGAGTTCCGAGTCCCTCGAAAGAGGAACAGTCCCGGATCATCAGCTTCTGGCGGATCAGGCAGTCAAAAAGACCGGATGCCGTGAGGGAAGGATCCAGAATCTCGACAAGCAGGAAGTTGCTGTCGCTCGGATAGACACGAAGAGCAGGAATTCCAGAAAGTCCTTGTATCATGCGGGTACGCTCGCCTGATATGAGGGCTTTTGTTTTAACGATAAACTCTTCCTCGCAGAACAGATGCTCTCCGGCAAAGGCTGCAACACTGTTGACACTCCACGGATTCTGGTGCGTCTTTACATGATCAAGAAAAACACGGTTTCCGGATGCACCGTACCCGAGGCGGAGTCCGGGAGCAGCGAAAAATTTGGAAATTCCCCGGATTACCATCAGATTCGGGAATCTGGAGACGAGAGACATTGCAGAGACTTCTCTGTCAGCAAATTCCGCATAGGTCTCATCGATCATCACGAAGATATCTGATTTCAGGCAGCCTTCCAGAAGATCCGCAATTTCATCGGTTGAAAGCGCGCGGGCAGTCGGATTATTTGGATTGCAGAGAATCAGAAAGTCTGCATTGTGAGCCGTCAGAAAGTCAAGCAGATCATCCGTGTCAGGCTGAAAGAGGTGTTCCTTTTTCGGAAACCATGTTGTAAAAGAGATTCCGGCAAGATTCAGTTCCCTTTCGTACTCCGAGTAGGAAGGACCGATCTGAACGGCACGTTTTCTCCCGGAGGACTGAATCAGCAGAGAAATCAGCTCGGTAGAACCATTGCCGACAAGAACATGGTCCGGGGAAATATGACAGTAGTTACCGATTGCCTGTTTCAGACCTGTATACTCCCGGTCCGGATAATGAGTCATCAGGCGGGAAAAATTCTGACAGACAAGTCCGGCTGTTTTCGCGGGAAAACCGAGAGGATTAACATTTGCGGAAAAACAGATAATTTCCTCCTGCAGCAGATGGTAATATTGCGCGACCTGCTCGAGATCGCTTCCATGAAAAGCGGTTGACTGGCTCATAGTGTATGTCCTCCTAATATTTATGGTTACAAGTTAAACTCGTACTCCGGAGCAGGCAGATACATCTTAATATGCAAGCATGCCGCTGTATCTGTCTGCTCCGAAATACTGTGTGAACAGTAACAACTTTTTTGACAAGTTTTGATAAATTTTGCACAGGCATTGCCATATGACAGGGAATAATGTTATAATTTCAATTATAGTATATCTGATAAAAAATGCAATGCAAGAGGTGGAAGGCTTGAAAAATAAGATTAAACGCTTTTCAAATGGAGATTTTAGTAAGGAGCAGCCGGATGTAAGGTTTTCAGAGACCAACCTGGTGCTTTTGATTGGAGAAGGGGAAACATTTCAGGGGAGTTTTACGATTGAAAACAGAAAAGAAGCACCGGTAAGAGGACTTGTCTATTCCTCCTCTTTCCGGATACATCTGAAAGAGAGTGGATTTGAGGGGAATCCGGTTGTGATTTCATTCACCTACGATGCAGAAGGGCTGGAGCCCGGATACGTGGAAAACGGAACATTTACCGTGGTTTGTAACGGAGGTGAATATGAGCTTTCCTTTACAGCAGTGATTGAGCGCCCTTATCTTATGACATCCCATGGAAAGGTGCAGAACATGAAGGATTTTAAACTCCTGGCGATGAAGGATTTCCTGGAAGCGCGCAGGCTGTTCCGTTCCATGAGTTTTTATGAGATCCTTCGGTATGAAAATCCAAGGGTGGTGGCGCTCTATAATAATATGCGGAAATGGTCTCTTGGAGAGCAGGCAGTGGAGGAGTTCCTTGTGGGAATCAAGCAGAAGGAATGCCTCTTCCTTTCTCTGTCCGAGTACGAAAAGAAGTTTGAAAGCCCGAATGAGACGGTGCGGGAGAATATAATCATTACCAAAAATACATGGGGTTATATGCCGATCCGTGCCTCTGTGGAGGGTAATTTTATCCAGATCACGCAGAAGGAGTTTACAACCGATGATTTTGTCGGAAATACGCTGGGATTCCATTATGTGATTACTCCGCAGGTTCTTCATGCCGGAAGAAATTTCGGCCGGATTATTTTTACAACTCCGTACGAACAGATTGCGTACGAGATCGAGGTGACACGGGAAGGAGTGCATACTCCGAAGCATGAGCAGACCTTTTATATGACACAGATTATAAAAGGATATTTTTCCTGTATTACCGGAACGAGCGATCTGTTAAGCTGGGCAGAGGATACGGTGCAGCTGGCCGGGCAAATGGAAAATCTTGGACGGGATGCGGCATTTTGTTCTCTTGTAAAAGCGCATGCATACCTGGAAAGCGGTCAGACCGAGGAGGCCGCCAGGATTATCGAAGAGTATAATTACGGACGGTTCGACATGATGAAGCGTCCGGAAAATACAACATATTATCTGTATCTGACGGCGCTTCTGAAAAAGAATGCAAACCATACAGAACATGTGACCGATGAGATAAAGAAGGCATATAATAAGCACCCGAAAATGTGGAGCGCTCTTTGCATGCTTGTTGATATTGATCCGGAATACAGAAATATTACAAGAAGGCTTGCCGCGCTGGAGAAGCATTTCTATGCAGAAAAAGCAGGTCATACACTTCTGTACCTGCAGGCGTTTAAATGTTACCGGGAAGATCCGGTCTGTCTGAAGAAACTTGGAAATTTTGAAATTCGGGTTCTGAGTTTTGGATCCAGATACGGCCTGTTTACACGGGAGCTTGCCCTCTATACAGCGAATCTGGCAGGGCAGCAGAAGAAATTTGACAGACAGCTTTTCAGACTTCTGGAACGTCTGTATACAGATTATCCGGACCCGATGGTGCTGACTTCCATCTGTACGCTTCTGATTAAAGGAAATCAGATCCGGTCCGAGTATTTCAAATGGTATGAGCTTGCGGTAGAACAGGAGATGAAAATCGTACAGCTCTATGAATATTATATGATGACCATCGAGGAGGAGCGAGTCAAAGATCCGCTTCCAAAAGCGGTATGCCTTTACTTTATGCACGGGAATACGCTTACTTATGAAAAGACAGCGTTTCTTTATGCCAATATCATACAGTTTCAGGATGAGGCAGGAGAGATTTACGCCTACTACCGTGACAAGATGGAGGCGTTTGCGTGGGAACAGCTTCTGAAGCGCCATATCAATGAGCCGCTTCGGATTATCTATAAGAAATTCTGCACGGAAGAAAATATGACGGAAGACAGGCTGGAAGCGCTTAACGATATCTGTCATGCTTACGAAGTCAGGACAAAGCTCCCGTTTATGAAGTCTGTCATGGTGATTGAGGAAGACGGGGAAATCCACCAGAGAGTCGGCGTTGTTGATGGCAGCGCGATGATTTTCCTCTACGATAAAGATTCCAGAATTATCTGGGAATCCATGGACGGACGGCATTATACCGATTCGATTCCATATGAAACGACCAGACTTTTTTATGAGATGCGTTTTGTCGAACTGTGCAGAAAATTTGAAAAGAAACCGGATCAGGAAGAAGAATCCGTGCCGGTTCCGGAGCTTTCCTTTGAGAATATCGAGAAACATGGAATGGAGCTGTTTGCGGACGAGGAGATTTTTGATCTTTGTACGAAGAAAATTCAGGAAGACGGATATGAAGAGGAGGAGACTCTTCTGGAAGTATGCTTTGTCCTCTTCCAGAGAGGCCATTTCGACAGGACGACACTGACGTATCTTTCCATGTATTACTGTGGGGCTACCAGGAATATGAAACAGGTGTGGCGCGCGGCGAAAAAGGAGGGGGTACCTTCCGGCAAGATTGCAGAGCGTATCATCACACAGATGGTCTTTTCCGAAAATATTTTCGGAGAAGAGGAAATTTTCTGTGATTACTATGACAGTGGAAACGGGTATTTCCGCCTGCTCAGAGCGTATCTTGCGTATATCTCCCGGGAGTATCTGATGCGGGAACGTCAGACAGGAGAGTCGGTATGGAAAGTTGTGGAGAAGGAAGCGTCTGTTGGAGAGCAGCTTCCGGATATCTGCCGGATTGCATATTTAAAATACTATTCAGAGCATGATCTGGAAAGCGCGTCGGAGGAACTGCTTAAACGTTTCTTAAGAGAACTTTGTGAAAAACAGGCTGTCTTTCAGTTCTATCTGAAATATCCAAGGCCATGGCTGCAGGAGGTGATGCTGTATGATAAGAGCATTATTGAATACCGGGCCAAAAAAGGAAGCCAGGTTGTAATTGAATACAAGATCAGAAAAGCGAAAGACCAGGAAGATGAACAGCCGTATCAGAAAGAAATTATGCCGGCTGTTTATGAGGATATTCATGTAAGGACATTTATTCTTTACAGCGATGAGATTCTCGAATACTACTTTAAGGAATTGAAGATGGATGGAAGTACGGCAGTGTCCGAAAAACATGTACTCCGCCTTGACGGTGAAATACCGGCTGTCGGAACTTACGGACGGCTTGATGATATGTCGGAGCTTACAAAAGAAGCCCTGAAACAGGCCATGAATGAGTACAGCCGTGAGAAGGAACTGTCACAGGAATTATTTATGTTATACTAGAATAGGAGAGGGATCATGATGGAAAATGGTGGATATATCATCGGATATGATCTGAATGAAAACGGATGTCAGATCAGTTACTTTGATGAAGAAAAGCATGAGCTCAAGACACTGGAAGTGGCAGCTGACAATTACCAGATTCCGCTGATGGTAGGACATTATAAAGAAGCATGGATGTTCGGGCGCGAAGCGCAGAGAGCAGCGATGATGGACAAGGGGTGGGTGGTTTCCGATCTTTACCGGAAAGCGCAGAGAAATGAGCAGATTGAAAAAGAGGGGACTGTCTATGAGGCAAGATGGCTCCTTGGAAAATTTATTGAATTGACACTGCAGACATTCCGCAAGAAAGAAGTGACCTTTGTTTCGTTTACAGTACCCTGGATTGATCAGGAGATCCGTACATTTTTGAGGGAAGCAGGGGCGCAGGCGGGAGTAGATAAAGCGCGGGTCTATGCAATGGATTATCGTGAAAGCTTCTGTTATTATATGCTTTATCAGCCGAAAGAGCTTTGGCAGTATGAGTCTGCTCTCTTTTACTGTGACCGGGAAAAGATTGAGGCGTATATGTTGAAGCAGCTGAATACGGACTACCGGAGAGAAAAAGAGAATTTCGTCAGCGTGGAAAAGGTTGCAGAAGCCCAGATGGAAGAGCTGAAAGCGGTTTATCCTGTGCTCAATGTCGACAAGGCCAGAAATGCGGACGAACGGTTCCGGCACTTTATTCAGGGAGTGTTTGATAAAAAGCATGTTTCTTCTGTTTACCTGACGGGAGAAGGATTTGAAAACAACTGGTATCCGAATTCACAGAAAGTGCTTTGCAATGGACGCAGGGCTTTTATCGGCAATAATCTCTACAGCAAAGGAGCCTGCTACTGCGGACTGAAAAAACGGTCCAATTCTCTTGATGTACCGACGTATCTGGATGAAACAAAGCTGATGGAGCAGATTTGCCTGAAGATGAGGATCGATGGGGTGGATATCTGGTATCCGATTGTCGAGTTCGGAACACACTGGTATGAAGATACCCGTGAATGGGAGGTGCTCCTTGAAAACACCGAGGATATTGAAATTCATATCGAATCCCTTGCAACAGGCCAGTGGAACGTAGAGACTGTTTCCTTTGCGGGAATGCCGAAACGGAAGGAATATTCCATGAAGCTGATTGTCCGCACGGAATTTGATGACGAGCGTACCTGCCGGCTGAGCTTCAGAGATGCAGGATTTGGAGACTTTTTCCCGGCTACGGACTTCAAGGTAGAAAAAATAATTCATCTGGGAGGTACCAATGGGCAGTTTAATTCTTTGTCATAACAAAAAAGCATCACAACCGTACAAGATTACACGCATTCACAGAAAGATCTATACAATAGAAGAACTGTGCTACTATCTCTGCAATAATCTCTATCTGATTGATTATACGATCATGAATGAAAAAATCTGCGAGTGGCTGTATTCGGAACTGGATATGCGGGAACTGGCAGGAGAACTTCTAGATCTGATCCAGAAAAAGGGGACCATTGAACAGTTCGTGCTCCGCATTCTGGAGCATGCCAGAATTTACTCGGAACCGGAGATGGAACATATCCGGAATGTACTGGACAGACTGAAGGATCAGAAAGAGATTGAACGCAGAAAATATAAGGCGGACAATCTGCTGGAAAGCGGTGAATATGAATCTGCGATTCTTGTCTATCTGTCCATTCTGCAGGATGAGAGAGATGAATCCGCGGGAGAACGGTTTTACGGCAAGGTGTACGGATGTCTTGGAGCAGCTTACGGAAGGGAACTTCTCTATGAGCAGGCAGCGTCCATGTACAGACAGGCATATGGGATCTGTCAGGATGAGACAATGCTGACGGCCTATATCTATGCCTGCTCCAGATATATGCAGGAGGATGAATACCGGAAACTTCTCGAGGAAAATCCGTCTTATTCCCGGACGGCGGACCGGGTAGAGCAGATGATTGAAGAAAAGGAGAGCGGGATGAAAGAAGAAGCGGCGCCGGAGATCCTGGAGAAATGGAAGCATCAGTACCGCCGCTATCTATAGAAACGTATTATATTGCGTTTCTCTTTGTTCTGTAGTATAGTAGGAATGCAAAAAGGCCGACAGGCCGAAACTAAGAAAAGGAGCATGGAAAAGTGAACGACAGATATCAGAGTCCATTATCAGAACGGTATGCAAGTAAAGAAATGCAGTATATTTTTTCTCCGGATATGAAATTCAGAACATGGAGAAAACTTTGGATCGCTTTGGCGGAAACGGAAAAGGAACTGGGACTTCCTATTACGGACGATCAGATCGAAGAGCTTAAGGCACATGCGGATGACATCAATTACGATGTTGCAAGAGAAAGGGAAAAGCTTGTGCGTCATGACGTTATGTCCCATGTCTACGCTTATGGTCAGCAGTGTCCGAAGGCAAAGGGAATCATCCATCTCGGAGCGACTTCCTGTTATGTTGGAGATAATACAGATATTATCGTGATGGCAGAGGCATTGAAACTGGTCAGAAAGAAACTGGTCAATGTAATCAATGAGCTTGCCGGCTTTGCGGATCAGTATAAAGCGCAGCCGACTCTTGCGTTTACTCATTTTCAGCCAGCGCAGCCGACGACGGTAGGCAAGAGGGCAACGCTCTGGCTCCAGGAATTTTTGATGGATCTGGAAGATCTGGAGTATGTAAGCGGAACATTAAAGCTTTTAGGTTCCAAGGGAACGACCGGAACACAGGCAAGCTTTCTGGAACTTTTTGACGGAGACCAGGAGACGATCGACAAAATTGATCCGATGATCGCGAAGAAAATGGGCTTCTCGGCCTGCTATCCGGTTTCCGGACAGACTTATTCCAGAAAAGTGGATACAAGAGTGCTGAACATTCTTGCAGGTATTGCTGCCAGTGCACATAAAATGTCAAACGATATCCGGCTTCTTCAGCATCTGAAGGAAGTGGAAGAGCCGTTTGAGAAAAATCAGATCGGCTCCTCGGCTATGGCATATAAGAGAAACCCGATGAGAAGTGAAAGAATCGCATCACTTTCCAGATACGTGATGATCGATGCGCTGAACCCGGCTATTACTTCGGCTACCCAGTGGTTTGAGAGAACACTGGATGATTCGGCAAATAAGCGTCTTTCCATTCCGGAAGGATTCCTTGCCATTGACGGTATTCTGGATCTCTGCCTGAATGTGGTAGACGGACTGGTCGTTTATCCGAAAGTCATCGAGAAGCGTCTGATGTCAGAACTTCCGTTCATGGCAACAGAAAACATCATGATGGATGCGGTAAAGGCAGGCGGGGACCGTCAGGAATTGCATGAGAGAATCCGCGAACTTTCCATGGAAGCAGGAAAGAATGTGAAAGAGAAAGGTCTTGACAATAACCTTCTGGAACTGATTGCGGCAGATCCTGCATTCAACCTGACGCTGGAAGAGCTTCAAAAGACAATGGATCCGGCCCGCTATACAGGACGCGCGAAAGAGCAGGTGGAGGCGTTCCTTGCGAATGCGGTACGTCCGGTACTGGATCAGCATAAAGATGAGCTTGGAATAAAAGCGGAAATAAATGTATAGAACAAAATGACAAAAATTTGGCAATGTGCATAAAAAGTAAAGAAACTATAATTAAGATGCATATTTTAAGGAGGCTGGAACCCCCTGAAACAGTGGGATTCCGCCTTCTTTTTTTGTGTTGAAGCAGAAAGATAAAATAAAAACTGGATAAAATAAACAAAAAATATATAAAATTCATTAAATTATTGTAAACTAAGCTTAAAAATGGTATGATAGATACATCAGGAAAAAATATTCAAAACATCTATAGGGCAAAGGAGGGGTTGTTATGGAAACATTGAACAACATCGTACTAACTATTCAAGACTATCTGTCGAACTATATCCTGATCGTAGCGCTTGTAGGAGGAGGTATCTGGTTTTCCATCCGTACCGGTTTCATTCAGGTTCGTGGCTTCACGGAAGGCCTGAGACGTACATTCGGCGGATTGTTTTCCAAAAAAGGAGAAGCGGGAAAAGACGGAATGAGTTCTTTCCAGGCGCTGGCGACAGCGATTGCTGCTCAGGTAGGAACTGGTAATATTGCAGGCGCTGCGACAGCGATTGCGATCGGCGGCCCAGGTGCTGTATTCTGGATGTGGGTGGCAGCATTCCTTGGCATGGCGACGATCTACTGCGAGGCAATTATGGCACAGAAGTACAAGAAAGTCGGCAGCGACGGAATTATAACAGGAGGACCTGTTTACTACATTCGCGCAGCATTCAAAGGTACATTCGGCAGAGTACTTGCAGCGATTTTTGCGGTACTTCTGATTTTCGCACTTGGTTTCATGGGTAATGCAGTTCAGTCTAACTCTATCGCATCTTCTTTCCATACGGCATTTGGTATTCCGCAGTGGATCACAGGTGTAGTTGTAGCGGTTATTGCATTGTTCATTTTTACAGGCGGAATGAAACGTATTGCAAAAGTTACCGAGCTTATGGTTCCTTTTATGGCGGCACTTTACATTGTCGGTTCTCTGATTATTATTATCTATAACTGGAGAAATATTCCTCTGGCATTTGAGCAGATTATTGTAGGCGCATTTGCACCTGATGCTATCACAGGCGGTGCGATCGGTGCTACAGTTTCCAAGGCGATTACAAAAGGTGTTGCACGAGGACTGTTCTCCAACGAAGCCGGTATGGGTTCCACACCTCATGCACATGCGGTTGCAAAGGTAGATCATCCGGTAGAGCAGGGATTTGTGGCAATGACAGGTGTATTCATTGATACGTTTATCGTTCTTACAATGACAGCTCTCGTTATTGTAACAACTCAGGCGCTTCCGAAGTCCTATGAAGTGGTTGAAGGCGGATATTCCGCAGCAGCACTCAGCCAGTTTGCGTATTCGACTCTTTATGGAAAAGGCGGAGAGATCTTTATTGCGATCTGTATGTTCTTCTTCGCTTCCTCTACCATTATCGGATGGTACTTCTTCGGAGAAGCGAATATCAAGTATCTCTTCGGACCAAAAGCAGTTCCGGTTTATTCGGTTCTCGTTTGTGTATGTGTAGTACTTGGTTCTCTTGCACAGGTTGACCTTGTATGGAATATGGCAGACTGCTTCAACAGTATGATGGTTGTTCCTAACATTATCGCCCTCTTTGCATTGAGCGGTATGATCAAGAAGACCCACGACGATTACTTTAAAAACTTCCTGCCGAAGCATCCTGAGCTTCAGAGAAAGAAGAAAAAATAACAAAGAGCGTATCAACATGAACAAGAGAAATGGTTTATAGAAAAAAACTATGTGCAAATCGAATAAAAAGCTGGAAATCTATAAATCGATGTGGTATACTCTAAACAGAATTGTGAAAGACATATTCTGCGCATATGACAATTGAATAGTGGGATGATTTTTCCTGCGAGAGAGTTCGCAAATGAACCGCCGAAGATGCAAACCTTACAGACCAAAGGTGAAACTTTCAGGCAAAAGGATCAGGGAAAGGACCACATTCTGAATCGTGTATGACAAATATATCAGGATGACATACATAAGACAGAAGGGCGGCCTTGTATTCTGCTTCGGCGGAAGTCAGCCGTCCTTTTTTAATAGGTGGAGCCATGAAGAAGGATTATAGAATTATAACAAACAACCCGCTCGTTCGTGAAAAGCTCGGGCAGGATCATGATGTGGAGTTTTATGACTGCTCATATGAAGATGTTTTGAAAAAAGTAAAAGAAGAAGTATGTAAAGGGTACAAGCTCTTAACGCATCCGCTTTCCGGAAGTGTTAAGCCGAATGAAACACCTTACAAATCAGTAATGGTTTCCCGAAAGAGCGGCGAGACAGACCTGATGGGAATTGAAATTATCGAACGGGCCATTGCCTCCGTCAGCAAGTTTCAGTTCAAATCGGATAAATATGCACCGCAGGTTTATGAAGATTTCAGGCTGATTGATTACACATTAATATCCAGTGCACTTCCGTCGGCAGATGCCTGGTAAAAGAAAAAGGCTATAAAGTACTGGGGTACTTTGGGGCATAGATTTCATTATTTAGAAGGAGGGAATTACAGTGAGATTAGAAGTTGGACACATTTTTATCAAGGACATCCAGTTTGGCACTGAGTCTAAAATTGAAGACGGTGTTCTTTATGTATCCGAAGAAGCTGTAAAAGAAGTTGTCCTTGAGGACGAGCACATCAAAAGCGTAAAATTTGACATCGCAAGACCGGGAGAAAGCGTAAGAATCACACCGGTAAAAGACGTTATCGAACCTCGTGTAAAGGTTGAAGGACGCGGAGGAGTTTTCCCGGGAGTTATTTCCAAAGTTGATACAGTCGGCGAAGGAAAAACATACGCATTAAAGGGAATGGCTGTCGTAACAGCAGGTAAGATTGTCGGATTCCAGGAAGGTATCATCGATATGACAGGCCCGGGAGCTGACTACACACCATTCTCCAAACTGAACAACTTTGTAGTTGTATGTGAGCCGGTTGACGGAATCAAACAGCATGAATATGAAGCAGCTGTACGTTTCGCAGGTTTCCGTGTTGCTGTATATCTCGGTGAACTCGCAAGAGAACTCACACCGGATGAAACAAAAGTATATGAAACATATGGAATCAAAGAAGGAATGGAAAAACTTCCGGGACTTCCGAGAGTAGCATATGTACAGATGCTTCAGAGCCAGGGACTTCTGCATGATACATATGTATACGGCGTTGACGCAAAGAGAACACTTTCCACAATCATCAACCCGACAGAAGTAATGGACGGCGCAATCGTTTCCGGTAACTGTGTATCTGCATGTGACAAGAACCCTACATACGTACACGAAAACAACCCGGTTGTACATGACCTCTTTGAAGAACACGGCAAGACAATCAACTTCGTATGCCAGATCCTGACAAACGAAAACGTATACCTTGCTGACAAACAGCGTTCTTCTGACTGGACAGCAAAACTTTGCCGTCTTCTTGATCTGGATGCAGTTATCGTATCTCAGGAAGGATTCGGTAACCCGGATACAGACCTTATCATGAACTGTAAGAAAATTGAAGCAGAAGGCGTTAAGACTGTCATCATCACAGACGAATATGCTGGACGCGATGGAAAATCCCAGTCACTTGCTGACGCTGACGTTGCAGCAGATGCAGTTGTAACAGGCGGTAACGCAAACCAGGTAGTCGTACTTCCGAAACTTGACAAAGTAATCGGAACTCTGGATTATGTCAACACTATTGCCGGCGGTAACGAACACAGCTTACGTGAAGACGGAACAATCGAAGTTGAAATCCAGGCAATTACAGGTGCAACAAACGAAACAGGATTTGGTTACTTGAGCGCCAGATAGTGAAGGAGGAAGAAAAAGATGTTAAAAGTAGTTCATTATATCAATCAGTTCTTCGCTAATATTGGTGGAGAAGAAAAAGCTGATTACCCGGTAGAAGTTCGCGAGGGCGAAGTTGTCGGACCAGGTATGGCATTTAAACAGGCATTCGGAGAAGAAGCAGAAATCGTTGCTACTATCATCTGCGGTGACTCTTACTTCAACGAAAACCTTGACAAAGCAAAAGCAGAAATTATTGAAATCGTTAAAAAATACAACCCGGATGTATTCGTAGCAGGCCCTGCATTCAATGCCGGACGTTACGGTGTTGCCTGCGGTACAATCTGTGACGCTGTACAGGAAGAACTTGGTATTCCGGCAGTGACAGGTATGTACACAGAAAACCCTGGTGCTGATATGTTCAAAAACAAAGTTTACACAGTAGCTACAAAGAACTCTGCTGCAGGAATGAGAAAAGCAGTCGGAAGCATGGCTCCGCTTGCTCTTAAACTTGCAAAACATGAGAAGATCGGTGCTTCCTGTCAGGAAGGTTATATGCCGAACGGTGTTCGTGTAAACTTCTTCGAAGAAAAACGCGGATCCAAACGTGCCGTTGAAATGCTTCTTAAGAAGATCGCCGGCAAACCGTTTGAAACAGAGTATCCGATGCCGACATTCGACAGAGTTGCTCCGAATCCGGCTGTAAAAGATCTTTCCAAAGCAACAATCGCACTGGTTACATCCGGTGGTATTGTACCGAAGGGAAATCCGGATCATATTGAAAGCTCCAATGCTTCCAAATACGGTGAATACAGCATTGCAGGCGTAGATGATCTGACAGAAGAAACATTCGAGACAGCACATGGCGGATATGACCCGGTATACGCAAACGAAGATCCGGACCGCGTACTTCCGGTGGATGTTCTCCGTGAAATGGAAAAAGAAGGTAAGATTGGAAAACTGTATGATAAATTCTATACAACAGTTGGTAACGGAACAGCCGTTGCTTCTGCAAAAGCATTCGCTGAAGAGTTCGCTCCGAAGATGAAAGCTGATGGAGTTGACGCAGTTATCCTCACCTCTACATGAGGTACCTGTACGCGTTGCGGTGCAACGCTTGTTAAAGGCATCGAAGCTGCCGGACTTCCGGTTGTTCATGTCTGCACAGTTACACCAATCTCCATGACAGTTGGTGCAAACAGAATCGTTCCGGCTATTGCCATTCCTCATCCGCTTGGCAACCCGGCACTTGATAAAGACGAAGAATACAAACTTCGTAAAGAAATCGTAGAAAAAGCATTAAATGCTCTTACTACAGAAGTTGAAGATCAGACGATTTTCGATAAATAAGAGTCTGAAAACGCCCTCTTGATTGGCGTCATGTGGAATTCAGCGTCCGGACAGGCCTGCAGCCTTCCGGACGTAAGGATAAAGACATTATAGGAAAGAAGGAGTAAACGTTATGAGCAAAATTTATGACGTAATCATCCTGGGAGCAGGACCGGCCGGATTAGCAGCAGGCCTTTATGCCGGAAGAAGCCGCTTATCCACTCTGATCATTGAAAAAGGAAAAGACGGCGGACAGATTGCTATCACGGATGAAATTGAAAACTATCCGGGACAGATCGTGGAGGGAGAAAGCGGCCCTTCTCTGATCGCAAGAATGACAGAACAGGCTGAGAAGTTTGGCGCAGAGCGTGTGACAGACGTAATCAATGCTGTTGAACTGGATGGCGATGTGAAAAAGCTGAAGAGTGCCAAGGCAGAATATCTTGGAAAAACAGTGATCATTGCAACCGGCGCTTTTGCACGTCCGATTGGATGCAAAAACGAAAAAGAATTTATGGGAAAAGGTATTTCTTACTGCGCAACATGTGATGCCAACTTCTTTGAAGATTTTGAAGTTTTCGTAGTAGGCGGTGGAGATTCTGCTGTTGAAGAAGCGATGTATCTTACAAAATTCGCAAGAAAAGTTACAATCATCCACAGACGTGATGAACTTCGTGCAGCGAAGTCCATTCAGGAAAAGGCGTTTAAGAATGACAAACTCCATTTCTTATGGGATACCGTTGTAGAAGAAGTAAACGGTGACGGTATTCTTTCTTCCATGACAGTTAAGAACGTTAAGACTGGCGAACTTACTACAATCGAAGCAGACGAAGATGACGGAATGTTCGGTGTATTCGGATTTATCGGAACAATCCCTAATTCCAAAATTTTCGAAGGCGTGATCGACATGGACGAAAGAGGATATATCAAATCCGATGAAAACATGCATACAAACATTCCTGGCGTATTTGTGGCAGGTGATGTTCGTATCAAGAGCCTTCGTCAGGTAGTAACAGCTGCTGCAGATGGAGCAATTGCTGCTACACAGGCTGAAAAATATATCAACGAAAACGAATAAGAAGTATTAAGGAGGAGTTTAACAATGTTAGAAGTAGATAAGAAAACATTTGAACCAGAAGTTCTGCAGGCAGAAGGATACGTTCTCGTAGATTTCTTCGGAGATGGATGCGTACCTTGCCAGGCTTTAATGCCGCATGTTCATGCATATGCTGACAAATATGGCGACAAAATCAAATTTACATCTTTAAATACAACAAAAGCACGCCGTCTTGCAATCGGCCAGAAGATCCTTGGACTTCCGGTTATTGCTATCTATAAAGATGGTGAAAAAGTGGAAGAGTTAGTAAAAGATGACGCTACTCCGGAAGCAGTAGAAGAGATGGTTAAAAAATACTACGCTATGGCGTAAATTTCTTTTGCGTAATTGCCCTTTCGGGCTTTACGAGGGCATAAAGCGGTGCCCTGAATAAATATTTATCAACCAATTATTAAAATGAAGGGAAGGAGGAAAAACATCATGGCAATTTTAGAAGGTAAAAAAGTCATTATTATTGGTGACCGTGATGGTGTTCCGGGACCGGCTATCGCAGAATGCGTAAAGACAGCCGGTGGAGAAATTGTTTTTTCTTCAACAGAATGTTTCGTCTGAACGAGCGCAGGCGCAATGGATCTTGAGAATCAGAAGAGGGTTAAAGAATTCGCAGATGAATTCGGACCAGAAAACCTGGTAGTAGTACTTGGTGCTGCTGAAGGTGAAGCTGCTGGTCTTGCAGCTGAAACAGTTACTGCTGGTGACCCGACATTCGCAGGTCCATTGACAGGGGTCCAGCTTGGACTCACGACATATCACGTTTGTGAACCAGAACTGAAAGAAGAGTTTGATGAAGCGGTATACGATGAGCAGGTCGGCATGATGGAAATGGTTCTTGATGTTGACGACATCGTAGACGAAATGTCTGCAATCCGTGACGAATACTGTAAGTATTTATAGGAAAATCTGAAATACCGGATTTCGGATTCAGGAGCGGTGGGGTAAATACTTACCTCACCGCTTTTTCTACAACATAATTCCTTTTTATAACGTAAAGAAAGGTGGACACTAACAATGAACAGTGTAATTAAAGGAGCCAGCTATGTATTGGCACATACTCCTGAAATGGTAGTATATAACGGAACAACACAGACAACAGAAAGAGTTGTCAATCCGGAATCAGAATATTTAAAAGAATTAAGAGGTCATTTACGCTCTTATGAAGAATGTGTAAACTACTGGCCAAACCAGGTTTACATTGGAAACGCTACACCGGAAGAACTTTCCCAGGTTGAATTCCCTTACTATGACAAAACAAAAGAAGGAGCAGAAAGATACGGAAAATTCGGTGAAATCATGCCGGAAGAAGAGTTCCTTCTTTTAGTACAGGCTTGCGATATGTTCGAAGTTGTAAAACTTGACAAGAACTTCGTAAGCGCTCATAAAGATGCTCTGGCTGCTGACCCGATCATCACAGAGGATATCATCTCCAAGATTGAAGAAGGTTATGAGCTGGACGAAATCAAACACTATATCGAAAATGAGCATGCAGAAGGACTGTACCACAACAATGAACTTGTTGGATGTGTAAGAACAGCTCACGATATCGATGTGAACCTTTCTGCTCATGTAATGCATGAAAACCTGATGAGCAAAGCCTCCAGCGTACTTGCTCTGTTATATGCAATCCGCAATGCTGGAATCAACAAAGAAGACGTTGAGTACGTTATCGACTGTGCTGAGGAAGCATGTGGTGATATGAACCAGAGAGGCGGCGGTAACTTCGCGAAAGCTGCTGCAGAAGTAGCAGGACTTGTATCCGCAACAGGATCTGACTCCCGTGGATTCTGTGCAGGACCATCCCACGCTCTGATTGAGGCAGCTGCTCTCGTAAAATCCGGAGCATATAAAACTGTTGTTGTTACAGCAGGTGGATGTACTGCAAAACTTGGTATGAACGGTAAAGACCACGTGAAAAAAGGCCTTCCGATCCTGGAAGACTGCCTTGGAGGATTTGCGGTTGTCGTTACAGAAAACGATGGTGTAAACCCGGAAATCAATCTGGATGTTCTTGGACGTCATACAGTAGGAACCGGTTCCGCACCTCAGGCTGTTATCGGAAGTCTTGTAACAGATCCGCTTGACAGAGTAGGCTGGAAAGTAACAGATATTGACAAATTCTCACCGGAAATGCAGAATCCGGATATCACAAAACCGGCAGGAGCAGGTGATGTTCCGCTTGCAAACTACAAGATGATCGGTGCGCTTGCTGTAAAACGCGGCGATATCGACAGAAAAGCTCTTCCGGACTTCATCGCACAGCATGGTCTGACAGGATGGGCTCCGACACAGGGACATATTCCGTCAGGTGTTCCGTACATCGGATTTGCACGTGAAGATATTCTGGAAGGAAAGATCAAGAAAGCAATGATCATCGGAAAAGGAAGTCTCTTCCTTGGACGTATGACAAACCTGTTCGATGGTGTATCTTTTGTAATCCAGGCAAATGAAGGAAACAGCGCAGAATCTGCTGTATCTGAAGAAGAAGTAAAAGGCCTGATCGCAAAAGCTATGAAAGAATTCGCTGAAACTCTGATGGCAGAATAGTGAGGTGTAGAAAATGGCAAGTAGTATTGAAAAAGTAATTGCCTCTACCTTTATGGAAATGGCACAGGGACTGGAGAGCGGCCAGTACGGCAAACGCCCGAAAATTGCTCTGACAGGAATGGGCAGCGAACACGGTGAAGAAAATTCCATGCAGGCAGCGGTGATGGCAGCAAAGCAGGGCGTAGATGTATATTACATCGGAACTCTGGAAGCAGAAGGCGTAACAACAATCAAAGTGGCTGATGATGAAGAAGGTCATAAAAAGATGGAAGATATGCTGAAAAACAAGGAGATAGACGGTGCTGTAACAATGCACTTCCCGTTCCCGATCGGTGTATCTACTGTTGGACGCGTTGTAACACCTGCTAAAGGAAAAGAAATGTTTATCGCCAATACGACAGGAACTTCCAGTACCGACCGTATTGAAGGTATGATTAAAAATGCTGTTTACGGCGTAATTGCTGCAAAGGCTTGCGGAATCGCAAAACCGACAGTCGGCATCCTGAATGTTGACGGTGCACGCCAGACAGAAAAAGCACTGAAGGAGCTTCAGAGCAATGGATACGATATTGCTTTTGCTGAATCCGGACGTGCAGACGGCGGATGTGTAATGAGAGGAAATGACGTCCTTCAGGCATCCCCGGATATCCTTGTTACAGATTCCCTGACAGGAAACATTCTTGTAAAGATGCTTTCCTCTTTCAACACAGGCGGAAGCTTCGAGGCAACAGGATATGGATACGGACCGGGAATCGGGGAAGGATACGATGAACTCGTTATGATCGTTTCCCGTGCTTCCGGTGCTCCGGTAATCGCAAATGCAATCTGCTACGCTGCAGAACTTGTACGCAACAAGGTATTTGATGTTGCTAAAGCTGAGTTCAATGCTGTAAAGAAATGCGGATATACAGAAGTACTTGCTGCATATAAGACAGTTGCAAAACCGGCTGCAGCAGAAGAGGAAGTAAAAGAGCCGCCGAAGGAAATCGTGACAGCTCAGATTGCCGGAATTGAGGTTATGGATCTTGAAGATGCAGTGCGCGCACTGTGGAAGATCGAAGTTTACGCTGAAAGCGGAATGGGATGTACAGGCCCGATCATCCGTGTATCTGAGGCAAATCTTGCAAAAGCTGAAGAAGAGCTGAAAAAAGCAGGATACATTAACTAGCCGATATACTATAATAAATCCTATACAAAACCAGCCCGGAAAAGTTTTTTCGGGCTGGTTTTCCTGTGTGGCTTGATTTTTCCCGGAAGAAATAGTATGATGTCTCATGGAACTATGATAACAGGAAAAGGACATCTAAATGGACTACAAACTCTTAATGGATACAGCAATGCTTGCCGGAAAAATGATGCTGGAAAGTGGTGCAGAAACCTACCGGGTTGAGGACACGATGCACCACATTTTAAAGACTTCCCATCTGGAGGTGGTGGAGATTCTTGTCGTCCTGACGGGAATCACAGCATGCATCAGCGGTGAAAATGTTGCCCCTGTTACTCTGATTCAGGGGATTGAAAAAAGAGGCACAAACTTAAGTGTGATTGAGCAGGTGAATCAGATCTCCAGACGATACTGCGGCGGAGAAATTGAACTTCAGGAAGCCTATGACCAGCTGAAAAGAGTAGAATCCGTTCCATATCCAAGTGCACTTGCTTTTTTTATTCCGCTTGCGGTGGCGGTTGGATTTACGATTTCACTTGGCGGTTCGCTCTATGATGTGCTGGCAACAGTGATTGTCGGCCTTGCTCTTTCAGGGGTGATGGCGGGAGCAGAAACGGCGGGAATTGACGGTTTGATTCTTGATATCGGAACGTCTTTTTGCGTAGGTCTGATGGCCGTTATTGTGAAATCTATTCTTGGAGGAGCAATTAATCTCGATACTGTCGTAATCGGATCTATCATGCCGCTTGTTCCGGGGGTTGCAATTACCAATGCTGTGCGTGACACACTGCAGGGTGACTATATATCAGGATGCGCGAGAATTCTGGAAGCATTTCTAAAGGCGGCGGCGATCGCGCTCGGGGTCGGAGTTGCATTTGCGGTATTTGGAAATGGAATCATGGGAGGAAACTTATGATTGAAATCGGAATCAAGACAATCGGGTTTTTTATTGCGGTATTTTCCTTTTCCATGCTGATTAATTCACCGAAAAAATATTTGATCTGGGCAGGGATTTCCGGAGCAGCCGCAGGATTTATCTATATGATCTGTATGGAGGCGGGATGGAACGCGGTGATATCGTCTTTCTGGTCCGCTCTGGCTGCCGGTTTGATTTCCCATATTTTTGCAAGGGCATTAAAGGCCCCGGTTACGATATTTTTGATTGGCGGAATTCTGCCGACTGTTCCGGGAAACGGTATTTATCAGATTATGAATTACGTTCTTCAAAATGACCGTTCTATGGCGAGTTTCTACCTGACTCAGACACTTGAGATTGCGGGTGCCATAGCGTTGGCAATCTTTTTGATGGATACGCTGTTTAAAGTGGTACGAAAAGGAGAATGGAAGCAGGATTCCCTCCGCTATATACAAAAAGAGGAAAGGAAGGAAGAGGAAAAATGGTAGGAAGTCTGATCGTAATTGGATTTATGACAATTATCAGCATCGCGCTGATCAACGGAAAAGCTTTGAATATGGTTCCGGGCTACCGTACCCTTCCGGATAAAGTGAAAAAAACACTTGATCCGAAGAAGGTTGGACGTAAACTTGGCATTCCTATGGCAGGCGTCGATATTGTCATGATTATTTTTTTCATCATCGTATACTTTTCAGACTCGGAAAAGCTTCAGGGATATGCTGTTTACGGTATGATGCTGCTGTTTGTTGTCAGCATTGCGATTATTGATATGATCAATATTACCGGAAAGGACAAAAAAGACAAATAAGGAAAGCAGGAGAGAAAACTATGAGTAAAGTAAGAACCAGATTTGCACCAAGTCCGACAGGGAGAATGCATGTCGGCAATCTTCGTACGGCGCTGTATGCCTACCTGATTGCAAAACACGAAGGCGGAGATTTCATGCTTCGTATTGAAGATACAGACCAGGAGCGTTTTATGGACGGCGCTCTGGAAATTATTTACCGGACGCTTGAAAAGACGGGCCTGATTCACGATGAAGGACCGGACAAGGATGGCGGATATGGGCCGTATGTGCAGAGTGAAAGAAATAAAAGCGGTCTCTACCTGAAATATGCAAAGCAGCTGATTGAGCAGGGAGACGCCTATTATTGCTTCTGTGACAAGGAGCGTCTGGACAGTCTGAAGTCTACTGTCTCGGAAAGCGGGACAGAGATCCGTGTTTATGATAAACACTGTCTGTCTTTGAGCAAAGAAGAGATCGAAGCGAACCTTGCGGCAGGCAAACCGTATGTTATCCGGATCAATATGCCGACAGAAGGAACGACAACCTTTCATGATGAGATTTACGGGGATATCACAGTTAACAATGCTGAGCTGGATGATATGATTCTGATCAAGTCCGATGGATACCCGACCTACAATTTTGCAAACGTGGTCGATGACCATCTGATGAATATCACACATGTGGTAAGAGGAAACGAGTACCTTTCCTCCGCGCCAAAATACAACCGACTTTACGAGGCATTTGGATGGGAGCCGCCGGTTTATGTGCACTGTCCTTTGATTACGGATGAGAACCATAAAAAACTGAGCAAACGCTGCGGTCATTCTTCCTATGAGGATCTGATCGAACAGGGCTTTATCTCAGAGGCAGTCGTAAACTATGTTGCACTTCTTGGATGGTGCCCGCAGGACAATCAGGAGATCTTCAGTCTGGAAGAGCTTGTAAAGGCATTTGATTACCACCATATGAGCAAATCTCCGGCCGTATTTGACGTACAGAAGCTGAAATGGATGAACAGCGAATATATGAAGATGATGGATTTCGATACCTTCTATGATATGGCGGAGCCTTATATCAGGAAGGTTATCACAAAAGACTACGATCTGAAGAAAATCGCTGCTCTTGTCAAAACCAGAATTGAAATTTTCCCGGATATCATGGAGCAGATTGATTTCTTCGAGGAACTTCCGGAGTATGACACGTCCATGTACATTCACAAGAAGATGAAGACAAATGAGGAGACATCTCTTGAAGTGTTAAAAGAGCTTCTTCCGGTTCTGGAAAAGCAGGATGACTATTCCAACGATGCACTTTTTGAAACATTAAAAGGATATGTTGCAGAGAAAGGATGCAAGAACGGCTATGTAATGTGGCCGGTTAGAACAGCGGTTTCCGGAAAACAGAATACACCGGGCGGGGCAACTGAGATTATGGAGGTTCTCGGAAAGGAAGAATCTCTTGACAGGATCCGTAAAGCAATCGAATTACTGGAGAAATAGAGTATGGAAAAAAAGCACAGCGGGGGAGAAAGACCCCCGCTTTCCGATTTTAATGAGGCACAGAGGGAGGCGGTCTGCCACCGTGAAGGACCATGTATGGTCCTTGCAGGACCGGGTTCCGGAAAGACGGCTGTGATTACGGGACGTCTGGAATGGATGATCCGCCATTTCAGGATCCGGCCTGAGGAGATACTGGTTATTACCTTCACCAAGTATGCGGTAAAGGAAATGAAAGAGCGTTTCCTTGCCCGGATGGGGCTGAAACATTGTCCGGTGACCTTCGGGACATTCCACGGCATTTATTATGGAATGCTCCGTCAGATTTATCATCTTACTCCGGATCAGATTTTGACGGAAGAAGAACAGAAGGCCATGGCAGAAGCAGCGGTCAGGGATGTGGAAAGAGAAAACCGGAAACGCCCGAAAGACAAAGATGTCCTTCTTATGATCGGGAAGGTAAAAAATAACGGGGGATTTTCCGGAATTACGGATGATCCGGAAGACCGGCAGATCTACCATGCCTACGAGAAGCGGAAAAAAGAGGCCGGCCGGATCGATTTTGATGATATGCTTCTGCTGTGTTATCAGTTATTCTGTCGTCAGCCTCAGATCCTGAAGAAATGGCAGGAACGATATCCCTACATTTTGATCGATGAGTTTCAGGACAGCAGCAAAATACAGTACGAGATTATCAAATTACTTGCGGGGAAGAGGGCGAACCTTTTTGTGGTAGGAGATGATGATCAGGCGATTTACGGGTTTCGCGGGGCCACACCGGGCATCATGAAACAGTTTATGGAGGATTTTCCCCAGGCATCGCTTGTCCGGCTATCCGTGAACTACCGGAGCAGCGCGTTTATTGTACAGGCTTCCGGAAAAGTGATCCGGAAAAACAAGTTCCGCTTTTCCAAAGATCTTGAAGCGGTCCATGACCGGGGGAAGCCGGTTCATGTACAGGAATTAAAAGACATGGAGCAGGAGGCTGAGTATGTCGCAGCCGCTGTAAAAAAGAAACTGGAAGAAGGAGTGCCGCCGGAAGAGATCTCAGTCATTTTCCGGACCGTACAGGACGCTTCTATGGTAATGTCCGCCTTTATGAACCGGGGGATTCCTTTTTTTATGAAAGAAAAAGCATTCCATCTCTTTGAGCATTTTATTGCGGAAGATATGAAGGCATATTTTCGGATTGCCATGGGGGAAAGAAACCGCAGTGATTTTCTGCGGGTAATCAACCGCCCGAACCGTTACATCAGCCGGAGTGCTCTGGAGAAAGAGCGGACAGATTTTGAGGATCTGAAATTATTTTACTGTGATAAAGAGTGGATGCTGGACAGAATTGATGCTTTCGAAGAAGATATGGAGGCAGTTTCCAGGATGGCGCCATATGCGGCATTTCAGTTTCTTCTGAAAAAGACCGGATATCAGGAGTATCTGAAAGAGTATTCGCAGAAGATGCAGATTGAGGAGGCAGAGCTTACCGAGATTGTAGATGAACTTGCCCAGAGCATGAAAAAGATGGATACCATGAAAGAGTGGATTGAATTCACACAGGTTTATACAGACCGGATCCGTCAGATGGAAAAGGAAGAAAAATTTACAAAGGGGAAAACAGCTTTACTGACGATGCACGGAGCCAAAGGCCTGGAATACCGCTGTGTTTATATCATTGAAGCGCAGGAAGGCAGTATTCCCCACAGGAAAGCCATTGTGGAAGAGGAAATCGAAGAGGAGAGAAGGCTGTTTTATGTTGCCATGACGCGCGCAAAGGAAGAGCTTTCCATCTGTTATGTCAAAGAAAAAAACGGGAAGGAAGTTTATCCATCCCGTTTTGTCCAGGAACTATTTACTCGTCCTCGTCAAGAAGCTCGTTAAATTCCTGCTCATCAAGCCACTCATCAAATGCATCAGCGGCCGCTTCATACTCATCATCATCCTCGATGTTGGAAAGATTCGGCTCGCCGTCAATCTCTTCGTAGCGGTAAAGAAATACATCCCCGTTTTCATTTGCGTCCCCATTTTCATCCAGAGGAAGCAGGGCAATATATTCATGTGTACCGGCAGAAAAGATAGTCAGCACATCGCATTCCAGCTCCTCGTCATTATCAAGCGTAAGAGTGACAGTTAAATTTTGATCTTCCATACTCTTTCTCTCCTTTGTGTTGATAAATTTACTGTATCAGACCCGTTCATAAAAAGCAAGGGGAAACAAAAAATGAATGAAATTTTAAACTATTGACATTCCCTACGGGGAAAAGTTACAATAAAACTGATTAGTACAACATCGGGAGGAAAGAATATGAAGTTCAAAAGATGGGCAGCAGGTATTGTTGCACTATTGCTTGTTTTCAGCCTGGGACTTGTGGCCTGCGCCAAACCGGCAGGCGGTATTCCGGAAGACAATCCGGTCCCGGCAGAGGAGGAAGAAGAAGTTGAAACCGAATCATATAAATTAGGTTTTTCCTGTATTAACATGGACAATCCCTATTATGACACGCTGGAGGCATCTATCAGGGAGGCCGTTGAAGAGGCGGGCAGCACTTTGATATCCAAAGATCCGAAGGGAGATTCCACAACACAGATCCAGCAGATACGTGAGATGATTTCGGACGGAATTGAAGCGATTTTTTTATGTCCGGTAGACTGGGAGAAGATTCAGCCTGCAGTAACAGAGTTAAAGGAATCAGATATTAAGATCATTAATCTCGATACGCAGGTACAGAACCGGGAGGATGTCGATGCCTATATCGGTTCTGACAATACAAGTGCGGGGGTTATCTGCGGCGAAAAGCTGATCGAGGCTGCTCCGGATGGCGGACAGGTTGTGATCCTGGAGTGCACAACACAGAATTCAATTATTGACAGGATTAACGGATTTGAGGAGACAATTGCCGGAGAAGGCTTTGAAGTTGTGGCGAGAGCCGAGACATATGGTGAACGTGAAGAGGCGAAGAAACAAATGGCATCCATCCTGCAAGAGCAGGAGCATATTACAGCGGTCATGTGCGGAAATGACCAGATTGCTCTTGGTGCGCTGGATGCCATCGAGGAAGCAGGCAGAACAGACATGATGATCTACAGTGTAGACGGTTCGCCGGAGTTAAAGCAGGAACTTGCTAAGGATGACAGTCTGGTTGTCGGAATTGCTGCACAGTCGCCGATCAATATTGGCAAATCTGCAGTGACAGTGGCATTTCAGATTATGAACGGGGAAAGATATGAAGAAGAGACATTAGAGGAAGTACTTTACATTGATAGAAGCAATGTTGAAATGTACGGAGTCGATGGCTGGCAGTAGCACTGCCGCCGGAAAGGATTAAAAGTTATGACACATGGAGAAAAACGACCTGTGCCGGCAGGAGTATTATGGACAGAGGAGGGGATTTCCTTTTCTGTAGCGGTTCCGAAAGGAAAGAACTGCAGGCTTTGTATCTACCGGGGGAAAAAGACAGAGCCATATCGGGAGATCAGCATGGAAGAAGATATTCTTTATGGAGATATCCGTTCATCCGGTATCCAGAGCGGTCTTAAGGATGGAGATGAGTATCTGTACTTTATTGATGACGAGCCCTATGTAGACCCGTATGCCCATGGGATCAGAAAGTATACCGGACAGGACGAAAACGGTCTGGAGACCGAATATGTGAGGGCACTTCTCTGTGCACCGGATTTTGACTGGGACAATGACCGCCCGCTGGATCTTCCGGATGAGGATATCATCGCCTACAGCCTTCATGTGCGCGGATATACAAAAAGTCAGGGCTCTAAAGTAAAAAACAGAGGAACTTTTGGAGGCATTATTGAAAAAATTCCGTATCTGAAAGAGCTTGGCATCAATCAGATTCAGTGCATGCCGGTCTATGAGTTTGAAGATCACATCAGACTTGCAAGGAATTACTGGGGATATGGCGAGGCCTACTGTTTTGCTCCGAAGAGCCGTTACGCCAGCTCCAATCCGGTCCGGGAATTAAAAGAGATGGTCAAGGCATGCCATCAGGCAGGGATTGAGGTAATCCTTCACCTGCCGTTTTACGATGCCATGCCGAAACAAAAGATGATCGAATGCCTGAGATATTACCGGCAGGAGTTTCATGCAGACGGTTTTGTCGTAAATCCATATACGGTTCCGCTGGAAGTGATTCAGAGTGATGATTATCTGAAGAATCTGAAGCTGATTGTGAAAAATGACGAGTTTCAAACAGTTATGCGGCGTTTCCTGAAGGGAGACGAAGGTATGATCGAGAGTGTCATCTGGCATTTGAAGCATCTCTGTCAAAATGACCATCAGTATCATTATATTACGGATCACACTGGATTTACGCTTTGTGATCTTGTCTCCTATGATGGAAAGCATAATGAATTAAATGGCGAGAATAATCATGATGGACCGGACTACAATTACAGCTGGAACTGCGGGGTAGAAGGTCCGACACGAAAAAAAGCGGTTGTAAAACTCAGAGAGCAGCAGATGCGCAATGCATTTTTCCTGCTTCTGATGGCTCAGGGGACGCCGTGTATTCTGGCAGGAGACGAGTTCGCAAATTCTCAGAATGGAAACAATAATGTGTATTGTCAGGACAATGATATTGCCTGGGTAAACTGGAAAAAGGCGGAGAAAGAGCAGTGGCTGACAGATTATGTCAAAGCGCTGATCCGTTTCCGGAAAGAGCACAGGATCCTTCACCCGGCAGAAGAATGTCAGGGAATCGATCTGACCCACTGTGGAGTGCCGGATGTGTCTTATCACGGAGAGAATGCATGGCAGGTTCCAAATGAGATTGCAAGCAGACAACTTGGAGTCTTTTACAGTGGCGCGACCAAGAGGGAGAAAGATCTTTATATTGCCTACAATATGCACTGGGAAGATCATACCTTTGCATTGCCGTCTCTGCCAAAAGGAAAACACTGGAGGAAGATTTTTACCACAACAGTCCAGGAAGGATTTTTAGAAAGCAATGGTGAAGTCTGTCAGGAGCGCAAGGCAGTGATTGAGGCGAGATCCATAGCGGTATTTACAGGGGAGGCATATGAATCAGAAGATACTTGTAAAAAATAGGCCGGAGATTTCTGCCTGTCAGCTGAAATGGACCGGACTGATTACAATGTTGATCGATCACGTCGGACTGATCTTTTTTCCGGACCTGTGGATTCTGGATGTGATCGGGAGGATTTCGTTTCCGATCTTTGCTTTCACGACGGCAGTCGGATTCATGTACACGAGGAACATCGTCAGTTACGGTCTCAGGCTGTTTGCTTTCGCTGTTGTCTCGGAGCCATTTTACGATCTTGCTTTTTTCGGAACACCTGTTTATCCTGGAAGACAGAATGTTCTTTTTACGTTTGCGCTAGGAGTTCTGATGCTTTATTTCTGGCTGTATTTTGAAAACATGGTATTCAGGTGTTTTTCTGTACTTATGGTTCTTCTGGCAGCAGAATTTTTTGCGACAGACTATAGTTCCATGGGACTTTTGATGATTTTATTCTGTTACTGCTTTTACAATGAAAATCTAAAGCGCGATATATCTCTTGCAGCCGTCAATGTTTTACTGATGGGAGGAAGACAGATGTTTGCGGTTTTGTCCTTGATTCCTCTCCATCTTTACAGCGGAGAAAAAGGAAGGGATATGAAAAAAATCTTTTATCTGTTTTATCCGCTGCATCTTGCGCTTCTGGCGGGAATCCGGTGGTGGATCGAACAGTAACAACAAAGAGAAAGGAAACACAATGAACGTCTGGGGACATTTTTGTACAATCAACCGACATAAATTTCTGGTGATGAAATATTGTTTTCGGGTGGGACTGTACAGGCAGGGACTGTTGCATGACTTGTCGAAATATTCGCCGTGCGAGTTTCTTGTCGGCTGTCGTTATTTTCAAGGCAACAGAAGCCCGAATAATGCCGAACGGGAGGACAAAGGCTGCTCAACTGCCTGGCTGCATCATAAGGGACGCAACAAGCATCATTATGAGTACTGGATGGATTATGGACTTCGTCCGGAAGACGGGATCTGCGGCATGAGGATGCCGGACAGGTATATTTTTGAGATGTTTCTGGACCGGATTGCGGCATCCAAAACATATAAAAAAGAGTCATATACGGATCGCTGTCCGCTGGAATATTATGAGAGGGGCTGTTCAGCCCGGTTTCTTCATCCACATACAAAGAAAGTACTGGAAAAGCTTTTGCGCATGCTGGCGGAAGAGGGAGAGGAGAAGACTTTTTCTTATCTGAAACGGGTAATCAAAAAAAGAAAGAGAGAGCACAGTCTGTAGACTCAGACTGTACTCTCTCTTTGAAATTTTCAGATTAGTCCGGATAAACAAGACGCTCCTCTGTAATATGATCCAGCACTTCTTTTTTATATTTTGCTGCAAGATAGCGGGCCATCGGAAGGTTCATATCCAGATAGTTCCCGCAGTCCCTGGCGGAAGCTCCCGGAACTTCTCCTTCAAATCCGGCAATAAAATCAAACATATCATTTAAAAGCGGAAGAATGTCCCGGGATTCATAGTCGCCTGCAAGCACCAGATAAAATCCGGTACGGCATCCCATAGGTCCAAAATAAATGGTTTTTACCCCGAATCCCTCATGGTTTCTCAGAAATGTTGCCCCCAGATGCTCGATCGTGTGAACCTCTGCGGTATTCATTACCGGTTCATAGTTCGGCCGGGTCATTCGAAGATCGAATGTCGTAATAACAGAATCCCCCACAGTATCCTTTCGTGACACATAGACACCTGGAAGAAGGGTCAGATGATTTATCGTAAAACTTGCAATTTTTTCCATGTTGTTCCTCTCCTTTCACTTAGTAAGTATAGACTGATTTGTTAAAAAGGGCAAGGGAATACTGAAATGAATCTCAGGTTGTGTTAAAATAGGAAAAGAGTGTTAGGACACTGAGATTTGATAAAGAATCAGGAGGGTTACTTATGCGTTTATATTTGATTCGTCATGGTGAGACGGACTGGAATAAAGTGAAAAAACTGCAGGGAAAGTCGGATATTCCATTGAATGCCTTTGGAGAGCATCTGGCGGAAGAAACAGGAGAGGCATTAAGCACCGTCCCTTTTGATGTGGCTTATACCAGTCCTCTGAAGCGTGCCAGAAGGACGGCAGAGCTTGTTCTCGGAGACCGTAATGTTCCAATTCTCGATGAGAAGAGAATCGAGGAGATGGGATTTGGCATTTACGAAGGGCTGATCTGTAAAGAAGAGGCATCTGAAATTCCGGATCCAGAGTTTTTCCAGTTTTTCCATGCTCCGGAAAAGTACCGTCCACCAAAAGGAGGAGAATCCTTTGAGGATGTCCTGAAAAGAACGGGGGATTTTCTGGAGGAGCTTCGTCAGGATCCTGCACGTGCAGGGCAGACGATTTTGATTGCGACCCACGGCGCAGCACTCTGTGCTCTTTTATGTCATATGAAGGGAGCAGATGTCAAAGATTTCTGGGGAACGGGAGTTCACAAGAACTGTGCGGTGACAATCGTGGACGTGACACCGGAAGAATACCGGATTGTAGAAGAAGGAAAAACCTACTATACAGAAGAAGTCAAACCATGGTAACTTAAAATCCCCGTCTTGCGTATCTGGCCGCAGGACGGGGATTTTTTATGGAAGATACACGTCTGGTATTTTAGTCATCTTCCTCTTCTTCAGCTGTGGTAGTATAAGTCTGGCGTTTTCTGGCCATCTCATCGCTTTCCAGATATTCATCATAGGTTGTGATCTTGTCAATCATCTGGCCGTTCGGCATGATTTCCATAATCCGGTTTGCTGTTGTCTGTACAATCTGATGGTCGCGGGAAGAGAAAAGAATCACTCCCGGGAATTTGATCATACCATTGTTAAGCGCAGTGATGGATTCCATATCCAGATGGTTGGTCGGCTCATCAAAAATCAGAACATTGGCTCCCGAAATCATCATCTTGGAAAGGAGGCAGCGTACCTTTTCCCCGCCTGAGAGAACATTGACACGCTTCATTCCATCGTCTCCTCCAAAGAGCATACGGCCAAGGAAGCCACGGACATAAGTCACGTCCTTCTCTTCAGAATACTGTGTCAGCCATTCTGTGATCGTATAGTTACTGTCAAATTCTTTTCCGCTGTCCTTTGGGAAATAGGCCTGAGAAGTTGTGATTCCCCATTTGTAGGTACCTTCATCCGGCTCAAGCTCTCCTGCGAGAATGCGGAAGAGGGTTGTCTTTGCAAGCTCGTTACTTCCGACAAAAGCGACTTTGTCATCGTGATTGATGGTGAAGCTTAAATGATCCAGAACTTTCACTCCGTCAATAGTCTTGGTCAGATTTTCCACTGTCAGAACTTCATTACCGATTTCACGGTTTGGACGGAAGTCGATGTACGGGTATTTTCTGCTGGAAGGACGGATTTCATCGAGCTGAATCTTTTCCAGAGCCTTCTTTCTGGAAGTCGCCTGCTTGGATTTGGAAGCATTGGCGCTGAAACGGGAGATAAACTCTTTGAGCTCTTTGATCTTTTCTTCCTTCTTCTTGTTTGCTTCTTTCATCTGCCGGATCAAAAGCTGGCTGGACTCATACCAGAAATCATAGTTTCCTGCATAGAGCTGGATTTTTCCATAATCGATATCTGCGATCTGAGTGCAGACCTTATTCAGGAAATAACGGTCGTGGGACACCACAATGACCGTATTTTCAAAGCTGATCAAAAATTCCTCCAGCCATGCGATGGCATCCAGATCCAGATGGTTGGTCGGCTCGTCCAGAAGAAGGATATCCGGATTTCCGAACAGTGCCTGTGCAAGCAGGACCTTCACCTTCTGTGCACCGGTCAGATTTTTCATATACTGATAATGAAGATCCGTTTCAATGCCAAGACCATTTAACAGACTGGCTGCATCAGATTCTGCCTCCCATCCGTTCATGGTAGCAAATTCTCCTTCGAGCTCACTTGCTTTCATGCCATCTTCATCGGTAAAGTCTTCTTTGGCATAGAGCGCCTCTTTTTCTTTCATGATTTCGTATAACCGCGCATTTCCCATAATTACGGTATCCAAAACCATGTATTCATCATATTTAAAATGATCCTGCTGAAGGAAAGAAAGACGCTCTCCCGGTGTAATGATCACTTCCCCGTTCGTCGGCTCCAGCTGTCCGGAAAGAATCTTCAGAAAAGTAGATTTTCCGGCCCCGTTGGCGCCAATCAGTCCATAACAGTTGCCTTCGGTGAATTTGATCGTTACGTCTTCAAACAGCGCTTTTTTCCCAACGCGAAGTGTGACATTATTTGTACTGATCATAGCGTTTCGTTCTCCTTTACGTGAATTCAGATTGTCTGCGTCATAATAACCATCGCCTATCTTATCACAATCCATATCCACTTGGCAAGGGATTTCCCCGGCAGAATCCGGTAAATGAACGAGATGTGCCGGCTTATGACTTCTGCATGAATGCTTCGATTTCCTCAACTGTTTTCGGGATTCCTCCGCTGAGTACTTCGCAGCCGTCCTTTGTCACAACAAGAGTGTCTTCAATTCGGATGCCGATCCCAAGCTCATCGAAGTAGAGCCCCGGTTCCAGGGTGAAGACCATGTCCTCTTCCAGAAGGGCGTTATCGTCCCCTACATCATGCGTATAAAGACCAATATAATGGCCGGATCCATGAAAATAGTATCGAATGATTTCTTCCGGCTTTTCGATCATGCCAATCCGGATCAGTTCTTCCGCCATCACCTGCTTGCTTAATTCCTGCAGCTCGTTTTTCGGCTGGCCCGGTTTCGTCGCAGCAATGGCAGCATCCAGTCCTTTTAAAACGATGTTGTAAAGGGTTTTCTGCTCCTCGGTAAAATGTCCGTTTATCGGATAGGTCCGACTGACATCCGCGTCATATCCGCCCCATTTGGCACCAAGGTCATATAAAACCATGTCTCCATCTTTCATCAGACGGTCGTTGTCACTGTAATGCATGCAGCAGGCATTCGGACCGGAAGCAGCAATGGTTGGAAACGCGTGCGCAGCATTGTGGGACTTCAGGGAAAAATCAAAGTACGCTTCGCTTTCGTATTCATACATGTCCGGTTTCAAATGGGAGAGCATGTTTTTTACGCCGATTTCCGTAATCTCACAGGCTTTGCGGTGCAGTGCGATTTCTTCCTTTGTTTTTACCTGGCGGAACCGCGCCAGATCCTGAAAGGTGTTATAAACCGGAAGAGTAGGATCAAAGTTATGGATGCGGCAGGCAAAGCTGCGGGCCTCATTTTTAACAAACGGACGCTCCCATCCGGGAATGTCGATATAAACCTGATGAATCAGGCCCGGCTCGCCAAACAGCGGAATAGATTTTTCAAAACGCTCCAGATACTCCACCTGTTCGATGCCGGTTTCTTCCTTGACGCTTTCCTTTGTGTAAGAGACGCCGGTCCAGCGGGCAGCCTTTTCATCCGGGTGATCGATAAACAATGTCTCCCGGATAACGCCGTTTCTCTTGACAACCATCAGGACAGCATCCGGATAGGAAAATCCTGTCAGATAATAAAAATTGGCATAGGGTGTAAAAGGATACATTTCATCCCCTTTCCATTCCTTTTCTGTGCCGGAAAAGACAAATCCGACAGAATTCTCATTCAGAACAGAAGCGTAGAGCGCCCGTCTGGAAGCATGAAATTCTTTGCTGATCATAAATAAGTTCCTCCTTGTTCATTCGTTGAAACCAGTATAACACAGGAAGAAAGAAAAAGATCAAATTCATTGTTTACTTCATGAAAAGAAGCTGATACTATAAAAGACAAAGGCAAAATTTGAAAGCAGGAGGAGAAAAATGGACGAAAGACAGAATAGCCAGAATAACAAACTGATTCCTGCGGTTCTTGTTCTGGAAGGAGGCGCGACAAGAGGAGTATTTACCTCCGGAGTGCTTGACTTTCTTATGGAAAAAGATTTTTACACAACCGACGTGATCGGAGTATCCGCAGGGGCCTGCAACGCAATCGATTATGTGTCCAGGCAGATCGGACGCACGAAAAAGTGCATGATACACAAGGAAAAAGAATATGACTTTTATCTGGGCCTGCGCAAGATGGTCAAGGAAAAAAGCATGATGGATATGGATCTCATTTTTGACCGGTATCCAAAAGAGCTGATTCCATTTGACTTTGACACGTACTTCCAGTCGGAGATGAAATGTGATCAGGTAGTGACAAACTGCGAGACCGGGAAAGCAGAGTATCTCGATGAGAGAAAAGAAAAAGAACGGCTTCTAAAAATCTGCCGGGCTTCCAGCAGTATGCCGCTGGCAGCTCCGATTGTCCGGATTGACGGAGTTCCGTATCTGGATGGAGGACTTGCAGATTCCGTGCCGATCGAAAGAGCTTTAAAAAAGGGAAGGAAAAAGATTATTGTCATTCTGACAAGAAACGAGGGCTATCGGAAGAAGAAACCGTCCCTTGGAGAAACCAGAATCTATCGCGCTGCATATAAGAAATATCCGAATCTGGTCCGGACGATCCTGAGACGTCCTTATGTTTACAATAAGCAGATGGAGCAGATTGAGCAGTTGGAACGGAAAGGAGAAATTTTTGTCCTCCGTCCGAAGATAAAAACGATAGGAAGAATGGAAAAGAATTACGATCGTCTTACATCGTTCTATGAGCACGGCTATGTGCAGATGAAAGAAGAGTATGAAAGACTGCTGGAATATTTAAATAAATAAAATGAAAAGCAAATAAGATCAGCTGAAGTGGCAGCTGGTCTTATTTTGTGCCGACAGGTGATAATAATAGATGCGAAAAAATGCTTTAACATAAATTTAGCATGAAATTAACGGTATAATTATTGAATCGAATTTGTAATGAAGATAATATTGGATTGAAACAATGTCTCTCTAAAACAGGAGAAAATCGATTTATGTTGAGCTTCTTATAGTTTGGTTGGTAAAAGATATGATTTCATGTTTTTTAAATCTATACGTGATTTTAAGATATAGCATTTATATCGGTTCTTTGATTTTTATCTGTCTTTTTCAGATAAAGCGCAGAAAATGGGGATTGTATACCTGGCGGATCTGTTCAGGCTGCACGGTCGTGGATGTTCTGATTACATCGATATTCAGCAAACTGTTGTATTAAAAAAGGCCGGAAAGAAAAGGTTCAGTCGTGCCCTGTCCTTTCTGGCCTTTTGTCTGTACTATTGTGGATATTCTGCCTCCTGGAAGAACAGGCCTTTTGGATCGATCGGATCAGATGCGGCTTCTTTGCCGTCAAAGATCCGTCCGATATCGTCAACCGGACGCATTCCCTGTCCGATATCCAGGAGTGTGGAGATGATGATCCGTGCCATATTATGAAGGAAGTCATTGGCTGTAATAGTGAATTCCAGTTCATCCCCGCTTCCGTATATGTCAATGGAGAAGATTTCCTTGACTCCGCCTTTTTTCTTTTTAGAGGAAGAGAAGTGCTGAAAATCGTGGCGTCCAACCAGAAGTCCGGATGCTTCACGCATCTTCTCAATATCCGGTTTCTTAAACAGATGATATACATACTTCCGTTCGAATACATCCGGCACTTCTGCAGTGGAGATCCGGTAGATATAGGTGCGTTTCTTTGCATTTAAGGAAGCGTGGAAACGCTCCGGCATATCCTCTACTTCCAGAACAGCAATGTCGGAAGGGAGGTAGCGGTTAAGATAATGCCTGATTTCCCTGGCACTGAGGCTGCAGCCTGTATGGAAATTGACCGTCTGTGCGTAGGCGTGGACTCCGGTCTCTGTCCTGGAAGCACAGAAAAGCTCTGATTTTTGACCGGTCATCCGGAAAATTACTTCAGAAAGTTTTCCGGAAATGGTGCTGGAAGTATCCTCACCGGCTCCGAGTCTCTGCCAGCCGTGGTATCTGGAGCCGTCGTATTCTATTGTCAGTCTGATATTTCGCATAGATTTTACTCCTTTTTTCTTTTGTAGTACCATGATATAATAAAAAAAGGAAAAAAGAAAGTCAAAAAGAGGTTAAAATTATGAGTGAAATCATACCAAAGAGAGTCGAGGATTCCATTGTGGAGACGGTCCATCTGGTGCGGCCTACCCATCTGAATTCAGCCGGCCGTCTGTTTGGGGGCGTTTTGATGCAGTGGATTGACGAGGCAGCCGGTATTGTAGCAAAGCGTCATTGCATGAGCAATATTACAACAGCTTCAGTAGATAATCTCCGGTTCATCCGCGGGGCTTATCAAAATGATATGGTTGTGATCCGGGCGAAAATGACTTATACAGGACACACATCCATGGAAATCAGGGTAGATACCTATGTGGAGGATCCGACCGGCATGCGCCGGCCGATCAACCGTGCTTATTTTACGGTAGTGGCGCTGGACGAAAATGACCGTCCAAAAGAAGTTCCCCGTCTGATAGTCGAGTCTGAGACAGAAAAGGCCGAATGGGAAGGGGCTCTGAAAAGAAGAGAAAACCGCCTGATGAGAAAAGAAGAAGGATTTTAAAGAGGAACTGTATTCAGTTCCTCTTTTTCCATGCAGCATTGACAAAGGCGACCATCTGGTCGATTCGGGCCTGTTCTTCCTTGCTTTTCCCTTCCTTTAAAAACTGGAGAATCAAAGTCATTTCATCCTCGGAAAATCGGATTCCTTTTTGATTTGCCTGAGTGATCAAAGACATCATGACAGGCGCCAGATTCCGGCCTGTTTTTCCCTGTGTCCTTTCAAATGCTGTCCGTATCAGTTCCTGTTTCAGCGGATCCAGGTTCCGGATCGCAGGATTCTTCATCCATTCCGCCCACTGGCTGTCCTTCGGATTCATCTTCAGCTTCGCCTCCTTTTTCAAACATTTGACTGTAGAGATCGAACATGTCGTCCGTGCCGGAAGGCATCATGAACCGGAGCAGATCTGCCGGGCCGGGATGTTCTTCTGCGGGACCGGCAGCATTCATCATTTCCATCATGCTCATGGCGGAAAGAGCCATATCGATCTGTTCGGCCTCGTCTTCCTTCATATACGGGCGGAGCTCTTCGAAAATTTCCATTGCGCCCGCCTGTTTTGGCGAGAGACATTCCCCCAGGCCAAAATGAGGGAAGTTCCGGAAATAAGCAAGTGTATTATGAAGCTCCATATATTTGATCCAAACAGCCAGAATTTTCTGAGTGCCGGAAGGCAGATAGGGGAGGAACAGCTTCATAATATGAAGATGTTCAGGTACTACCAGCATATCGAAAGGTGTCATGGGAAATGGAGTTTTGTTCTTCATATGTTTGCATCTCCTATCTGATCCGGCGTTGTAAATATATATGTGAATAAAACCGAAAATATGCGGGCATCATATACTGGAAGAAAAAGGAAAAGGAGAATGAGACATGCCAAGAAAACTGATTCTGGACGGGAATACGGTTTATGAACTGGATGAAGAATGCATGCTGCAGCAAAAAAGTTCCGAATATGATAAAGAGACTCTCGCCGTTCACGTTAATAAAGAAGATGAGGAAAAAGCAGCAAGACGTCAGAACAGGAAATAGACCGGAGATGCAATGGATAACGTCTGTTTCAACTGCGGAAATTTTCAGGACCGGAGCAGCCGGTCCTGCTCTTTTTTACAACAGAAGTCTTTAAAAAAAGACAAAAAACTGCTATGATAAAAGACGATGAAAAAAGAAAGAAGGATGCATTATGACAAAAGTAGATATTATCTCCGGCTTCCTCGGAGCCGGAAAGACCACCTTTATCAAACGTCTGGTGACGGATGTATTTCAGGGGGAAAAGATCGTACTGATAGAAAATGAATTCGGGGAAATCGGAATCGACGGCGGATTTCTGAAAGATGCCGGGATCGAGATTACCGAGATGAATTCAGGCTGCATCTGTTGTACCCTCGTGGGAGATTTCAGCGAAGCGCTGAAAAAAGTCGTAGATCAGTATCATCCGGACCGTATCATCATTGAGCCGTCCGGTGTGGGCAAGCTGTCTGACGTGGCAGGAGCGGTCAGAAATGTAGAGGAACACTGCGGAATCGAACTGAACAGCTGTATCACAGTAGCAGACGGAAAGAAAGTAAAGATCTATCTGAAGAACTTCGGTGAATTTTACAGCAATCAGATTGAACATGCCGCAACGATCGTGCTGAGCAGGACCCAGTCCATGACAGACTCAAAACTCAAAGAGGCTGTCGCTCTGATCAGGGAAGAAAACCCGGATGCTGCCATCATCACAACACCATGGGATCAGCTTGACGGGGAAGTGATCCGTAATGCGGTAGAGCAGACTTCCAAGCCGACGGATCTTCTCAATGAAGCATGCCTTCACCATGATCATGACGGATGCTGCCACCATGATCACGAAGATTGCGGCTGCCATGAGCATCATCATGACCATGAAGGACATGGACATGAGCACCACCATGATCACGAAGATTGCGGCTGCCATGAACATCACCACCACGATCATGAAGGGCATCATCATGCAGACGATGTGTTTACAAGCTGGGGAACAGAGACCGTAGAGAAATACGACCGTTCCGAGATTGAACAGTTCCTGGATTCTCTTGCAGATGAAGAAACATACGGTACCATTTTAAGAGCAAAGGGAATCGTCGAGGGAACTGACGGAAGCTGGATGGAGTTTGACTATGTGCCGGGAGAATATGAGATCCGTGACACCAAAGCGGATTATACCGGAAAGATCTGTGTGATCGGAACCGATATCCATACTGATAACATTCAGCAGACACTGCATGTATAGACAGGAGAGTGCCAGATGGAAACAGTAGTAGAACTTTTTACAGGATTTCTGGAAAGTGGGAAGACAACTTTAATTAATGAAGCGCTACACAGCCCGGACTTTCTTGACTACAATCAGACACTTCTGATTGTCTGTGAAGAGGGGGACGAGGAGTACGACGAAGCGTGGCTTAAGAAAAACGGAATCATCAAATACGTGGTAGACGAGGAGGAAAAACTTAATGAATTCTTCCTTGAGGGACTGGAACTGAACTACCGTCCGGATCATGTCATGATCGAGTTCAACGGCACATGGGATCTGAACCGGATGCTGGAGATGAAGCTTCCGCCGGGATGGGAGATTGGAGCAGTACTCTCTACTGTGGATGCAGGCACGGCAGAGATGTATCTTTTGAATATGAGAAATATGTTTCTGGCTCCGCTTCTTTATTCTGATCTGGTTATTGTCAACCGGGCAGAGGACAATACGGATAAAGCCCGGATCCGCAGAAGCATCAAGGTGATGAATCCGAGAGCACAGATCGTTTTTGAAAACGAGGACGGAGAGCCGGTTGAGAATACAGAGGAGGATCTGCCGTTTGATCTGAATGCGCCGATGATCGAGATTGATGAGATCGATTACGGCATCTGGTATCTGGACGCCATGGAGCACCCGGAGCATTACAAAAACAAAAAGCTCAGGTTTCTTGCACAGGTATATAAAAACAAGAAACTGGGAGGCGGATTTTTTGTGCCGGGCCGTTTTGTGATGACCTGCTGCGAGGAGGACATTACATTTCTTGGGTATCTTTGTAAATGTAAAGAGGAGATTCCCTATCAGAATAGAGACTGGGTATTTGTAACGGTTTCGTTCCGGTATGAATATATGAAGCAGTACAAAGAAAAAGGACCGGTTCTTTACCTGGAAGAGGTTCTTCCGGCAAAGAAACCGGCCAATGATGTGGTAACATTTGATTAGAAGAAAAGAGGAGGCGGGATGTTTTACCCCGCCTCCCCTTTTTGTCAGCAGGCACTAGCAGCAGCCGTTGTCGTTATATCCGTTTCCGCCAAATCCGCCGCAGCAGCAGAGCAGAAGGATAATCCACAGGCAGTTGTCACATCCGCCGCCAAAACCGCTTCTTCCGTTTCCTCCGCATCCGCCGCAGCAGCACAGAAGAAGGATGATCCACAGGCAGGAATTACCTCCGAAACCAGAAGAAGATTCGCATCCGCATCCACAGTTTGTTGCACTTAAGTCACTCATATTTTTGCCTCCATATTTGTTATTTACAATGTTATACTATGTAGCAGGGCTTGTAAGTGTTTCCTTGATTTCAAAATATTTCCAAAGAGAAAATATAAGGCGCTCACACAGAGTTTTTTTCTTGAATAGGATGAAAGAAAAGGAGTTTTTTGCGTGAGACGGGTTAAGGAAAACGTTCATTATTTTTGTGACGATACACTCTTTGGTCACATCGACGGGCACGGGATCACGACGGCGGTGCTGGATACCGGTATCTCACCGCACCCGGACCTGGAGGGCCGGATTGTCGCATTTGGTGATATGCTGCATGGAAAAAGGCGGATGTATGACGATAATTCTCATGGCACTCATGTGGCAGGCATCATTGCAGGATCAGGGAAAATGTCGTCCGGAGTGTATGCAGGCATCGCTCCGGCTTCCCGGATTGTGGCCGTTAAGGTGCTGGATCAGAAAGGGGAAGGAAAGATCCGGCATCTGATAGAAGGCATCCGGGCAATCCTGAAAAACCGGGAAAAATGGGAAATCCGGATCGTCAATATTTCAATCGGAACTCTTCCCCACCGTGGGGATGAGGAAGAGGCGGAACTTCTGCGCTGGGTGGACCGGATGTGGGATGAGGGGCTTGTGGTCGTAACGGCAGCCGGAAACTTCGGACCAAGGCGGGGAACCGTGACCATTCCCGGTGTCAGCAAAAAGGTGATTACAGTCGGAGCGTCTGATGATGGAGAGCAGAAAGACCGTTTTGGAAAAGTCGGGACGAATTACTCCGGCAGGGGTCCGACATTTGAGTGCGTCTGCAAGCCGGATCTGGTAGCTCCCGGATCCTATATCCGTTCCTGCAACGGATTTGGGCAGAAAAAGAATCAGAAGATGTATTCGGTAAAAAGCGGCACTTCCATGTCCGCGCCTATTGTATCCGGGGCAGCAGCACTTCTTCTGAGCAAATATCCGGATATGAAAAATGTGGAAGTCAAGCTCCGTCTTCTGATGAGCGCGGATGACATGGGAAAGGATGCAAACATTCAGGGAAGAGGGCTGTTAAACATCGAAAAACTGCTCAATCCAAAGCTGTAAAAAATTGCTGAAGTGAAAAGTTTAATTCCACTTTGAAATTAGGAAATATGAAA
>ERZ1643247.591-NODE-591-length-43021-cov-6.752967_pt1 | contig 43021 bp, 43 predicted proteins | sample MGYA00579264_ERZ1643247 | MGnify/ENA primary metagenome ERZ1643247 (study PRJEB29033, sample SAMEA4952262) | chicken gut metagenome | biome: Broiler Chicken; feature: Gastrointestinal Tract; material: Caecum | place: Ireland | collected 2018 | study: Broiler... | reverse complement strand
GATGCCGCCCTCCCGATCCGTATCCAAAAAAACCGTCAGCGTCGGATTTTTCCCCTGCTTGATAACGACCTCGTACAGTTCCACGCCGACGGACTCCGCAACGGGGCGGAGCGCCTCTTCTATGCTTTGAACGGGCATGACTTTCATGCAGGATACCTCCCCATAAAAAGATTTGAGAGCGGTGACCCACTCTCAATTCCACGCTAACCTATTCATTGCCAATATTGTACCATATCTTTACGCTTTTGGCAAGCATTTTTTCGCTTTTATCATCTCGATGAAGATTTTCGCAGTGGCGAGCGCGTCGTCCGCCGCACGGTGATGATTGAACGTGATGCCGTAGTGATCCGCCAGCGTATTCAGTTTATAATTGCTCAGGTACAGAAAACTCTGCGCAATGGAGACCGTGTCGTAGACCTTCTGCTCGAACATATACCCTTCTTCTTCGCCGTAATACCGAACGAACTTGGAATCGAAGGGCGCGTTGTGCGCCACGAGCAGGCAGCCGTCGCAGAATTTGTAAAAATCGGGGATGACCTCGGCGATCTTCGGCGCGTCCGCGAGCATATCGTCGGTGATGCCGGTCAGTTTTACGATCTCCGCGTCGAGCTTTCGCTCGGGGTTCACGAGCGTGGAAAACTGTTCGCGGATCTCCCCGCCTATGATCTTTACCGCGCCGATCTCGGTGATCGCGTCCATGCGGCCGCTTGCGGGCGAAGTGTTCAGCCCCGTCGTTTCCAGGTCGAAAACGACAAATGTGTTCTTTACAAGGTCGTCGGGCAGGGCGCTCTGTTCAAAGAGATTGAGCTGATTGTAGTCGGTTATGCGCACGGGCGAAACGCGCGTATAGTGCGCGGGGGCAGACTTGCTCTTCCGCTTTTCGGGCACGAACCCCTCCGGTACGGTGCCGCGGTTGATATAGCGCGCCGTAAAGCCGAGGGAACCGTTGTACAGTTCGTTCGCGCCCGTGCAGACGATGGAATCGCCCTGTTTGAGCTCCAGGATCTTCTCCTCCGTCTTTTTGCGGAGAAAATAGGAAAACCCAAGCGTTCCCGTCGTGTCGCTGATGGAAAAACGAAGGTACCTCTTCCCTTTCTGCGTCGTGCGCTCCTGCACGAAGGTGATCTCGCCGCAGACGGTGAGCGACTGGCTCTGAAAATCGCAGTCCGCTATATAGGTTGCGATCTTCGGCGTGGAAGGTTCGTCGATCGGCTCAAAATTTTCGACGCGGAACGTACGCACGGGAAGCGCTTCCTGCACGGTCGGCTCCTCTTCTTCCGGCTCTTCCTCCTCGTCTTGACGCTCCTTCACCTTATCTGCATATGCGCCTTCAAACCTGCCGCAGAAATTGCGGGAGAGCATCGCCTCGATGTCGGGCAGCAGCCGTTCGTCCCGTTCGAAAAAGGAGCGTTCCTGCCCGTCCACCCCGAGCGTGAAACGGATGGGGTCGCCGAGCGTGACCACGATGTCCTCCGCCGCGATGCAGGCGGACGCGGCAGCGCGCGTTGCGGCAAGATAGGTTTTGATCTTGTTGCGGACGAGCTGTTCATCCGCGACCAGCTTGATGAAGCGCACCCTCGCGCGCAGCGCCTGCGGAACGGCGGCGCGCACGGCGGCAAGCGCCGCCTTTTCGTCCTCTTCGGTATGCGGCAGGTCGGTGACCAGCTCAAAGGTGCAGATGTTCGACGCGCGGTCGACTTCGATCGCGCGCAGCACGGCGTGCCGCAGCCCTTCGCTCGCATGCACGCGCGTCAAAAATTCCTGTTCGTTCATTCTACCCTTCCTCTAAGCAGGCGCACACTTCCCGCAAGAATACGTCCTCCGCGTCCTCGCGCGGAACGCTGCGGACGATCTCGCCCTTTTTGAAGATAACGCAGTTTTCGCGCCCGCCCGCAATGCCGAGGTCGCAGTCCTTCGCCTCGCCCGGCCCGTTCACCGCGCACCCCATCACGGCGATCTTGCGGCGCACCTTTGCCCCGAACGTGAGCCGTTCGACTTCCTGCGCAAGGCGCATGCTCTCCCACTCGCACCGCCCGCAGGTCGGGCAGGAAATGACATCTACGAACTCTTTTTCCAGCCCGCAGGCGCGCAGGATACGCTTTGCCGCGTATACTTCTTCCACGGGGTCGTCGGTCAGCGAAACGCGGATGGTATCGCCGATCCCATCGAGGAGCAGCGCGCCGATGCCTACGCTGCTTTTGACGATGCCGCTCTCACGCGTGCCCGCCTCCGTCACGCCGACGTGCAGCGGGTATTCCGTGCGCGCGGCGAGCAGCCTGTACGCCTCTACCGTGAGCGGCACGGAGGACGCCTTGACGGAGACCGCGATTCTTTCCACACCGTGCCGTTCCAACAGCGAAACGCCGTGTAGGGCGCTTTCGACGAGGGCGCGGGCACTCCGCCCGTACCTCTCAAAATATTCGCGCTCGATGCTGCCCGTGTTCGTGCCGACGCGCACGGGAATACGGTGCGCGCGCACGCAGTCGGCGACCAGCATCACCTTCTCTTCCCCGCCGATGTTCCCGGGGTTGATGCGGATCTTATCCGCGCCGTTCTCCACCGAGAGCACGGCGAGCTTTGCCGAAAAATGGATGTCCGCCACGACGGGGAGAGGCGAACGGTCTTTGACGGCGCGGACGGCGCGCGCGTCCGCCTCGTCGCGCACGGCGACGCGGACGATCTCGCACCCCGCCTCCGCAAGGCGGGCGATCTGTGCCGAGGTCGCTTCTACATCGGCGGTGTGCGTCGTCGTCATAGACTGCACGCGCACGGGCGCCCCGCCGCCAAGCGTGACCCCGCCGACATTTATTTGTTTGCTCATCCCGCGCTCCTCCCTGCTTTCTGCCGCTTGTTATATGCCTGTACCCGCGCCGCGCCTTATGGCTTGGCAAAAACGAGGCGCTTCCCTGCAAAAGCTGAAAAGAAAAAAGCCCTATTCGGGCTTTTCCCGCTCCGCCGCGATTTTGCGCTCGCTCTCCTTCATCATGGATTCAAGCTCGCTCATGAACGACGGAATATCCTTGAACTGCCGATAGACCGAAGCGTAGCGCACATAGGCGACTTCGTCTATCTTTTTCAGCCCGTCCATCACCATTTCGCCGATACGCTTGGAGGAGATCTCCTGCTCCAGCGAATTGTACACCTGTTTTTTGATGTCGTCGACCAGCTTGTCGATCTTCGCCATGGGCACGGGCCGCTTTTCGCATGCCTTGATGATGCCGTTTTTGATCTTGCCGGGGTCGAACGCCTGGCGGTTGCCGCCATTTTTGACGACGAGCACGGGCGATGTTTCAATGGTTTCGTAGGTCGTGAACCGCCGCCCGCACTGCATACACTCGCGCCTGCGGCGGATGGTCCTGCCTTCGTCGGTGGAGCGGCTGTCGATCACCTTGCTCTCGGTGCAGCCGCAGTACATACACTTCATGGCACGCCTCCTGTTTTCTGCCCGTATCGTTCCCGAACGGCACACAATCCCTTGTGTTTCCGTTTTATTGTACCACGAAATAATGATTTTGTAAAGCGTTTGGAAAAGTTTGGGCGCAAACGCCTGCCAAACGCCCGCCCAAAGAGCGGAGTCGCTTACCGTTCAGTCCTCTTTTCCGAACAAAAAATCGAGCGATACCTCGAAATATTCGCTCAGAGCCAGAAGCATGGACATGGACGGCTCCTGCTTGTCGCACTCCCAGCAATGCACCGCGTTCCCGCTCACGTTGAGGATAGCGGCAAGCTGCTTTTGCGTGATCCCCTTTTCCGTCCGCAATTCTTTTAACCGTTCGCCAAATTCTTTCATGCCTGCACAATACACGAATTTCGTGATTTTTTCTTGACAATCACGATTTTCGTGATTATAATAAAGACATCTTACAAAGGAGGATATGAAAAATGCACCCGAATTATATAGCGGGCAAAAGCGTGTGGGGAGAGTGCGGCGGATCAGTATTCCTGTGCTTTCTGTTCTTTTGGCTCATCGTGCCGCTGATTATCGGCATTTGCCTGATCGTCAAGGTGAAAAAATTCCGTCTGGAATTTTATGATACCTATATCCTGACGTATGAAGGACTGTTTTCCACGAGCGAACGCAGAAGCCTTTTAACGACGATTGTCGGCGTACGCGTCGACCAATCTTTCGGCGGGCACCTCTTCAACTACGGCGATCTGCATGTCGACGTCGTTGGCAAGTGGGACGTGAACACGCATGCGATAAAAGACCCTGCTTCGCTGAAACACTACCTTGAAACCCTGATGAGCCGCACCGATCCGCGCATGCTGAATCAGGTACTTGCAAACTGAATACGGAGATTTAATAATGAAAACTGTAAAAAGAATCTTTTTGAGCGCCCTGTGCGGGCTGCTGGCTTTGGTTTTAGTCGGCTGCGGGAACGGCAACGATCCCGACGGAGGCGGGCAAGAACCACCGCAGAAACAAGAATTTACAGGGATCACCCTGAACGACGCCTCGTTTACATACGACGGTGAGCCGCACAGCCTTTCCGTAAGCGGTACCCTCCCCTCCGGCGCGGAAGTTTCCTACCAAGGAAATGCGCAAGTCAATGCAGGCGAATATACGGTGACCGCCACGTTGACGCATGAAGAGTATAACACAAAAGAGCTCAGCGCAACGCTCACCATCGTAAAAGCCGATTTTTCGGGTATCGCCTTTGAAGGCGATACCGTTCTCTACGACGGAGAGGCGCATTCGCTTCAAATCAGCGGTTCGCTTCCCGAAGGGACAAAGGTCAGCTATACAAACAACGACCAGACGGAAGCGGGCGAATATACCGTGACAGCCGTTCTCACAAACCCGAATTACAACACGCTCACGCTGACTGCCACACTGCGCATCTATACCGTAGGCGATATTGCCGCGGATATTCTCGGTTCGATCTTCGAACGCCCCGCCCCGTGGAGCTTTTTACCCTCCGCCTTTGCCGAGGAGAACATGGCGTACACGGCTTTGCCGCCGAGCGATACGGATGATTTTGCGGATGGCGTAAGCGTAACGCAGATCGGGCAACGGGCGATCGGAAAACAGCTGAACGTATTGTACGACGGGCTCGGAACAGCGGAAACAGCCCTCAGCGTTGCAAACGTTATTTTTACGGCGGGAGAAACGATCGCCTCCGTCTATCAGGAATTTATCGATAAAAACCCGAACGATCACGACAATTTTGTCGGCTCGGTCACCATCGCAGGCGTCTCCTTCCGCTTAAAAATCGAGCAGCAGACCAATCAGGTAACGCTGCTCGCCGGCAACGACACTGTCTCCGTTGAACTTATTTCAAACAAGTCAGCCGATGCAGCATATACGAACAGCGGCAGGATCCAGCTTACAAACGGCATCGCGCTCAAATATGAAGCGAACGAAACGGAGTTGAAACTCGCCGTAAAATTTACGGTCGGCGGTATCGGCATTTTGCAGCAGATTGAATTTATACGGAGCGGAAACGCCGTGCTTGGCTATCTGTATGAATACTATGGAGCGGAAAGCGTTGCCATTAAAACTTCTGCGCTGCTCTATTCGGACGCACAGGTGACCGCCGTCATCTCCAACAAACGCGAATCGGACGATTTGCTGATCGACGCGTACCTTGAAGTGTATGACTCCGCAACCGCCGCAATGATCGGAAGCGAAGTTACGGAGACGGTGAAACTTGTAGACTACGACACCTATTGGTTCCCTCTTGCCAGCGTCGGCGACATGAGCACCGTTCGCGTGACGGAAGACGACGACGAAAACGACAACAACTCGTTCCAGCCACATACCGTATATGTCAACGGCAGTGCCTCGCCTTTCTCCTATAAAACCGTCGGCGGGCTTACCTTGCGCAACCCTTCGCGCCGATTTGATATTGAAATGAAAGAGGTGTGGTATATCGTTGCCGAACAGGACGGCAGCGGCGGTACGAGCTATACAAAAGAAAAAGCGCTCGTTCCGATGCTGTTTGTGCAAACCGATCAGACGGACACTTTTTCGGCCGATGTTGCCGAACGCAACGAAGAGCTTGCTCTCTCTTTGAACACGGCATCCGAATCGACTGGACAGCTATACCGCGATCAAGGAAAACCTGACCTATTCTACGATCAATGATTATATCGGTGAAAACGATCCTTTCCTTGATACAGAAACCGCCTGAACAAGTATACCGCACTTTTTTAGGCGTGCGGCAAACTGTATAAAAAATATTACGCCCCGAACGTCAAAGACGTTCGGGGCACGGCTTTTTGTTCGCTTTTACTTGAAGTACTTTACGCCGCTTTCGAACAGGTGCATGTCGAGGACGGGCGGGCAGTTCTTGTACAGGTTTTCACCCGTGCGTTCGGTGTGCCCCATCTTACCAAGCACCCTGCCGTCCGGCGAGGTGATGCCTTCGATCGCCCACATGGAACCGTTCGGGTTGAACGGGTACTGCATCGTGGGCCGCCCCGAAAGATCGCAGTACTGCGTGGCGACCTGCCCGTTTTTGCGCAGGCTTTCGAGCGCGTCTGCGGGGGCGACGAATTTGCCCTCCCCGTGCGATACGGGCACGGAGAACACATCCCCCACCTTGCAGGCGGACAGCCACGGGCTTTTGACCGACGCAACGCGGATATTCACCAGGCGCGAAACGTGCCTTGCAATGTTGTTATAGGTAAGCGTCGGGCTTTCGGCTACAAGCGGACGGATCTCGCCGTACGGCACCAGCCCGAGTTTGACGAGCGCCTGGAAGCCGTTGCAGATGCCGAGCGCAAGCCCGTCGCGCACCTGCAACAATTTTTGCAGCTCGTCCGCGATGCGCGGGTTGCGGAAGGTCGTGGCGATGAATTTGCCGCTGCCGTCCGGCTCGTCGCCGCCCGAAAAGCCGCCCGGGAACGCGACGATGTTTGCACGCGCGATCGCCTTTGCGATGGCTTCCACGCTCTCTTCGATGTCCGCGGCGGAACGGCTCTTTACGACGAGGATCTCAGGCTCGGCGCCCGCAAGGCGGAATTTCCGCGCCGTATCAAGTTCGCAGTTCGTACCGGGGAACGCGGGGATGAACACGCGCGGCTTTGCCGCCTTCGCCCCGACGTGCACCGTTTTCGCCTTTGCCGCAAAATCGCAATCGGGCACGTTCCCCTCTGCCGCGGCTGCGTTCGTAAACACTTTGGCGAGCGTATTTTCAAAAGCGTTTTCCGCTTCGTCAAAGGACACCGTCACCTTGCCGCAGGTGAAGCCGCTCTTTGCCGTTTCGCCGACATATACAGCTTCGGGGAAAGCGGATGCGTCTTTAAGCGACACGAGCAGGTCGCCGTAGCATTCCGTGAACAGGTCGCCCGCCGCAAACGCAAACCCTAACCCGTTGCCGAGGCAGGACTTGACGACCGCAGCCGCCGTGCCGCCGTTTTCGGCGACGGTCGCAAACGCGATGTTGCCGCTCCGAATATTCTCGCGCACCCTGCGGCAGAGCGCGGCATACGCCTTGAAATCGGGGATGAAGTTCGCATCCTTGGGCACGGGCAGGCGGTACACCTTTGCACCCGTTTCGGTGAATACGTTGGTGATGAGACTGCTCGCCCGCTCGGGCGCGAGCGCAAACGAGATGAGCGTGGGCGGGACGTCGATGTGTTCGAAGGTGCCGCTCATGCTGTCTTTGCCGCCGATGGCGCCCAGCCCCAGCCCGATCTGCGCGTACAGCGCGCCGAGGAGCGCCGCCAGAGGCACGCCCCAGCGCTTCGGGTCGGTGCCGAGGCGCATGAAAAATTCCTGGAAAGTGAGGCGGATTGCGTCGAAGTCGCAGCCCGCCGCAATGAGTTTGGACACGGAGCAGATGACCGAATAGATCGCGCCCGTGAACGGGGAGCCGCTCATCAGCTCGGGCGAATAGCCGTAGGACGAGACCGTCGCCATGTCCGTTTCGCCGCCGACCAGCTTTGCCGCCATCGCGACGACGGGGGTCAGCTGATTTTTGCCGCCGAAGGGCATATACACGCTGCGCGCGCCGATGGTCGAGTCGAACATCTCCGAAAGCCCCTTCTTGGAGCAGACGTTGAGCGACGCGAGCGCGGACAGCAGCCCGTCGCGGAAATCCACGTCCTTTCGGTCAAAGAAGTGCGTGGTATCGTCTTTGATCGCGGCGTCAGTGACCTGTTTTACGCCGTTCGTATCGAGGAAATCGCGCGAAATGTCGACGATGGCGCGCCCCTTGAAGAGCATCTTCATGCGCCTGTCGTCCGTGACCGTCGCAACGGGAGTCGCGCTGAGGTTCTCCTCCGCGGCAAGGCGGATAAATTCGTCGACGTCCTCTTTGGCGACGACGACCGCCATGCGCTCCTGTGACTCGGAGATGGCGAGTTCCGTGCCCGAAAGCCCCTCGTATTTGAGCGGCACTTTGTCGAGGTCGATGACCAGCCCGTCCGACAGTTCGCCGATGGCGACGGACACGCCGCCCGCGCCGAAGTCGTTGCACTTTTTGATGCGGCGGGTCGCCTCTTTATTGAGGAACAGACGCTGCAATTTGCGCTCGGTGAGCGGGTTCCCCTTCTGCACCTCTGCGCCGCAGGTCTCTATCGAATGCGCGTCGTGCGCCTTGGAAGAGCCCGTCGCGCCGCCGCAGCCGTCGCGCCCCGTTTCGCCGCCGAGCAGGATGATGACGTCCCCCGCCTGCGGCTTTTCGCGGTATACCATATCTTTGGACGCGCCGCCGACGACGAAGCCCGTTTCCAGCCTCTTCGCCTTATAGCCGGGGTGGTATACTTCGTCGACGATGCCCGTCGCAAGCCCGATCTGGTTGCCGTAGGAGGAAAAACCCGCCGCCGCGGTGCGCGTGATGACGCGCTGCGGAAGTTTGCCGGGGAGCGTATCCTCCAGCTTTTCGCGCGGGTCGGCGCTGCCCGTGATGCGCATCGCCTGGCAGACGTACGTCCTGCCCGAAAGCGGGTCGCGGATGGCGCCGCCGAGGCAGGTCGCCGCGCCGCCAAACGGCTCGATCTCCGTCGGGTGGTTGTGCGTCTCGTTCTTGAACATGATGAGGTACGGTTCGGTCTTGCCGTCGATCTCCGCATCCACGCAGATGGAGCAGGCGTTGATCTCGTCGGAAACATCGAGATTGTCCAGCCGCCCCTCTTTTTTGAGTTTTTTGACGGCGATGGTCGCCACGTCCATCAGACACGGATACTTGTCCGCGCGCCCGCCGTTGCACTCGGCAAACAGCTCTTTGTACAGGTCGTACGCCTTCTGCACATGCGGGTCGTCCGAATCAATGGTCACGTTGCGCAGCTCTGTCGCGAACGTCGTATGGCGGCAGTGGTCGGACCAATAGGTATCGATGACCTTGACCTCCGTCTCCGTCGGATTTCGCCCCTCTTTTTTGAAGTAGTCGCGCACGAACGCGAGGTCGGCGACGCTCATCGCGAAGCCGTTCTTTTTATGATAGGCGGCGATCTCTTCATCGCTCATCCCGATGAACCCGAACACCTCGGGCACGTCGTGCGTGCTCATGCGCGCGCGCTTCAATGTACGCGGCTTGGAGAGGGACACCTCGTTGCTCTCCACGGGGTTGATGAGGTGGTGTTTGATACGTGCAAGTTCTTCCGCCGTGACGCCCTTCACGCAGATGACGCGCGCGCACTTGACGAGCGGGCGCTCCTTCTGCGTCAGAAGCTGCACGCACTGCGCGGCGCTGTCCGCGCGCTGGTCGTACTGCCCGTCCAGAAATGCGATGGCGAACACGTCGTAGCCCGCCCCTACGGGAAGTTCTTCGCGGTAGACGATATCTACGGGCGGCTCGGAGAACACACCCGCGATCGCCTGTTCGAACTCTTCGTCCGTCACGCCCTCCACGTCGTAGCGGATCACTTCGCGCACGTCCTCGGCGTGAATGTTCAGCTGCGCCGCAAGATCGCTTTTGATCTTTTTTGCCTGCAGGTTATCCTTTTTTTCAACAAAGATCCTGTAAATCATCGCTTACACCCCGCTGTTGTATTTGATGCCGATGTCGGTGCGGAACTGCTTGCCTTCAAAATCGATGTTCGCAGCCGCCGCATATGCCTTTTTCCGCGCTTCGGCGACCGTTTTCCCCTTCGCACAGACGTTGAGTACCCTGCCGCCGTTCGTTTTCAGCACACCGTTTTCGCGTTTTGTGCCCGCGTGGTACAAAAAGGCGTCGCCCAGGTCGCCGACGGTGATCGCCTTCCCCTTTTCGTAATGCTGCGGATAGCCGCCGCTTGCGAGCACGACGCACACGCACGCGCCGCTCTCCCATTCGATGTCGATATCCGCGAGCCGCCCGTCCGTGATCGCCTCGAAGATCGTAAGAAGGTCGGTCTTCAGCATGGGCAGTACGACCTGCGTTTCAGGATCGCCGAACCGCGCGTTGTACTCCACGACCTTCATGCCCTCGGGCGTGCGCATCAGCCCGCAGTAGAGAACGCCTTTGAAGGGGCGCCCCTCCGCGTTCATGGCGGCGACCGTCGGAAGGAGGATCTTTTCGCGCACCTCGTCCGCGATCTCCTTTGCATAGAACGGGCAGGGCGTAAAGGTGCCCATGCCGCCCGTATTCAGCCCCTTGTCGCCGTCCTGCGCGCGCTTGTGGTCGCAGCTGGGGAGCATGGGGACGATGGTCTTGCCGTCCGTAAAGCAGAGCACGGAGACTTCCTCGCCCGGGGTGAACTCCTTACCCGTCAGAAACTCTTCGACGACCAGCGTGTTGCCCGCCGCGCCGAACGCCTTGTCCAGCATGATCTGCTTCAAGCCCGCCTCCGCTTCGGCAAGCGTTTCGCAGATGAGTACTCCTTTCCCGAGCGCAAGCCCGTCCGCCTTGAGCACGACGGGGAATTTTCCGCCGCGCACATATGCAAGCGCCTTGTCGTAATCGGTGAACACCTCGTACGCCGCCGTGGGGATGCCGTACTTTTTCATGAGCCCTTTGGCAAAGCTCTTGCTCGCTTCGATCTGCGCGGCGGCTTTGCTCGGCCCGAACGCACGGTGCCCGCGCGCCTCGAGCGCGTCCACAAGCCCCGCCGCGAGCGGATCGTCGGGCGCAACGACGGTGTATTCCACGTCTTTGTGCGCGTCCACCCAGTCGCAGACGGCGGCGTTATCCATATAATCGACGTCGACGCACTCGGCGAGTTCGGCAATGCCCGCATTGCCCTTCATGCAATAGATCTTGCCCACCTTCGGGCTTTTGGCAAGAGCCGCGACGATCGCGTGTTCCCTGCCGCCGTTTCCTATAACAAGTACGTTCATCTGTCCTCCGTGTAAATCCGGTCAACCGTTCCGGCGTCCCGCAGGCGGGACTGTCTCAAAAAACATTTTCTCATTCGGCGCACGCAAAAATCAAACGTATCGCATGCATGTGCGCTCAATTTGCCGAAAACGCTCGTCTGACCGATCAAACTTTTTTCGCAAACCTCAGTGATGGAACAGCCGCATCCCCGTGAACGCCATCGCCATGCCGTACTTGTCGCACGCTTCGATGACGAGATCGTCGCGCACGGACCCGCCCGGCTGTGCGATATAGGAGACGCCGCTCTTTTTGGCGCGCTCGATGTTGTCCGAGAACGGGAAGAAGGCATCGCTGCCCAGCGACACGCCCGTGATCTTGGAAAGATACGCCTTCTGCTCCTCTTTCGTGAACGGTTCGGGGCGGACGGCAAAGTTCTTTTTCCATACGTCGTCGCCGAGCACGTCCTCGTATTCGTCGGAGAGATACACGTCGATGATATTGTTTTTATCGGGCCGCCCGATCCCCTCGGCAAATTGCAGCCCGAGCACCTTGTCGCTCTGGCGCAGGTGCCACAGGTCCGCCTTGTTACCCGCAAGGCGCGTGCAATGGATGCGCGACTGCTGCCCCGCCCCCACGCCGATCGCCTGCCCGTCCGCCGCAAAGCAGACGGAGTTGGACTGCGTATATTTGAGCGTGATGAGCGAGATGATAAGATCGGTCACCGCGTCGGCGGGGATCGTCTTGTTCTTCGTCACCACATTCTTTAAAAGCTCCGCGTCGATCTTGAAATTGTTCCTCCCCTGCTCAAAGGTAATGCCGAACACCTGCTTGTGCTCGACGGGGTCGGGAACGTAGTCCTTGTCGATCTTCACGATATTGTAGCCGCCCTTGCGCTTCGCCTTCAAAATTTCCAGCGCTTTGGGCGAATAGCCGGGCGCGATGATGCCGTCCGACACTTCGCGGGAGATGATCTTCGCCGTCACCTCGTCGCACTCGTCGGAGAGAGCGATCCAGTCGCCGAAGGAAGACATGCGGTCGGTGCCGCGGGCGCGCGCATACGCGCAGGCGAGCGGAGAATCGTCCAAACCCTCGATATCATCCACAAAGCAGGACTTTTTCAGCCTGTCGGAGAGTTTTTTGCCCACCGCCGCAGACGTAGGGCTGACGTGCTTGAAGGAGGTCGCCGCCACCTGCCCCGTGCTTTCTTTCAGCTCTTTGACCAGCTGCCAGCTGTTGAACGCGTCCAGAAAGTTGATGTACCCCGGCTTGCCGTTCAGGATCTCGATGGGCAGGTCGGAACCGTCCGCCATAAAGATCTTTGCGGGCTTCTGGTTGGGGTTGCAGCCGTATTTGAGTTCAAACTCCTTCATCTTCGTCTCTCCTTACTTGTTTTTATTGATGAGCACGCGCTCGAACTTGCCGGTAGCAAGGTCGGTATAGCGCACATACAGCGAAATTTTGTTGTCCGCGTTCAGGTTCTCCCACAGCGTCTTCGCAAACGCCTGCATATCGTCGGGGATCTGCACGCGCTCGGGTTCGCCCGTAAACGTGGGAATGGGATGCCCGTCGCAGTTGTAGGTGTGGATAAAGTGCCCCACCCCGCTGAGCGGCGCATAGGAGAAGGTATAGCGGTTGCAGGCGGAACCGATGGCGTCCGCGCTCTTCAGAATGCTCATTTTGTAGGTGAACCCGCCGTCTACAAAGGTCAGAATCGCACTGATGCGCGGCGTAAAGTTCGGATCGTCCGGTTCGAAGCAGCGCGTATCCAGCGCCTGTTCAAAGGTCTTTCCCTGCGCAAGGAAATCGTAGATCGTGTCCGTCTGGTCGCCGTTGGTCACGATGACGTTCTCCCCGTACCTGCGCACGGGCGAATAGATGATGAGCGAAGGGTCCTCCACTTTGCTCGCGTCAAAGGGATAGATCGTAACTTCCTCTCCCTTTTCCGTAAAGATGCGGTTGCGGCTGTTTTCGCTCCGCCCCATGATGAAATAAGCGAAGACCGCCTTTTTGCCGTTCCCGCTCTTGCCGACGACGATGCCGCGCCCGACGTACGCATTGTCCTTGATCAGCTCGCCGATGTCCGCAACGTTGTAGATGCTCATTGTTCCGCCTCCGTTGTATTTATTCCGCAAGGATCCGCACGACCCTGCCCTGTTTTTCGATCCTGCCCGTGCACAAAAGCCGCACCGCTTCGGGCAGCGCCCTGTGCTCCTCTGCAAGGATGCGCGCCTGCAGGCTTTCGGGCGTATCGTCGGGCAGGACTTCGACTGCACGCTGCAAAATGATCGCACCGCCGTCGCAGTTCTCGTCCACAAAATGCACCGTAAGCCCCGAAAGCTTTACGCCGTATTCGATCGCGGCGCGGTGTACGTTCAGCCCGTAATACCCCTTTCCGCAGAAACTCGGAATGAGAGAGGGATGGATGTTGATGATACGGTCGGGAAATGCCCGCACGAAATTTTCGGTAACGATGGAGAGCCAACCCGCGAACACGATGTAATCGATTCCGCGCGCATTCAGCTGCGCTACGACGTCTTCATACATCGTCTCGGAATCGGCGAAGTCTTTTTTGCTCCGCACGATATGCGGGATCCCGTGCTTTGCGGCGCGATCGATGGCGCCGATCCCCGGTTTAGACGCGACAAGGAGCGCGATCTCGCAGAAGGGGGCGCGCTCGTTCGCATCGATGACGGATTGGAAATCGCTCCCCGACCCGCTTGCAAAAACAGCGATCTTTTTCACCGCAGCGTAACTCCTTTGCCCTGCACCGTTTCGCCGATGACGTACGCCTCCTCCCCTGTTGCGGCAAGCTGCGCAAGGGTGGCGGGCACGTCCTTTTTGTCTACGCAGACGACCATGCCGATGCCCATGTTGAAGGTGTTGTAGATCTGCTCGTTCGTGATGCCCGCCTTCTCCTGCATGATCCGGAAAATAGCGGGAACGGGATACGAATCAAGATCGATCGTACAGCCGATCCCTTCGGGGAAGATGCGCGGGATATTTTCGATAAAGCCGCCGCCCGTGATGTGCGCGATCCCCTTGACCTGTACCTTTTCAACGAGGCGCAGGATGCTGTTCACATAAATTTTGGTGGGTGTGAGCAGCACGTTCAGCACCTTGTCTTTCAGGCGGTCGTCGTACCGTTCGAGGTCGTGCGAATTGCTGCTGTCGCCGAACAGGCGGCGCACGAGCGAATAACCGTTGGAATGGATCCCGCTGGACGCAATGCCGATGAGCGCGTCGCCCGCTTTGATATCCTTTCCGTTGATGACCTTTTTCTTATCCACGATGCCGACGGCAAAGCCAGCGATATCGTACTCCCCGTCGGGGTAGAACCCGGGCATTTCGGCAGTCTCGCCGCCGATGAGCGCGCAGCCTGCCTGACGGCAGCCCTCCGCCACGCCCGAAACGACGGTCGCAACGACCTCGGGCGAAAGTTTGCCCGTCGCAAAATAATCGAGGAAAAAGAGCGGCTTCGCGCCCTGGCACACGATGTCGTTCACGCACATCGCGACGGCGTCGATGCCGACGGTGTCGTGCTTATCCGCAAGGAAAGCGTATTTGAGCTTGGTACCCACGCCGTCGGTGCCCGCAACGAGGACGGGCTCCTCCATCTTCTCCCCCGCAATGGAATAAAACCCGCCGAAGGAGCCGATGTCGCCGAGCACGTTCTTATCAAAGGTAGACTGAACGTGCTTCTTCATCAGTTCGACCGCTTTGTAGCCGCGTTCTACGTCGACGCCGCTGTCTTTATACGAAATTGCCATAGTGCGTTCCTTTCTCTCCGTTATTCAAATTTCAGTTTGTCCGCCTGGTAGTCCTCAAGCGAATAAGGGTACTTCCCGTCAAAACAGCCCGTGCAGAAGCCGTGTTTGCAGCCCGTGCACGCCTCTTTGAGCTGTTCGACCGTCATATAGGTAAGAGAATCGGCGCCGATGAAGTCGCAGATCTCTTTGACCGATTTGTTTGCTCCGATGAGCTGGGAATACGTTTCGATGTCGATGCCGAGGTGGCACGGGTGCCTGACGACGGGCGAACTTGCCATCATATGCACTTCGCGCGCGCCGCCGTCGCGCAGCATCTTCACGATCTTGCGGCTGGTCGTGCCGCGGACGATGGAGTCGTCGATGATGATGACGCTCTTGCCCTCGATGTTCGCGCGCAGCGCGTTCATCTTGACGCTGACGCTGTGCTCGCGCATGCGCTGATCGGGCTGGATGAACGTTCTGCCGACGTATCGGTTTTTCGCGAGTGCCTCCACAAAGGGGATGCCCGATTCCTCCGAATAGCCCTTTGCGGCGACAAGCCCCGAATCGGGCACGCCGCTGACAAGATCCGCCTTGATCTGCGGGTTGTTCCGCGCAAGGATGCGCCCCGCCGCCTTCCGCGCCGCATAGACGCTCAGCCCGTCGATGATGCTGTCGGGACGGGCGAAATACACATATTCAAAAATGCAGCTCGCGGACTTCTTCCCTGCCGTATCGAGGAAGAAAGAACGTTCGCCCTGCGCATCAAGCACGACCACTTCACCCGGCTTTACGTCGCGGGTATAGACGGCGCACACGGCGTCGAGCGCGCACGTTTCGCTGGCGACGACGGTATCGTCGAGGCTCTTGCCGAGCACGAGCGGACGAATCCCGTACGGGTCGCGCACGGCGATGAGCTTATCCGCCGTCATCACGACGAGCGCGTACGCACCGCGGATGCGCTCGCAGGCGGCGAGCACGCCCTTAACGATGTCCCCGTCGCTGTATTTGTTGATGAGCAGCGCAATGACTTCGGAATCGATGCTCGTCTGAAAGACCGCGTTGTCTGCGATCAGCTCTTCGCGCAGCTGTTTTGTGTTGGTGAGGTTGCCGTTGTGCGCAAGCGCCATTTTCCCGCACTTGCCCGTGAACACGATGGGCTGCGCGTTCAGAAGAGAGCTGGCGCCCGTCGTGGAATAGCGCACGTGCCCGATCGCGATATCCCCTTCGGGAAGCTCCTGCAAATGCCCGTCCGAGAAGACTTCGGGGATCAGTCCCATCCCCTTGTAATACTGGATCTTGTTCGCATAGGCAACGGCGATACCGCCGCTCTCCTGCCCTCTGTGCTGCAAAGCATACAGACCGTAATAGACGGTGTGCGCAACGTCGCGCGTTTCGTTGCTGTATACGCCGAACACGCCGCACTCTTCATGCATGCTGTCGAACGGAAGTTTTCCGTCACGTAAGTACATCCTGCCCTCCTGAATAACCTGCCGACCGAAACGAGAAGAAAGCGCGGCGCAGCGGCGCCGCGCCGCACGGGAACTTTTATCCGCGTGGCTCACTTGCCCGTGAGGCGGGCGAACACTTCTTTGTATGCGTCTTCGACGCCGCCCATATCGCGGCGGAACCTGTCTTTATCCAGCTTCTCGCCCGTAGTCATATCCCAGAAACGGCAGGTATCGGGCGAAATTTCGTCCGCCAGAATGATCTGCCCTTTGAACCTGCCGAACTCAAGTTTGAAATCGATGAGGTCGATGTTCAGCCCTTTAAAAAACTCCTTCATCACGTCGTTCACCTTGAACGCCATGTTCTTGATGGTTTCCAGCTCTTCGGGCGTGGCAAGCTCCATCGCGAGCGCCTGGTAATCGTTGATGAGGGGGTCGCCCAGATCGTCGTTTTTATAACTGAACTCAAAGCAGGTCACAGGCAGTTTTTTGCCTTCGGGCACGCCGTAGCGCTTGGAAAAGCTGCCTGCCGCCGTATTGCGGATGATGACCTCGAGCGGCACGATCTGCACCTTTTTCACCGCTGTTTCGCGGTCGGAAAGCTCCTCCACATAATGCGTGGGGATGCCGTGCTGCTCCATAAGGCGGAACATCATGTTGCTCATGCGGTTGTTGATGACGCCCTTGCCGGCGATCGTGCCCTTTTTGAGCCCGTTGAACGCAGTCGCGTCGTCTTTATAGTCCACGATGACGATGTCGGGATCGTCCGTGGCGTACACCTTCTTCGCCTTGCCCTCATAGAGCTGACCGAGTTTCTGCATTGTTACTCTCCTCCAAAAAAATTTTTGCCTGAATTTCAGGGATCGTACGATCTGTTCTCTTACAGTTCCGCCTGCAGCGCCGCGTCGTCCGCGGCGATCTTCTCCGCCATCGCCGCCTTATATGCGGCGAGTTGCTGCGCGATCTGCGGGTATTTGAGCCCGAGTATCTGCAACGCAAGGAGCCCTGCGTTTTCGCCGCCGTTCACGCCGACCGTCGCTACGGGGATGCCGGAAGGCATCTGCACGATGGACAGCAGGCTGTCAAGCCCGCCCATCATATCCGTCTTGACGGGCAGCCCGATGACGGGCAGCGTCGTGTAAGCGGCAATGACGCCGCCGAGGTGCGCAGCCTTCCCCGCCGCACAGATGATGACTTCGACGCCGCGCTCTTTGGCGCCCGCCGCAAAGGCATGCGCATCATCGGGCGTACGGTGCGCGGAGATGACGCGCACTTCGGGTTTTTCACCGAACTTTTCCAGCACCGCAATCGCGGGTCTTACAACGGGCAGATCGGACTTACTGCCCATAAGGATCGCTACTTTTGCCATACAACTTCTCCTTTGAAAACACCGCTGTGCCCCACGCGGTTTAAAACCATGCCGCACGCGGCATACTGTTCGCGGAGGGTATCATGCTGCGGTATATCGTTCTGATCGTTTATCTCGCTGCCGTAAATATCTACGGGTTTGTGCTCGTACGCTCGCTGCGCAATGCCATGCTCGAACGCAGCGGCACCGCCGCAAAAAAATGGAAGCTGCTCCTTGCGGGGCTTTTGGGCGGGGCGCTCGCCGGATACATCGCCATGTTCCTGCTGCGATGCGGCACGGACGACGCCCTGCTGATGCTTGCGATGCCCATGCTGATCGCGCTAAATGCCTATGCCCTGTATCTGCTGCTCCGCGCCATCACACCTGTCCTCGCCTGAACGCCGTGAGCAAAAAAACAGACCCACAAGCGTGCGCGGATGCGCACCGCTTTCGGATCTGCCCTGCGGTTTCTATGTACGCTGCGCCTTCGGCGCAAAGGTGATGCAGTTATAAGCCGCCGCGCGGGAAGTTCCGCACGCCGGAGCGCTGCCGTGCGCTGCCTGCTGTTTTCCCATAAGCGCTTCCTCTTCTGCCGCCGAAAGCTGCCGTGCCGCATGGCATCCTGCCTGCGGAAGGCGCGTCCGAACATTCACAGTATAGCACAAATCCCTTCTTTTAAAAACTGTTTGAACACACTTTTCGCAAAATTTTGCGCGGGAAATTTTTTTTGTTACCCTATTAAAATACTTGACAGCCATACAGCCGGCGGATGCGATCCGCCGGCTGTACAATTTATTCCTGTTCCGGTGTTTTTTTACCGTCTGCAGACGCTGCCGCATCCGTCTTTTTCCCGGAATTGCCGTCGCGCAGCAGATCGCGGATCTCGGCAAGCAGCTTTTCGACATTTTCGCTGTCAGCCGCAGGCACGGGCGCGGGAACAGGCGCCGGAGCGGGAGCGGGCTCCGCCTCTTTGGCGGGTTCCGCCGGCTCTTCCTCTTTTTTTGCAAGTTTCTCTTTCAGAGCAGCACTGCCTTCGCGGATCCGCTTACCGACCTTGCGCACGATGCGCACCGCCGTAAAGATGACGATCGCATCGATCAGGAAGGTCAGCACCGCCATGATGAGGTTGCCGTAGTTGAGGGTGATCGCTTCCGTCACGACCTCGACACCCTCAACGATCTTTGTCGTTTCGGGACGCAGTACAACGACCAGTTCGCTGAAATTGTTGCCGACCAGCAGCGCGATGAGCGGCTTGATGATGTCGTTGACGACGCTGTTCACGATCGCCGTGAATGCAGCACCGATGACGAGACCGACGGCAAGGTCGATGATGTTCCCGCGGGATATGAAGGCTTTGAAATCCTTCCAGAAGGAACCCTTCTCCTTTTTCGCGCGGCGCTCCGCGCGTTCCGCACGCTTGCGCGCGCGGCGTTCCGCTTTTGTTTCGGCCGACGCCGCTTTCTTTGCTTCTTCCATTTGTACTCTCCTGCAATATATTTTTCGCAAAAATTTATGTAACTTATTTATAGCGTCCGAGATTCTGCATAAAGAATTTGACGACGGCATCCTCTTCGGAATAGCCGATCACGCCCGTCGCCACCGCCTTGAGCGCTTCGTCCGCGTTTTTTACGGCATACGATTCGTCTGCCGCAAGAAACAGCTCCCTGTCGTTGAGAGCGTCGCCGAACGCGACCAACCTATCCGCCCCGAGGAGCTCCTTGACGCGAAGCGCCCCTTCGCCCTTCGATGTGCCCGCCGGCATGATCTCGCACCAATAGTCGGTATGGTATGTTTCCCTCTCAAAAATACACTTCAGATCGCTGTGCTGCAGCACCTCTTCATACAGACCGTTCAGATTTTCTTTGGCGCTGATGCAGTTGAAGTAAAAAATGTCGTCCCCGACCAACTCGTCGCGGCTGGCGACGGGGCGAAAGCGCGGATCCCCCGCTCGGCGCGCCAGATAGCGCCGCACGCCCGCGGTCGCGCGATCCTCCACCCACGAAACGCGTTCCTGCGTTCCCCGGAAGGAATATACCAGCGGCCATACGTCATGGCGCGCAAACAGATCGCGTAAAAAATCCAGCTGCCCGCGGTTGAAATGGTTGTTGTAGAGCATTTTTCCGCTCCACGGCTCCACAACGACCGCGCCGTTATACAGAACGACGGGCAGGTTCTGCCGCAGCCCCCACAACGCCTTTGCCGCGGAGTTGAGCGAGCGTGCGGTCGCATACGTAAATTGCAACCCATCGTCGTCGATCAGCCTGTTCAGATTTTGCAAACTGTAAGCGGAGATCCGCTCCTCTGCCGTCAGCAGGGTCCCGTCCAGGTCGGATACAAAGAGAGTCTTCAAAATAAATGCCCCCTGCCTGAATTTTGGAGTATTATACCATATTCGGGAGAAAAAAGCAACGGTTCTTTTCCGACGGCACGATTTTTCAGAGAATGACCCATTTATTGCTTTTTTGCAACAATCCCACACAAAAAACAAACAAACGGCGGGTTTTCCCGCCGTTTTACTGCAATTCCGTTCAAGTTTCCGCTTCGCCGAGAAGCGCGGCAAGCAGCTCTTTTTTGACAGGAGCGTCTGCCCCGTACTGCCGCGGAAGAGGCATATCCGACGATACGTCCGCCTTTATCCGCCCGCCCTCGCCGAGCACGAGCACCCGATGCGCGAGCATGCACGCCTCCTCCACATCGTGCGTGACAAAGACCGCCGTCGGCTTCCGCTCCCGCCACAATTCGCAGAAAGTGCCGATAAGGCGGATCTTGAGCGCCGTGTCCAGAGAAGAGAACGGCTCGTCCATGAGGAACAGCTCTGCGGGATGAAGGAATGCGCGCGCCACGGAGACACGCTGCGCCTGCCCGCCCGAAAGCTCCGCAGGATATGCGTTCCGCTTTTCGGAAAGGCCAACGCGCTCCAGCATCTCCGCGACCCGCGCCCCGTCTTTGCAGACGAGGCGAAGATTCCCCTCGACCGTGAGATTGGGGACAAGGCGGGGCTGCTGGAAGATATACGAACAGCGCAGCCCGGCAGGCTCGATCGTTCCCTCACACGGCGTAAGCCCCGCAAGCACGTTCAGAAGCGTGGTTTTACCGCAACCGGACGCGCCGAGAAGGCAGGTGATCTCCCCCTCCTCTAAATCGAGCGCGAAATGCTCATAGACGGTCAGCGCACCGTATCGCTTTGTAAGGTCTCTGATACGGATCATACGGCGCCTCCTTTCCAGCGGGCGGTGATACGGGTGAGAAAATGCAACGCAAACTCAAACAGCCCGCCGACAAGCAGTGCCAGGATGGTCAGCGCGAACATTTCGGCGACCTGCAGGTAGTTCGCCGCCTCGTGCATCATACCGCCGAGGGAACGGAACGTGCTCACGAGCACCTCCGCAGAGATCGTGACTTTGAGCGAAAGCGACAGGTTCGGCCCCGCCTGCGAAAAGACGGCGGGCAGCATCCCGGGCACGGCGATCTTGCACAGCACCTCCCTGCGGGGGACACCGTACACGCGCGCCATTTCAAAGAGCTGCGGGTCGATCTCACCATACGCCGCCATGAGCTGCGCGTAGGTGACGGGGAAAAGCATCAGAAAGGTGACGATGACGGGGGCGACAAGCGGCGTCGACCAGATGAGGAGCATGAGGGTGATCGCCATGGTCGGCAGCGTACGGAACACGCTGACAAAGGGCGCGAAAAAGCTGCGGAACTTTTTGCTCGCAACGCCCGCCGCCGCAAACAGGACGGCAAACGCAAACGCGAGCAGCCAGCCCGCAACAGTGCGCCAAAGCGTTCCGCCGAAGGACTCCCAGAACGTGCCGCTTGCAAACAGCGCGCCGAGTTCGCGCATGGTCTCCGTAAAAGACGGCACGACATATTCGTTGCCGACCGCAAAATACGCGGCGACCCACACGCTCCACATCACGGCGACGGCGAGAACGGAAAAAAGATAGTTCCACCTGTATTTGCGGAAATGCGCGGCAAGCCTTCCCCGCATTTTTGCGGGGAAGGCTCTTTCCGTTTTGATCTTTTTGCCGTTTTCCGTCACACTGCCGCTCCTTGCCTTCTGCTTATTCGCCGACCGTATATTCGATTCCGTTTGCTTTCAAGACCGACTGCAGCGTCAGCCCGACTACATTCGAGAGCTGAATGCAGCCGACGCGTTTCCCTTCCAGAAGCGTCGCCAGATTGTCCGCCGTGATCTGCGTATCGGTATGCTTTGCGGAAAGGATATAGATATTGCCGTGCGTGAGCGTGGCAAGCATCTGATAATTTTCGCCCGAGCCGAGCAGTTTTGCCGCGGCATTGACGGGCAGAACGCAGATCTCCGCCTGCGGATCTTCCCCCGTAACGTACGTTTGGATCGTCGTTGCGGGCACAACATTGTAACTGAGGTCGCAGCCGAATTCATTCTCATCGTTCAGCAGCTGCGCCATCGAAAGAGCGGGCGCGCCGTCGGGCATATATACGTCGACGTCGAGCGCGGCGTCGGTCACGGAACCCGCTTCCGCCGTGCCGCTGTAATAGAATGCGTCGGACGCGCTGAACGTCTGGTCGCCCACGCCCGAAAGTTCGGCAAGGAATGCCGTTACGTCCGCCTTGCTGTCCTGCGCGGAAACATAGCTGATGGCGCAGTTTTCAATGACCGAAGCGGTCAGATTCTTTTCACTGAACGTCGGCGTAGTCCCCGAAGGCAGATGCGAAGAGACCGCATCCACGACCGCCGCAATATCCACGCTGTCGTTATTGACCCACTCGCAGCTCGCCTGTACTGCCGCCGTAAACGAGGCGATAAAAGCAGGTTCCGCTTCGATCAGCGATTTTTTGGCGACCAACACAGCCTGCGGATACCCGTCTTCGCCGTACAACGCCTGCAGATCGCCCACGACCTCGAGGCGCATGCCGTCGGCATTGTTTGCCGTAGCTTTGACTTTCGCCGAGACGGCAGGCTCCGCCGCGACCATATAGTCGAAATCGGCACTCGGCGTGATCTCGTTGGCGGGATCGCTGATGTTGACGAGGGTCACGCCCTCTTCCGCCGTCTTTTCATCGCACGCCGTAAATGCTACCGCGCCGAATGCCAGCATGCAGACCGCAAGCAGGCAGACCAAAAACTTTTTCATTTTTCCGTTCTCCTTTTGCCCCGCCGAAAACGCCCCCTTTGCAGACGGCAAAGAGGGCGAAAACGGCATGCGGAAAACATACCGTAACAGCTACAGCTTCTCCCCCTTTCCCGTCGGGCGGACCCTCCGGCGCAGGCTTCGATCATTGTATCGGCAACAATTATACTATGCCGCCCTGCAAAAAGCAAGTATTTCGCGCCCGCGAACTACCGCCGCATAAGGCGGCTTTCCGAAAAAGCGGCGGGCAATACCCGAACGGCGCATAAAAACCGCGTCGCTGCGCATGCTTTTGGTATGTTAAAGAGAATCGTCACCCTTTCGGCGGCGGCGGTCTGCCTCGCGGCGGCGCTGCTCGTCATTTATAATTTTACGACGGTCAAACACGCCGAACGTGCGGCAAAATTCGCCGCCGACGCGTATGAGTGCTCCGCAACCCTTGAACAGCCCGACGTGTATGCCGCACGCCTTCGCAGAGAAGAAACGCGCAACCCCGTACGCCTGCTTGCCTGCGCGCGCATGCATCCGAACGAAGCGGACGGACACGCCGCGGGCGAAGCCCGCCCGCATACCGCCCCGAATACGGAACCGGCACCGCGCGGCGAAACGCGGCGTGAAAGGGCTCCCCGTCAGGATATGCGCCTTGCAATGCCGCCGCACGGCTGCGCGGCGTGCCTGCCCTTCCCCATGCGCCTGTTCGGCGAGCACGGGTTTATCCTGCTCTTTTTGCCGCTGCCCGCGCCCTGTCCGCCCGTTCAGCCGCCGACAGATCCTGAAACGCCCGATACGGACGTTCCCGAACAACCCGCCGTTCCTGACGGGGAACAGGACCCGAGCGAAACGCCCGAAGCGCCTCCCGCTCACGGCGGCGAGCAGCCAACCGTCGTGGACGAGGCGGAAGAGCCCGCCGCCGAATGACGGGAGCCGTTGAAAAACGTACGACGGCAAAGCCGCCGCGGAAAATCCGCGGCGGCCGATTTTTTATCCTGTCGTCAGGTATTTTTCAGCACGTCTTTATAGATGGCGAGATCCTTATCGAGGAACACGTCAAACACGACGCGCATATTGCTCTTGTGTTCGAGCAGCCAGTTTTTGACCGCCCCGACGGCGATCGCCGCCGCCTCGTCGTTCGGGTACCCGAAAACACCCGTCGAAACACAGCAGAACGCAATGCCCGCAAGCCCCAGCTGTTCGGCGAGATTGAGGCAGGAGAGATAGCAGTTCCGCAGAACCCTTCCGTCTTCCTCCGTTACCCCCAGCCCGACCATGGGGCCGACTGTATGCAGGATGTATTTGGAGGGCAGGTTATAGGCGCGCGTAACTTTGGCGCACCCCGCCGGTTCCGGCTCGCCCTGCGCGCCCATGATCTTGGAACAGTCCAGCCGCACCTGCACGCCCGCGCGGGAATGGATGACGTTGTCGATGCATTTATGATGCGGGATAAAGCACCCGAGGAGGGAGCTGTTCGCCGCATTCACGATCGCGTCGATCTTCAGCCGCGTGATATCCCCCTGCCACAGCGCGATGCCGCCGTCATACGAAAAGGCATCTGCATCGACTACGCCGCGCTCCTCCGATTCGGAGAGGAATAACCTGTCCTGCAAGGTGAGGAAGCGCTCGGAAACGGGCGCGGGCGGGCGCTCGTTCAGATAGCCCCAGATCAGCTCGCGTTTGACGGAGTACGGGTAACTGAACGCAGCGATGCGGTTGCGTTCCTCCAACAGGAACGCGAGCAGCTCGTCGCAGATCGCACTCTTTTCTTCTTCGCTTATGATCTGCGCCCTTCGGGGCGGACAGGAGAGGTCTATGATGTTTTTATACTCCTCGAACGAGAGCATGGAACGACCTCCGCGCTTACTTTCTGCCCGCGTTGAAGTTGATGAGGCAGCCGCTTAAAATGATCTTCTTTTCATCGGGCGTGAGCGCGTCCATGCGGAGCTCGATCTCTTTGACCGCGCCGTGCGAGATGAGCCTGGCGGGGATCTTCTGCGCGCCCTCTTCGATGAGCTGCGCAATGTTTTCGATATAGATGTAATCGCCGACTTTAAGGCGCAGTTTATCGCCGAGCAGCGGCAGCATGCCCCAGTTGATGAGGTTGCTGCGGTAGCGCTTCGTCGCATACTCCTGCGCGATGTTCGCAACGCCGCCCAGCACGCGCTGGCAGGAAGCCGCCTGTTCGCGCGCGGAGCCGTCGCCGGGTTTGACCGCCGCGACAAAGCTGCCATAGATCGTTCCCTCCGCGGGAACGATGCCCGCCAGGTCTTTGAGCACATGTTCGGGGAGCGCGCCCGTTTCGCGGCGCACGTCCTCGTCCGCCTTGATCGCCTTCGCCTTCCCCACATATGCGGGATCCTTGCGCGAGAGAGCAAATTCCGCAAGTTTCATAGGGTTGGAGCGGTACGACGACGTTTCGCCCGACGGGATCAGTTCGTCCGTCGTCGTAACGGGGTCGTGGATAACGCTCGCCGCGCGCATGAGAAGGTGCCTGCCCATGGGGATCATCTCGGGCCAGTCTGCAATGTTCGGGCCGTATTTGAGCTCCTGCTGGCGCTGCGCCTTGCCCGCACCATGGTACACGCGGTTCTTGTAGATCTCTGCGTCGAAGAAATATTTTTTGACTTTTTTCGTATAGGTGACTTCGGTCGCGGGCGTCAGGATGCCGCCGTTTGCCGCCGTCGCCGCAATGGAACGCGCGTCCATGAGCGCGACGGAAGCGAGCTGGCCCTGCGCGGGTTTGCTGCCTTCGCGGCTTTCAAAGTTGCGCGTGGTATGGCGGATGGAGAGCCCGTTGTTCGCAGGCACGTCGCCCGCGCCGAAGCAGGGACCGCAGAACGCCGTCTTGATGACCGCGCCCGCGTCCATCAGCCCGCCGATATATCCGTTTTCGACGAGCGCCTTGTATACAGGCTGGCTGGAAGGATACACGCTCAGCGAAAATTCGCCGCAGCCCGTGGACTTCCCTTTCAGGATCTCGTACGCTTCGGCAATGTTTTCATACATGCCGCCCGCGCAGCCCGCGATGACGCCCTGGTCGACGCGGATGCCCTCGGGCGTGATCTTGTCCGTGAGCATGAATTTATCGTCGCCGCGCAGCTTCCTGCCCGCCGCTTCGACCTCCTCCAAAATCTCCTTCGGATGCGCGATCAGCTCGCGGATGGTGAAGGCGTTGCTCGGGTGGAACGGGAGCGCGATCATCGGCTCGATGGTGCTGAGGTTGATGCTCACGCCGCAGTCGTAATAGGCAGGCTCGGCGGGATGCATCTCTTTGAAATCCTTTTCCCTGCCGTGCGTCTTGTAGTATTCGCGCGTCTTCTCGTCCGTCTCCCAGATCGAGGAGAGGCACGCCGTCTCCGTCGTCATCACGTCGATGCCGTTGCGGTAATCCATGGACAGGTTTTTGATGCCGGGGCCGACGAATTCAAGGATCTTGTTTTTGACGAACCCGTTCTTGAACACGGCGCCGCAGAGCGCGATCGCAACGTCCTGCGGCCCGACGCCCTTTTTGAGGTTGCCGCGCAGATACACCGCGACCACTTCGGGACGCCTGACGTCGTACGTCTTATTGAGGATCTGTTTGACGAGTTCCGGCCCGCCCTCGCCGACGGCGAGGGTGCCGAGCGCACCGTAGCGGGTGTGCGAATCGCTGCCCAAAATCATGCGCCCGCACTTCGCCTCGACCTCGCGCATGTACTGGTGGATGACCGCGATGTGCGGCGGGACGAAGTCCGCGCCGTATTTGTGCGCGGCAGAAAGACCGAACACATGGTCGTCCTCGTTGATGGTGCCGCCGACCGCGCACAGGGAGTTGTGGCAGTTGGTGAGAACGTACGGGAGAGGGAACTCCTGCAACCCGCTCGCTTTCGCCGTCTGAATGATACCGACATAGGTGATATCATGCGAGGCGATCGCGTCGAATTTGAGTTTCAGGTTCTCCTCGTCGCCGCGATTGTGCTTTTTGAGCACGGCGTACGCCATCGTGCCCTTGCGCGCCTGTTCCCGCTCTGCGGACGTTTTGAATGCCTGATTTTCTTTGACCAGCGTGCCGTTCATGTAATAACAGCCGCCGCGGATAAGTTTTATCATGCTCCTCTCCCGATATGTATTTTTGTTTATTATAGTACAGCGGGCGGATTTTGTCAATTAAACGCGCGGAAAGGTAAAAAACAAAGCCTCGGCAAAATGCGCTTGACAATTTTACGGGTAATCAGTATAATAAGTATGTATAGTTGGAAAAGTAAAACTATTCACAAAGGAGGTAGCAGCGATGGAAAATTTCCCGGAGGGGAAATACCTTGCCACAGTAAAAATCGGCCCGAAAGGACAGATCGTTATCCCGAAAGAAGTACGGGAAATGTTCGCATTGGAGACCGGAAGCCAGCTTATTCTCATGGCGGATAAGGGACAAGGCATTGCCCTGCAGCCTTTTTCCTATGCGGAGGCATTCTGGAATGCCGTTAACCGCGCGAAGGACGGAAAGGACGGGCAGAATTGAACGCGCTCGCCGTACAAGGGCTGACCAAAGATTACCCGCACTTCCGCCTCGATAATATTTCCTTTGCGGTCGCCGAAGGACATATCGCGGGGCTGATAGGCGGAAACGGCGCGGGGAAAAGCACCCTGCTGAAAGGGATCGTAAACCAAATCGATGCAGAAGGAGAAGTCACCGTTTTCGGCAAAAACTTCCGCACCGACGAGGCACGGCTCAAACAAAAGATAGGGTTTGCCGGCGGCGGGTTCCGTTTTTACCCTTTGAAGCGGCTCTCTGCGGTCCGGAAAGCTTACGCGGCCTTTTATCAGGATTGGGACGATAGAAAATACCGCTCTTGGCTTGTTCGGTTCGGGCTGGACGAACACAAAAAGGTGCGTGAACTCTCGGACGGCATGAGGGTAAAGTTCTCCCTCGCGCTCGCCCTTTCGCACGGTGCAAAATTGCTCTTGCTCGACGAACCGACAAGCGGGCTCGATCCGCTGTCGCGCGAAGAACTCTGCGAAACTTTGCTCTCTCTTGCGCGGAAAGAGAACGTGACCATACTCTTTTCCACGCACATCGCCACCGATCTCGTGCGCACAGCCGACGAAGTACTGCTCCTCTCCCATGGGAATCTGTTGGAGAGCTGCCCGCTTTCCGAACTGCTTTCCCGCTGGAAAACGGTACGGTTCGCCGACGCGGCGACCGCCGCAGCAGCGAACGCGGTTGGTCTTAAACCCGGAAAAAACGGACTCGAAGGACTGCTGCCGCAGAAGACGCCGCTCCCCGCAGGCGCCGTTTCACGCGACGCCTCGCTCGACGAGATCCTGATCCACCTGGAACAGGCGCAAAAGGAGGACGGAAACATATGTCCGCGCTTATAAAAAAGGAACTGCGGCTTTGCATTCACCCGACGGTTTTTCTCTTTTTTTCCTTTTCGGCGCTTGTATTCGTACCGAATTACCCGTATGAAGTCATCTTCTTTTTTTCTGCCCTTTCCGCCTATTTCTGCTGCATTTCCGCACGCGAGAACGGAGACTTAGCCTTCACGGGCGCACTGCCCGTTAAAAAGACGCACATTCCCCTTGCACGCATCCTTGTCACGGTCGGCATGCAATGTATCATGCTCGCGCTGACAGGCATCCTCGGCGCTTTCAAAAGCGCCGCATTGCCGGCAGAACAACAGATCAATCAAGCGGGACTCTCTGCAAACCTCGCGCTCGTCGGCAACGGCGCGGCGATCCTCGGCGCCTTTAACCTTGTCTTCTTCCCGCTCTTTTACCGCTCGCCCGAACGCATCGGCGTTCCCTTTCTTCTCGCTGCCGCGGTGCAGTTTTTGCTCGTCGGCGCCTTTCTTCTTCTGCGGTGGAGCGTGCCGCTCTTTTCGGAGACGCTGAACGGGGGCAACGCAGACCATACGGCAGCAAAGGCGGCCGCCATGTTTACAGGCCTTGCCGTATACGCGGCTGCAACTTCCCTTTCCTGTTTTTTCTCTATGCGGAATTTCAAGCGGGTCGATCTGTAAAGCCAAACAAACACGCGGCGGGAGCGCAATTTGCGCTCCCGCCGTGTTCTGTTTTCAGAAAATAGCGTTCAGGATTTATCCCCGTATTCATGATGTTTGACGCGCAGGCGCGCGAACGCGCGCTGCAGGGCAATGCGGTTGAGGCGGTACTCCGCCGCGCTGCGGTTGCGGCGCACCATCTCTTCGGCGCGCTCCTTCGCCTCTTCCGCACGGCGCTCGTCGATGTCCTCCGGCCATTCCACCGCCTGCGAAAAGGCGATGGTCGCGTCGGGGCGGACTTCGATAAAGCCCTCGCTCATGAACGCTTCGCGGCGCTGCCCGTCCGTCGTGATCGCGATCATGCCCGGCTGCGTGGCGAACACCATCGGCTGGTGCCCCGCCATGATCATGCAGTCGCCGCCGACGGCGGGGATCTGAATGCTCTCCACATCGCCGCGGTAAAAGGTCTTTTCGGGCGTGATGATCTCAAGATAGAACTTGTTCGGCATATCCGCCTCCCCTTACGCCTCTTCGTGCATCGTCTTCGCTTTCTTCTTTGCCTCGTCGATGTCGCCCACGTTGAAGAAGGCATTTTCGGGAAGGTGGTCGACCTCGCCCGAAAGAATGGTCTTGAAACTTTCGATCGTCGCCTGCAAGGGCACGTACCGCCCCTCCAGCCCCGTATACACCTTGGATACGAAGAAAGGCTGCGACATGAACTTCTGGATCTTGCGAGCGCGGTACACCATGTTCTTGTCCTCTTCGGAGAGTTCGTCCATACCGAGGATGGCGATGATGTCCTGCAATTCCTTGTACCGCTGCAGCGTCGCAATGACGCTGTTTGCGACCTCGTAGTGCTCCCTGCCCACGATCTGCGGGTCGAGGATGCGCGAGGAGGATTCGAGCGGATCGACGGCGGGATAGATACCCGTCTCCACCACTTTACGCGAAAGCACCGTCGTCGCGTCGAGGTGCGAAAAGATCGCCGCGGGCGCGGGGTCCGTGATGTCGTCCGCAGGGACGTACACCGCCTGAATGGAGGTAATGGATCCTTTGCGCGTGCTCGCGATGCGCTCCTCCAACAGCCCCATCTCCGTTGCGAGCGTGGGCTGATACCCGACCGCCGAGGGCATTCTGCCCAAAAGCGCCGAAGCCTCGCTGCCCGCCTGGATGTAACGGTAAATATTATCGATGAACAGAAGCACGTCCTGCCGGTTCACGTCGCGGAAATATTCGGCGACGGTCAGCCCCGTGAACGCGGCGCGCATACGGCTCCCAGGCGGTTCGTTCATCTGCCCGTAGACGAGCGCGGAATTTTTGATGACGCCCGATTCGGTCATGTCCGCGATCATGTCGTTGCCTTCGCGCGAACGCTCGCCGACGCCCGTAAAGATGGAATATCCGCCGTGCTCTTTGGAGATGTTGTGCATCAGCTCCATGATGAGCACCGTCTTGCCGACGCCCGCGCCGCCGAACAGTCCGATCTTTCCGCCCTTGCTGTACGGCGCGATAAGGTCGATGACTTTGATACCCGTTTCAAAGATCTCCGTCGAAGCGCTCTGCTCGTAAAATGCGGGCGGCTTGCGGTGAATGTTCCAGTGAACGTCAGACTTGATCTCGCCCTTGCCGTCGATCGGCTCGCCGAGCACGCCCATGACCCTGCCAAGGACGCTTTCGCCCACGGGGATACAGATCTGCCCGCCCGTATCCTGCACGTCCATGCCGCGCGCCAGCCCGTCCGTCGCCGTCATGGAAATGCAGCGTACCGTTCCGCGGCTGACGTGCTGCAGCACTTCGAACACCGCGCCCGTTGCGGGGGCGACAAGTTTTTCATATACAGGCGGCATTGCGCCTTCAAAGAACACATCCACGACAGGCCCGATGACCTGTGTGATCCTGCCCATGTTTTCCATAGGGAATTACTCCTTTTTATGTCCGCGGCGGACGGTGCTTTCGTAGAAAAATTTTCCGGAGGTGAGATCGAGCAGTTCTGAAGTGATCGCGCCCTGCCGCAGGCGGTTGTACTCGAGATTGAGCGTTTCGAGCATCTTTTCCGCATTCTTGTTCGCGCTCGTCATTGCGACCATACGCGCGGCGTGCTCGCTGGAAGCGGAATGGATGAGCGTCGTGTAGATCATGCCGATCAGGTACTGCGGCACAAGCACGTCCAGCACCTCACGCGGGGACGGGTCGTAATAAATGTCGCCGCTGTATGTGGTATTGACTTCCGCCCGGATATCCTGTTCCTCGATCGGGAGCAGCTTTACGATCTCCGGCGCATAGTTCGACGAAGAATGCATGTGCGTGAACACGACGAACACCTCGTCCATAAGGTTCCTGTCGTACAGATCGAGGATATCGCGCACGATCCCGCGGGCGTCGTGCAGCGTCGGGTTCGTCACCGCATGCGTGAATTCGAGGTCGACAGGCTGTTTTTTCGATTCAAAAAAAGCGCGCGCCATCTGCCCGATCGTGATGACATAGTGGACGGGATAATCCTGCATGTGTTTCCATGCCAGGTTCAGTATGTTGTTGTTGAAAGAACCCGCCAGTCCTTTGTCGCCCGCGATGACGACGTATGCCGCCCTGCCGCCGCTGCGGCGCATCGTGTACTTGTTGCGTACGTCGGGGCTGTGGCGCAGGATATCCTTGACGGTATAGCGCACCGAATCGAAATACAGCGAACTGTATGCCTGTTTGTTCATCATTTTGCGCATCTTGGAGACGGAGATCAGCTCCATCGCCTTGGTGATCTGATGCGTATCGTTGATGCTTTTTATGCGATGCCTGATCGCCGTGATGTCCGCCATACGCTATGCCTTTGCGAAATTTTCTTCTTCGCCCTGCCCTTCTTCCGCGTGTTCTTCCTCGTCCTGCACGCCGTCGTCGCCGACGGTCACATTGACGTACTGCTCCGCGGCGTCCAGCACTTTTTTGCGCAGTTCCTCGGAGATGCCCGCGTTCGGGTCGATCTCCGCCAGCAGATCGGCACGGTTGGTACGCAGGTAATCCAGAAGCCCTTCGTTGTATGTGACCATCTTTTTTTCGGGGATCTTATCCACAAGATCGCTGCCGGATACGAGCAGCAGCACGATCATCTCGCGCACCGAATAATTGAGGTATTGCCGCTGTTTGAGGGTATCCGTCATCTTCATGCCGCGCGAAAGCGTTTTCTGCGTTTCGGCGTCGAGGTCGGAGCCGAACTGCATGAAAATGGCAAGTTCGCGGTACTGTGCGAGGCTGACGCGGAGCTGACCCGAGATCTGGCGGATCGCCTTGCACTGCGCGCTGCCGCCCACACGCGAAACGGAGAGCCCGACGTTCACCGCAGGGCGCACGCCGCTGTTGAACAGTTCGCTTTCGAGGTAGATCTGCCCGTCCGTGATGGAAATGACGTTGGTCGGGATGTATGCCGAAATATCGCCCGCGAGCGTCTCGACGATGGGAAGCGCTGTAATGGAGCCGCCGCCCTTTTCCTCGGAGAGCTTCGCCGCGCGCTCCAGCAGGCGGGAATGCAGATAAAACACGTCGCCCGGGTACGCTTCGCGTCCCGACGGGCGCTTCAGAAGCAGGCTCATCGTACGGTACGCCACCGCGTGTTTGGAAAGATCGTCGTAAACGATGAGTACGTCCTTCCCCTGATACATGAAATATTCCGCCAACGCGCAGCCGCTGTACGGCGCAAGGTATTGCAGCGGGACGGCGTCGTCCGCCGTCGAGCAGACCACACAGGTATACCCCATCGCGCCGTTTTCGCGCAAGGTGGAAACGATCTTGGCGAGGGACGACGCCTTCTGCCCGATGGATACATAGATGCAGATCACATCCTCCCCTTTCTGGTTGAGGATGGTATCGACGGCGATCGCCGTCTTGCCCGTCTGCCTGTCGCCGATGATGAGTTCGCGCTGACCGCGGCCGATCGGGATCATGCTGTCGATCGCCAGAATGCCCGTTTGCAGCGGTTTGTTGACCTTGCCCCTGTCCATGATGGCGGGCGCAGGGAATTCGACGGGACGCGTCTTCTCGGTCGTGAGCGCGCCCATGCCGTCCAGCGGCTCGCCGAGCGGGTCCACGACCCTGCCGAGCAGCTCCTCGCCCACGCGCATGTGCACCGTCTCTCCTGTAGAGAAAGCAAGATTCCCGTAACTGACTTTATCGTCCCCTTCAAAAAGAACGGCGCCGACGCTGTCCTGTTCCAGGTTGAGCGCCAGCGCACGATAGCCGCCCTCGATCTCGAGAAGTTCGTTATACTTCACGTCACGCAGCCCGGCAATTTTCAGCACGCCGTCGCCGGAATACAGGATCCTGCCGCAGGGACGTTTGTCCGCCGCCACATTGATATTCGCGATCTTTTCGCGCAGGTTCTTTCCTATTGCATTTACATCGATCATAGTGAAATCCTCGTCTCACACGGAGCGTTTGACCGACGCAAGGCGGCCCTTGACGGAACCGTCGTACACCTTATCTCCGATATAAATTATGATCCCGCCGCCGATGGATGGGTCTATCTTATAGCGGGCGCCGTCGCAGCCGCGCGCGCGGACGAACGCTTCGATCTTTTCCATCGTCTCTCCGTCCGCTTTCATCGCCAGCACGACCTTTGCGTTGTTGAGTGCTTCCTTCATTTTATTCCTTGCTCCACTCGTCAAGGCACTTTTCGATCAGCGCCTTATTATCCTCGGGCGTGATCTTCTTTTCAATGACCTTCTCCGCAACGGCGACGGATACGTCCGCGATCTGCTTTTCGATATCGGAGCGGAGCTTGTTGCGCTCTTCGTCCATCTCGCGCTGCGTCTGTTCGATGAGAGTTTTTGCCCGGTCGCGTGCGTCCGACACGATCTCGTCTGCCTTTTGGTTGGCGACTTTGACGGCGCTCTCGTGGATCGCCGCCGCCTCTTTTTTCGCTTCGGACAGCACCTTTTCGCTGCTGCTCTTCATCTTTTTGACCTCTTCGTTGAGGTCTGCGTTCTCCTGTTCGATCTTCTTTACCTTTTCCTGCCGCTGCTTGATCATCTTTTTGACGGGGCGGAACAGCAGGAAATACAACCCGACCGTCAGCACGATCAGATTGAACAGATGAAGAACGATGCTCTCCCATGTAATGCCCAGAGAATCGAAGACCGATCCCCCGCTTTCAGCCAGCAGACGGCTTACGGCAAATCCGAAATTCATTTCACACCTTTGCTCTAACGCATACTCACAATCCGCCGTCCCGTCGTTGCGGCGGCGGACAGATCATCAACCTACGAACAAGATCAAAATACCGACAAGCAGACCGTAAATAGCCGTCGTCTCCGCAAAGGCGAGACCAAGAAGGAGCATCGTGCGGATCTTGCCGACCGCCTCCGGCTGCCGCGCGGTCGCCTCGACCGCCTTACCCGTCGCAATGCCCATGCCGATACCCGCGCCCAGACCCGTGAGCGCCGCAATGCCCGCGCCGATCAGCGCCACGCCCGTAGCCAGAAGCCCGGCAGCTGCTATCAAAAGTTCCATTTTCGTTTACCTCCGTTGAATGCGTTTGCCTGCGCCCCGCTCCGCCGCGGAGCGCTCTCCTCATCATGCTGCGGAACCGTCCGCATCTCCCCTCTTTTTCTTTCTTCGTCGCTCCTTTTTGGGAACGGGTTCGATCGCTTCCTGTACAAATGTAAGCGAAAGAGAAGCGAATACATATGCCTGTATGAACGCATGGAACAGCGTGAACAGCGGAGACAGGATCGCCGGCAAAAAGAGCGGAAGCCCGATAAACCAGATCTCCTGTACGCAGATATACACCAGCTCCATGATCACCATACCACTCAGGATACTGCCGAACAATCGGAACGTCATCGAAAACGGCACCGCAACGTCCGTCAGGATGTTGATCGGGTTGCAATAATGTTTGAGCCGACGCGCCTTGTTCTTCGCAAAGCCGAGCGTATGGATAAAGATGAACGCGCTGCCCGCCAGGGCGATGCCCGCGGACAGATCTGCGATCGCGGGATGCAGCCCCGTCAGTTCGATGAGCACGCCGAAACAGATGTATGCCGCCGCGCCCAGCGTATACGGCCCCATCAGCCCGCTGTACTCCTCCGTCATTTCGTCCGCGCTCTTGTCGAAAAAGCTCACCAGCCATTCGAGGAACATCTGCGGACCGGTCGGCGTCGTCTTCCAGCGGCGGATGACCGTCAGCCGCAGGATAAGCGCGACCGCGAGCAGGAGCACGACGACCACGAACCCCGAAAAAACGCTATTCGTGAGCCAGGTCGTTCCGAATATATTGGACGGAAAGATCTCTTCGCTGAGTCCGCTGAAATCGATATTTACGTCCGTATCGAATGCGGAATCAAGGAGCATTGCCGTATTGCCGCCCACGGGACTCACCTCCCTCCTCTCTCAAAGTCAAAGCTATTCTACTACTTTTATCTTCATTTTTCAAGCGAATCGCCGCTGAAAAAGGATAAAATATTCTGATAGATCCCTGCGGAAAAAAGAATACTTCTTCCCTTTTCTCAGGAGAAACAGTATGCGCCGCACCCGTCCACCCCGTGCTTCGGCGTTTAAAACGTAAAAAAAAGCGCTCCCCCGCACGATTTTCCGCCCGTCTCTTGCTTTTTGCCGTAAAATGTGGTACAATCACTGCACGGAGGAGTTATGCGTACATTCAGATTCCGCTTTTCAAAACTCATCATTCTTTTGCAGATCGCGGCAATGGTGCTTGCCGCCGCGGCGATCGCCTATACCGTTTACCGCATGATCACGCTCGGATTCGGCGACGCATCGCTGATCATCCAATATGTGCTGCTGCTCCTGTTCGGCGTCGGCGCGATCGTCATCTTCAGCGCGATGCTCATCCGCTCTGTATATATTGTGGGCAAAAATGAGATCATCTTGCGTTTCGGGCTTATAAAATCCGTCTATAAAATCAAAGAGATCGAATCCATCCGTCTCTTTTCAAAAACGAACAAACTCGTGCTGTATTTCAAAAACGAAAAATACACCGTAATATCGGTCAAGCCCGAATGGTACAACGATTTTATCCGAGAAGTGCTCTCGCACAACCTGAATATCCGCTACGACGTTTCGATAACGGACAAAGACGAGGAATGAACGCTCTCGCAAAAGGACTTCCCGCAAACCGCGCGGGAAGTCCTTTTTTCTCATAAAAAGCTACAGAGCAGCATGAGTACGGGGATCGTGACGACACACAGCACGGTCGTCATAAGCGTAGTACAGGCAGCCGTGTCGCAGTCGCCGCCGTAGCGCTCCGCAAAATTCAGCACGCTCGACGCAGTGGGCATCGCCGCAATAATAAACAGGGCGATCATGACATATGTATCCAGCGGCACCAGAAGATCGACCAGCACCAGGATCCCGAGGGAAAGAAGCGGCGAAACGAGCAGCTTGACCGCCGCCGTCAGATACACTTTCCAGTCGCCGAACAAAGCGCGCAGATGCACGTCGGCAAGGCGGACGCCGAGAATGATCATGGAGAGCGGCAGAGTCATGTCGCCCAGATACCCGAACACCGTGAGGATCTGTTCGGGCATCTGTACGTTGCAGAAGAAAAAAGGCAGCGCGACGACGGTGGCGACCGTCGGAGGATTGAGCAGGATCTTGAGCGGGCGCACCGCTTTGCGCATACCCGTCACCGCATAGATCCCGAGCGTCCACGCCATGGCATTGAACGCGACATTGAAAACGACCGCATACAACACCAGGGCGCCGTTCCCCGGAAACAACATCTGCATGACGGGTATCCCCATAAAGCCGACGTTGCCGAGATAGGACGACGCAACGCAGACGCGCCTTGCCGGCAGTTCCCCTGCACGCAGAAAGATCAGTTTCGCGGCAAAATACACGAGCAGCTGCAAGACGACCGCAAACCCGAACACCCAGGCAAAGTTGACCAGCAGTGACGCTTCAAACCGTTCCCCCAGAAGCGACGAGATCATGAGAGACGGCTGCGAAACATACAAAAGCAGCACCGCCAATACGGCAGCCGCCTTTTCGCCGAACAATTTCACCTTGCGGAGCACGAACCCGGGCACCGCGAGAACGATGATGAGCAAGACGATCAGAAACGTAGACAAAAAATCCATACAGCTCTTTCCTTTCCCACATCTCCCCTGTTTCCGCGCAATATTTTAGTACGAATGCGAACGGATGTCAATTCCTTTAAACATACAAATCTTATTTTTTCATACATGGTGCACGGTATAAGTGCCCTGCCCCCTGCGCAAAATAAAATTGCCGCGGGGCAAATGCCCCGCGGCGGAACCTGTATTTTTTCTTACTTGCCGAAATAGCGCTTGAGCAGGCCGTTGAACCCTGCGCCGTGGCGCGCTTCGTCCTTCGCCATCTCATGCACGGTGTCATGGATCGCATCGTATCCGAGCTCTTTCGCGCGCTTCGCGATCGCGAGTTTGCCTTCGCAGGCGCCCGTTTCGGCAGCGACGCGCAGCTCGAGGTTCTTCTTCGTGGACGTGGTGATGCACTCGCCCAGAAGTTCCGCGAATTTGGAAGCGTGTTCCGCCTCTTCATACGCATAGCGCTTATACGCTTCGGCGACTTCGGGATAGCCCTCGCGCTCGGCGACGCGCGCCATGGCAAGATACATGCCGACTTCCGTGCATTCGCCGTTGAAATGTGCGCGCAGCCCTTCAACAACTTCGGCGTCAAGCCCCTGAGCAACGCCTACTTCATGCTCGCAGGCAAATTTGATCTCCTTGCTTTCATCGATGGGAACAAACTTTTTCGCTCCGCAGACGGGGCATACTTCAACGTCATCCGCGACGATCTCGCCGCAAACAGCACATCTTTTCATTATAATAAACCTCTCCTTTCATTTTTTCGGCTCCGTTTTCCTACGGTTTCCGTTTATGCTTGTATTGTATCATCGAAACGGGCAAAATACTGTTGCAAATGCAACAAATGAAAGGTTTTTAAAGATTTCCTGCAAGATCGAACACAGCGATTTTGTAATGAAAATTTTTATAAATTTATTGACAGTTTGCCGTTATGATGATACAATGAACAAGAGATAAATATTTGACACTCTATCGAAAAGGCGGTTTAATTATGGCAAAATACAATGATCCCCTTGTACGCGGCCGCGCAGATCCCTACATTTACAAGCATACGGACGGGTTCTATTATTTTACGGCGACGTATCCTTCCTACGACAGGATCTGCATCCGCAAGTCCGAAACGATCAACGGTCTGACCGACGCGCCCGAACGCGAGATCTGGCACAAGCATGAGACCGGCGTGATGGCTTCGCATATCTGGGCGCCCGAATTGCATTTCATCAACGGCAAATGGTACATCTATTTTGCCGCGGGCGAAAGCAAAAAGATCTGGGAGATCCGCCCCTATGTGCTCGAATGCGACGACGCCGACCCTTACGAAGGCAGCTGGCACGAATTGGGAGCCATGAAGGCGCACCGTTCCCCCAACAAAAAGAGCAGGCACGACTGCAGTTTCGCCAACGGGTACGACCTGTATTCGTTTACGGAATTTTCGCTGGACGCGACGACGTTCGAGCACAGGGGCAGGCGGTACTTCATCTGGGCGGAAAAAGTGCACCGCCGCTTCGGCATATCCAACCTGTATATTGCTGAAATGGCGTCGCCCAACGAACTGAAAACGGTGCAGGTCCTGCTCACCACCCCCGACTACGATTGGGAGCGCATCGACTTTTGGGTCAACGAGGGGCCTGCCGTGCTCAAGTACGGCGGCAAGATCTTCGTGACCTATTCCGCTTCGGCAACGGGGCAGATGTACTGCATGGGCATGCTCAGCGCCGACGAAGACGCGGATCTGCTGGATCCCCGTTCCTGGAGCAAAAAGCGCTACCCCGTTCTCAAGACCGACCCCGAAAAGAAAGTGTTCGGGCCGGGGCATAACTGTTTTACGACGGGCGAAAACGGCGAAACGCTCTGCATCCTGCACTATCGCGACTATTCGGACGAACATATCTCCGGCGACCCGCTGAACAATCCGGACCGCCATGCGCATGTTCTGGAAGTTCAGTTTGAAAACGGTGAACCTGTATTCAGGCTGTAACAAAGCGGCCCGCGCCGCCCATTCCGACAGGAACGCGCAAGAAAAAAAGTACAGCACCGTATGCCTTGCCTGCAAGACATGCGGTGCTGTTTTGTTTTACATTTCCGATTCTTTGTTCTATAATAATTGCCGACAAACCTTACTTTTTCGGAGGGCGCCATGAAAAAAGTCAAGATCACCGTGATGAAAACGGCGTGCTATACGGACCTGATCGAGGCGTACGAGAACCCGATCCTGCACGCCTGCGACATGCATGAGGGACAAGTTTTTATTGCAAACGGCTGGAAACGGCCGCAGGATTTTTGTGAAAGCGCCTGGGAAAGCATATCCCCTTTCGTCATGGCGCTTGCCCACGGCGGCGAAAACTTTTATGACGGCTGGATGAAGAACAAGCGGTCGGCGATGATCTCCTGCAACGACGGATTCCGCCCCGTAAGTTTTCTGCTGGAGACCATGGACGCGGAGGCGGACTGAGCCCTGCGGAGTGCCGTATACAAAAAAAGAAAAGAGGCGATGGTCCGTTCCTGACATCACCTCTTTTTTTCTTTTCCGGGACCGCCCGCTCCTGCGGGCGGTCCCATTGTATTTTACCCGCGCTTTTTGACGATGGTGCGGTACGGGACGATCAGCCCGTTCGCGATCAGTTCCTCGTCCGTTCTGTACGGATAATGAAAATCGGTATACATGCATCCGACTTCCGAGATCTCCAATTTCTGCGCAAGCATACGGAACAATTCCTTTGCGTGGCGAACGGCGCGCTCGCTCGTGATGCGAAGGCGCATCGGAGTTGCCGCATACGATTTCTTATCGGAAACGTCCTCAAAACGGTATTTGCTGTTTTCAAACGGCGCGGGATCCAGCGCAAGATACAGGGAAAGCGTTTTGCCGCGGACAACGAATTTTGCGATCCGTTCCCTGCCGAGGCGGAAATTTTCGCCCGTTTTGCACAGGCGCACTTTGACGCCCGCATACGCCAGCATCGCATTTTTCAGTTCCGTATAAAAATCCTGCACCGCACGGTTCTGGATCAGGCGCGAAAGAAACGTCCTGCGGTAGCGCGTTACTTCTACGTACCCGTCCGGCACCTCGCGGGCGGAAACGGGTTCCTCTCCTTCCGTACGCTCCGTCAGATCTTCCGCCGCGATCTCTTCCGCCGCTTCTTCCTTTAAAATGGAGCGCGTTTCGCCGTCCGGCTGCTCCCGCGCGGCCTCCTTTTCCACAATATCGTCGACCAATTCATCGATGGCGGAATCCATTTTTTCGCGCATGACGGCACGTGCGCACGGGTCTTTTTCCGCCTTGACGCAATATTTGCACCAATTCATTGTTCCGCACAGATTGCGCCCCGCCTGTTCGCTGGCCAGCCATTTTTCGATGTCGAGCCTGTGCTGCAAACGTTCAAATTCCTCTGCGGGAATGCCTGCGAGATTGCCTTTCATACTCCTGACCTCACCGCCGCACCGCATGCGCTTATACGGTGCGCTCCTCTTTCTTCGTATATTATATAACAGTTTTTTAACAAATGCAACCGCTGCACAAAAAAAGTGCAGACAAAATCTCCCGAACCTGTCTGCACGAACAAATCTTCACCGTATCTCTTTTTCCAACGCCTCGATCCGCATCCGCACGTTCTGCATGCGCGCGTCCGTCGCGGCAATGACCTCGGCGCAGCTTTTCAGCTCCGCCGCAATCTCCGGACGGTCAGCGCCTGTTTTTTTATATTTCATATTATGTTCGAGGCTCGCCCAAAAATCCATGGCGACGGTACGAAGCTGGATCTCGACGCGCATGATCTTTTTGCTGTCCGAAAAAAAGACGGGCACTTCCACGATCATGTGATAGCTGCGGTAACCGTTCAGCTTTGGTTTTTTTATGTAATCTTTGACGGCAACGACCGTGATGTCATCCTGCCGCGAAAGCATTTCCGCCACACGGTATATATCGTCGATAAAGGAGCATATGACCCGAATCCCCGCAACGTCGTTCAGATTTTCGGAAATGGAAGCGACGGTAAGCGGCTTTCCCATCCGCTTGAGCTTCCCTGCTATGCTCATCGGCTCTTTGATGCGCGATACGATGCTTTCGATCGGATTGCGCCCCGCATGATAGGTCAGCTCTTCGTTCAGCACTTCAAATTTCGTGCGGACTTCACGGACGGCACAGCTGTAACGGACCATCAGCTCCCTGTATCGGTGCAGCGTTTCAAAAAAAGATTCGTTTTCCTCCCCGATAAACTCTCGGAGCGCTTCCGCCTCCTGCAAATTATTTTCAGGCATGGCTCTTCCCCTCCGGTGCTCAGCCGACCGAACGTTTGAGTACCGTATACAGATTTTCTTCGGTGAACGGGACGCGGCAATTGCGCACGTTTTTATTTTTTGCCGCGCGTGCGGCATAGTCACGCAGTTCGGCTTCGGACAGCTTTTTATGCCGTCCCAAAAGCGCCTTCAGCTTCTGCGCAAATTCCTGCACGTCCATTCCGAGCGCGTCGAACACTTTGCGCGTGCTGCCCATCCAGATCTTTTCGCATTCTTTCAGAAAATTGGGGAGCAGCAGACCGTTCGCCCTTCCGTGCGGGACGCCGTGGAAATACGTCAGCGAATACCCCATTCCGTGAACGGGCGTCGTTCCCGTGTTTGCAATGACCATGCCCGCAAGCGCAGACCCGTACAAAAGGTTCTGCCGGTCGGCGAGCGTATAACTGCCCGCAAGCAGATTCTCGTATTCTCCCATCAGCAAAGACAGCGCCTGTTTTGCAAACAGATCGCTCATCCCTCCCGCGCGGACAGAAAGCATCCCCTCCACCGCATGCGAGATCGCGTCTATCGCGGTATTCACGGTCACATCCTGCGGAAGATGCGCCATATATTTGCCGTCAAGGAAGGCTATGTGCGGGAAGAGCGCGGGCGAAGAGATGCTCTGTTTCGTCTGCAATTCATCGTTGGTGATGATGGCATAGGGCGTAACTTCGCTGCCCGTGCCCGCCGTCGTCGGAATATGGATCATGGGCAGAACGGCATTGCCGATCTTGTGTGCAAACAGCCCTTCCGGTATATCCTGGCACGCGAGCATAGCGATCGCTTTCGCGGCGTCCATAGGAGAACCGCCGCCGATCGCTATGATGAAATTCACCCGATTCTCCCGCGCGATGCGCGCACCCTCCATGACGCTTGCGACCGTCGGGTTCTGCGGGATCGCGTCATACACGATGCCGCGCTGCCCGTTTACCGAAAGAACTTCCTTCACGTCATCCAACGCGCCGTTTGACGCGGCGCTTTTGCCGCAGACGATAAGCGCCTGCTGCCCGAACCGCGCGAAATGCTGCGCCCCTTTTTTTACACAATCCTCCCCTCCGACAATGCGGACGGGAACGTAAAACCCTGCGTCCATACGTCCTCTCCTTCAGGCAAGGCAGTTGTTGAGCGCGGAAACGAGCGCATCGATGGAGGACTGGATAATGTCCTCGTCAATGCCTGCCCCCCAATACGTTTTTCCGTCCTTTCCGACCCCGACATAGGAAAGCGCCTTCGCGCCCGAACCGTCGGAGAGCGCGACCTGCTCGTACGTCGTGAGGTCGAACGCGCCGAACTGTTTCTGCAAAGCGTTGGAAACGGCGTTCAGCCTGCCGTTGCCCTCCGCCGTGACAACTTCCGTTTTACCGCCCCGCGCAATGGTCACCGTCGCTTCGATGCCGCCGCCCGGAAGCTGTTTGAAATGGCATTCGGGCACATCGAACACGCCCCTGTTGCGTACGAAAGTATCTTCAAATACGGCAAACACTTCGGCAGGCTTCAGCTCTTTGTTCGTTTTATCGGATACGCCCTTTGCCGCATAGCCCATCGCCTCCTTGAACTTGGGAGGCAGGTCGATGCCGTAATTTTCGTGCAGGATATAACCGACGCCGCCCTTGCCCGACTGGCTGTTGATGCGGATGACGTCCGTCTGGTACTCCCTGCCAACGTCCTGCGGGTCGAGCGGGAGGTACGGCACCGTCCAGAACTTTTCGTCATGCTGCTTGCGCCAGTCCATGCCCTTGGCGATCGCGTCCTGATGGCTGCCCGAAAACGCGGCGAACACGAGCGCGCCGGCATACGGCTGGCGGGGCGAAACTTCCATTTCGGTATATTCGGTATACCGCGCGCAAATCTCGGGCCTGAAGGAAAAAT
>ERZ1643247.590-NODE-590-length-43044-cov-20.343344_pt1 | contig 43044 bp, 45 predicted proteins | sample MGYA00579264_ERZ1643247 | MGnify/ENA primary metagenome ERZ1643247 (study PRJEB29033, sample SAMEA4952262) | chicken gut metagenome | biome: Broiler Chicken; feature: Gastrointestinal Tract; material: Caecum | place: Ireland | collected 2018 | study: Broiler... | reverse complement strand
TTCGGTCTCCACGACTGTGCCGGGTCGTTGCGTCTATTACGTCGCTGTCCGGCTGTTGCTGTGCACAGCGTCGGCGAAAAAACCGGGAGCCTTCTGGGACCTCTGGATTTTCTTAACCCTCCGACCACCTGAAATCCAAAAAGCCCTTTCAGCGACCACCTAAGCCTGCGCTGAGGCAAAATCCCGCTATCCTTTGACACGCCCCGCTCTGCGGGGCGTTGTGACCGGGAGACGGGCGCCTTGCGACCACCTCCCTTTATCCTAGTACGAAAATCAAACGTCCCTGCTCCCGGCGAAACGGCCGGATACAGGGACGAAACAATGTTTTTCAGAGAGTTCAATTTCGGTACTCGAATGGAACATATGAGGCTCTCTGGGCGTCGGCTTTTGTCCTCGCTCGTTACCCACAAGGGCCGCATAGCGGCGGTGTTCTGGTTTGTTGGGTACACGGCTGCCCTGCACCCTGATCGTCTCACGCGAGGCCGCACAGAGGCAATACAGTGGGATTCTCCGCCTTGGTGTGTAATGCACCGCAGCATCTTCTTTTTTCCGCAGATAAAGTGGGCGTGGGCTTCCGCCAGCAAAAAGGCGTTTGGCAGCCGCTTGCGGCAAGCCAAACGCTCTGCTTGCCCCACCCGTGGGTGGGTAAAATTCGCTCCCCCGGCCGTGCGGGTACTGGAGGCACCGATGCTCTCCGTACTGTGGGGAGATGCAGAGGCAAACAGGGCCATAGAGGGGTGTCTGTCTCCACCGCAGAGGCTTAAAATTAAGCAAGCGGTTGGTACGCGTTGCCCCCGCACGATGGGGGGAGTAAAGTGTTTCTCCAACTTGCTGCTGGCAGAGGGTAGGGTAGACTTTGTTGTAGTTTTGCAGGGAGGTTTATTACTTCTTTTCCCTGACTCACAGTCATTGCCCGGGCCGACAGCTGGCTTTGGAGGAACGACAGGCATATGATGCCCACATGAGGCTCCGGAAGGTACCTTGTCTCGTGGGAAATACACCCATACCCCGCCGGAACCACACGGTAGCACACAGAGGCAAACAGAGATGAGGCTGACGATTGTGTTTGTTGCAGGCTGCATCCTCCTTTTCTTTACTGCAATATCGTGTTTTCAGCGGCAAGACAGTTCTTTATCTTCTCTGTCTTTCGAATTTAATCCCGATAATTGCATGAAAGATTCAACGTACCGTCAGATTAATGTTTCCTGCATCCGCGCAGCTTATTGTAAAGCGTTGCACGACTGATCCCCAGCGTTTCGGCCAATTCCGAAATATTTCCATCCGAGCGCTGATAGTAGTGCTGCAAAATGATTTTTTCCGCATTGGCAATATCCTGTTTATAAGTTCCGGTAATAGCAAGGGGAAGATTCAGATCCTGTTTTGCTGCTGCAGCGTCTGGATAGAGACACATTTGGCATAGTGCGGTGAAATATGCCGTATCTGTGCGATCCACATCCGCCAGCACCGCAAAGCGCTCCACAATATTGATCAGTTCACGGATATTGCCAGGATATGAATAGGCAAACGCAGATTCAAAGACCTGCGCAAAGTCTTCTTGGACACGCTCTGACAACTTACTGTTAAAACTACGTAGAAAATGCCAGATTAAGGTGGGAATATCTTCCGAGCGGTCGCGCAAAGGGGGAATACGCAGGTGCAGTACATTGAGACGGAAGTATAAATCGTTCCGAAACTGGCCTTCCTCCACCATCTTTTTCAGGTCCCGATTGGTGGAGACGATAAACCGAACGTCTACTGGATGCGGTGCATCTCCCCCTATTTGAATAACTTCCCGTTCCTGGAGTACACGGAGCAGCTTTGACTGAAAACTGGGTGAGAGTGCATCCACGTCGTCCAGAAACACCGTCCCATGATTGGCAATTTCGATCAGGCCACGTTTTCCTTTCGTACCGGCCCCAGTAAAAGAATTCGGAGCATAGCCGAACAATTCACTTTCAATCAGGGTATCTGGAATGGAGGCGCAGCTGACCGCCACAAAGGGATATTGATGCCGCACACTGTAGTTGTGGATACTTTGAGCAAACAGCTCCTTTCCAGCCCCTGATTCTGCATGAATCAAAATGGTGGAATTACTGAGCGCGAACCGCTTCGCCCGTGCGATGGCGCTTTTTAATACCTCACTGTCCCCAATTATGTCCTCAAAGGTATACCGCGTGCCAAAATTCTGACGCTTTCGCTCCCGCTGAATTTTAGCCTCTGACTCAATCACGTTTGAGACTTTTTCAAACAGGAGACAGACCCCGGGTGTACCCAACTGCATCTGCAAGGACACAATATTCCCGATCACTTCAACACCGCACAGAGAGAACTGTATCTCACTTTTTGGTAGATTGCTGTCCAGCAGCTGATCCAATACACGCTGGGGAAACATGTCTCGGATTGGCAGCCGAAAAAAATCCTCGCGCTTGTATTGGAGCATCTCCAGTGCAGTACGATTGACATAATTCAAAGTCAGCGCATCCCGCATCAAGTAAATGACGCCACAGGTGGCGTTCTCCAAAATGGTACTGATTTCCTTGATATATTGGTTTTCCCGAGCCAGGTTTTGAATGATCTGCTCCGCATTTCGAATTCCGTCTTCGACGCTCTTTTGGCTGAAGTAATAATATACGTTCAATCCTAAACGCTTTGCCGTATTGAATATAATGTTCGATCCAATGACCACCTGATGCCCTCTTCGTTTCACGTCTTCCAGAAGATATTCAATTTTGCGGAGATCCTCATAATAGTAAATGTGGTATTTCACTCCAAAGCAGACTTCAAACACAGACAAATCCAGAATATCTGTAGTTGGACAAATAACCGCCGGATTTTTGCATCCCCGAATTTGGGGATATAAGAGGAGAAATTCCTGAAGATCCGGATGTAAAACATAGCAAGGCAGATTGGTGTGGGGCGCAATTACACTATAATCATACGGCCCCAATACAAGAGCCTGACAGTTTTCTCTCTCCAGGACCTGAAGAGTAGCTTTCACCATTGCCGGATAATCAATAAAGGTAATGTCATTGATATATTCCAGTTGAATATGCGGAAATATGTTCTTTCTCACAATATCCTGAACAAATTTTCCAAAAAATTCAGATCCAATCACAGCAATCTTAAGCACTTTATCACCTTTCTCTTCACAATATTCGGCAGTAAAACACTTTTTAAATTTTTCAGATTGACAATCCACAAGAATATTTCTTATTTTAGGCCACGATAATAGTCATTCTACACCAAAGTTATTCCGTTTGTAAATATTTTTAGATCGATTTTTGCTATTTTTCCATATTTTTATACAACTGATGAAGAAAATGCCCATAAACCCTGATTGGAAGGGCTTTCTAAAGTTGGCACGAAGATTGCTTTTAATATTAGGCATCTGCATTGCAGAAAGCAAATAAACAGCAATCTGCATTTTTAAGGAGGAACGAGTTATGGAAAAGGTAACAATCATCGGCGGCGGAAATGGTGCGTTTGCAGCAGCTTCTGATTTGACCATTCGCGGACATCAGATTACGCTGTATGAGCTGCCCCAGTTTGCAAAGAATCTGGAAGAAGTTTCTCAGCGGGGCGGCATCGAACTTGAGGCATTTGAAAACAACGGATTGACAGGGGGCTTTGCGAAGCTGTATAAAATTACAACGGACATCGAAGAGGCGCTGGCCGAATCTGAGATCGTCATGATCGTTGTGCCTGCCTATTCTCTGCAGACAATTGCAGAGCTCTGTGCTCCGCATCTTCGTGAGAATCAGATCGTGGCTCTGTGTCCTGCCAACCCCGGCGGCTCTCTTGTATTCCGTCACACGATGACTGCCATGGGATACCGCACAAAAATCTGGCTCGCAGAATTTTCCTGTATGATGTACGCCTGCCGGAAAAAATCCCCGTCCTCTATTTGGATTCGTGGCTATAAACATAATTTGGGTGTTGCTTTCTTTCCCAGCGAGGGCAGTGAACCTGCCTTTGAGCGGCTACATGTGCTCTATCCCTTTACTGTTCGCTATCGCAACGTGATCGAAACTGGATTCTCAAATTTGAATACCACCCTACATACCTCTCTGATGCTTTTGAATGCGGCCAATATCGATAACAAGGAGGACCGGCTTTTCTACCGGGAGTGCTCTTCCAGCCCTTCGTTGGACAATCTGCTTTCTTGGCTGGATCAGGAGCGCCTGGCCCTGAATACTTTGCCCGACATGCATGTTCTGCCTGTCGCGGAAATCGAAAAGGTCTGGTATGAGCATCAGGGAGCCGCCGGAAACACGGCAACTGAGATTCTACATTCACTGAAGCATTACGCTTACAGCAAAATGCCGACCTCCATGGATTATCGGTACATTACAGAAGATGTGCCCTTTGGTCTGATCCCCTGTGCCCAGATTTTGGATGCATTGGGTTTGGATCATAAAATCCACACCGCTCTAACCAACGTCCTGTGTGCGGTCTGCAATCGGGACTTCTACCAAGAAGCTCGAACGCTGAAAGACATGGGCATTGAGGGGATGGGGCGAGACAGGCTGATGGAGTATTTGCGTTACGGTTGCTAAGTTAACAAAGCAATTTTTAAGAGGGAGATGAATATATGGAATTAGGTTCCTGGGCTTTGATTTCTGCCCCATCTATCTTGGGTTTGCTTCCCCTGCTCGTCTTTATTGTTCTCGCTCTGCGAGGGGTTGAAAATTTAAGTGCGCTGATTATCAGCGTGGCTTTAGGTGCTATTTTGCTGGGCTGGGATCCTGGAATGCTGGCACAAGCGTTTGAAAGCTCTCTCAACTCCTCACCTGTCCTGATCGCCCTGATCATGATGCTTGGCGCTGGAATTGGCGCTCTAATGTCTGAAACAAAAGTCTCCAATGTGTTAGTCTACTTTATTGTGGACCGGATCGGCGTTAACACGCGGACGAAGGCCAAGATTTCTCTGTGTGCCTGCTCTATTTTGGTGAGCGGCCTGTTGGGAACTTCCTCCGGCGGAAACGCGGTAATCGCCCCAATTATGCTTCCTATTATGGGCACACTGGGTGTTACGCCTACGGTAGTTACTGCGCTGTTTAAAGCGGCAGGGGAAATCGGTCTTATCTTAGGCCCTATCACTGGGGTTACCTTAATGACGCTGGAAGTGACTGGCCTCTCTTATGGTACTTATATGCTTCAGGCAGGCATTCCCTTTGCTGCCGTCTGGTTAATTGGCACATGGGTTGGCTGTATCCGCGCTCAAAAGCGGACAGAGGGCTATGAGCATTACGAGATAAGCGGCGATCTTAAAAATCTGTCCCGAGAATCAATATCTCCAAAACAGGTTCGGGCAACCATTGCCTTCCTCTTGCTATTTGTTATACTGATTGCTTATGGCATCATTACAAAACAAGGAAGTAACTATGTATTGATTGTCATGGTGCTCCTTGCCGCGGTACTGGCTATTTTTTCCGGCACCAAACTGGAGACGGCTGTTTCCTGTGTGGTAAACGGAGCCAGAAAACAGACTCATGTGCTGTTCATTTCCCTGTGCATCAACGTTCTGCTGATGCAAGTCACTGCCGCAGGCGGTTTCGAGGCATTTACTTCTTTGATCGAGGGCCTTGCAACAAGCGGCGGCCCCGCCGGTGTTATGCTGATCGCCTCCTTGGTAGGCGGCTTTGGCATCGAATCTTCTGTAATTGCGGAAATTCAGCTGATCGCCTCTATGTTCGGCGGAATGGCAGCGGAAGTCGGTCTGCCTGCCGGCTGTATGGCGCTGGTTCTCCTGGCCGCCACCCGTTTGACGGGCAACACCTATCCTACAACCAATTTTGTCGTTCAAATGGGAATCGGACAGTGCTCCAACACCAAGGAGGTATTGCAGGCACTTTGGTTCGGAGTCGGATTCTTAGTGGTCTATTTAGTCATTATGGCGTTTGTTGGCCCAATTATCTTTTAGACGCTGCCTCTCCATCATTTACTTACTTCCTAAACGAGGATGGCGGCCGGTTGTTCCGGCCGCCATCGCTCATCATCTCTAAAATGTCAACATCCAAATTTTATCAAGTTACTCGAGGCGCATTTTGATGAAACCATTATCCCACCTGGCACTCAATATCCGTCCTTCCACTAGCCAGCTTGGTGCTTGGTATGGGCCTGCCCACCTCTGCGTCCTACATCATCTGTGCAGCTGTGGCAGCCCCGGCTCTGATTGAAATGGGTTTGACTCCGTTGCAGTCCCACATGTTTGTATTTTATTTTGCCTGTATTTCTGCCATTACGCCCCCAGTTGCAATGGCTGCTTATGCTGGGGCCAGCATTGCCGGGGCGAAGCCCATGGCGGTTGGATTTACCGCGTGTAAACTTGGTATATGTGCCTTTATTGTTCCCTACATGTTCTGTTATGCGCCCTCTCTCTTGTGGAAAGGATCTCCATTGGAGATTATTTCGGTCATTGTCAGCTCTTTAATCGGAGTTGTCATGCTGTCCTATGGCTTGGAACGCTATGTAGGATACTTCAGCGCCCCAATTGGTATTTTGCCGGCGATTGGTTTGATTGGTTTCTCAATGCTGCTGATTATTCCGGGCACTGTTACTGACCTGATTGGTTTGGCCGGGGGGCTTTTCATTCTGGCATTGATCTACCTTCGCAGGAAAAAAACTTCAGCACAACAATAGCTGGTGCTGAAGCTGCTGAAAGGTGTCCCCAGCTAAATCAATTTCTGATGGTTCCCTCTTTTCAAGAAGAGAGGGGGCGGGACCATCAGAATGGAAGCAAAACCATCAGTATAAGACGAGATAGGAGAGTTAACTATGTTGATTGGAGTTCCAAAAGAAATTAAGAACAACGAATTCAGAGTCGGACTTACGCCGAGCAGTGTCAACGATTATATCCATGCGGGACATCACGTTTTGGTAGAGCAGGGGGCTGGTCTTGGATCTGGATTTTCTGATCAAGAATATATAGTGGCAGGTGCCGAAATTGTCGCGAATGCACAAGATGCATGGGCGTGCGATATGGTGATTAAGGTTAAGGAGCCCATCGAAAGCGAATATGTGTATTTTCGGGAGGATATGACGCTGTACACATATTTGCATCTTGCGGATAATGCCCCTTTGACGATGGCTCTCTTGGATAAAAAAGTAAAAGCGATTGCCTACGAGACTATTACTGGAAAAAATGGGAGTCTCCCATGTTTGTCACCCATGAGTTATATTGCTGGACGCCTGGCGATCCAGGAGGGGGCCAAATATTTAGAAAAGACTTATGGTGGCAGGGGAGTATTGCTTGGCGGTGTTCCAGGTGTAAAAAGAGGCAATGTTGTAATTCTAGGCGGAGGAAATGTCGGAACCAATGCCTGCAAAATGGCTGTGGGTTTGGGGGCAAATGTTACGGTTCTGGATTTGAAGTTGGACCGCTTGGCATATTTGGATGATATTTTCCCCAAGCAAATTACAACTCTCTATGCCAGCCGCGGGAATATTTTGGACAGCATTAAAGAAGCTGATCTCGTAGTTGGTGCTGTTTTGGTGCCGGGGGCAATTGCTCCGAAGCTGATCAAAAAAGATGATCTGAAGCGGATGAAGCAGGGTGCAGTTATTGTGGATGTCGCAATTGACCAGGGCGGAAATGCGGAAACAAGCCATGCGACGACGCATGATGACCCGATTTATGCAGTAGATGGGGTGATACATTATTGTGTGGCCAATATGCCGGGGGCAGTTGCTCGTACATCTACGGAAGCCCTGGTGAATGCCACTTTGCCATATGGGATATTGATTGCAAATTTAGGAATTGAAGAAGCGTGCAAGGCGGAAGCTGGGTTAATTTCGGGGCTAAACTGCTATGCTGGAAAATGTACCTGTGCAGGGGTGGCACAGGCGCTTGGACTCGACTATACAGATCCGCTTACATATTTGAATTGATAAAAGTTAACCATAAGTGCGTGCAGCAAAATGAAGATAAGGCTTTGATTATAGATATAGATATTTAGGTAATATTTGACCCCCTAATGCAGTGAACCGGACCAGTAAAAACGGACAATAGACAAAGTCCCCCCTGATGTAGGAAAATAAGACTACATCAGGGGGGATTCTATATGGCAAGAAGGTATCAAAAAATGCAGAAGCTCCTGCCAGAAATCAAGCGGATGCTGGAGAGCGAGATGAGTCAGGGGGAAGTTGCGGAAAGGCTGGGGTTGAAGGGCGACAGGCCAATCCATGATTTGCTGAAGCGGGAGCGAAAGAAAGCAATGCAGGTCACACCCAAACACAGAGGGCGAAAACCCGCCATGACTCTGCAGGAATACAAGTATGAAAACAAGCGCCTGAAAATGGAGAATGTACTACTGCGGGATTTTATTACGCTCATGGGAAGGAAGTGAGGCCGAAGGTCAAGTATCAAGTAATTTATCGTCATCAGAGCGCATATCCGGTATCCGTCATGTGCACATTCTTTGGGGTATCCAGGAGCGGTTATTATGATTATGTGAAACGAATGAATCGGCCCGAGAAGGACGCGCCGCTGGCTGCTCTGCTTCGGAAACAGCAGGAGCATTGCGACCAAACCTATGGCTACCGCCGGATGCACCTGTGGTTAGAACGGCAAGGCATTCACCATAACCCGAAAACTGTCCTTAGGGTCATGAAAAAATACGGTCTTTTATCTGAAATTCGGAGAGAACGGAAGTGGAAGAACCTGGGGCAGCAAGTACATAAATATCAGAATTTACTCAACAGGGAGTTTCAGGCAGACAGGCCCAACAGCAAATGGGTAACAGATATTTCTTACATCCAAACGAAGCAAGGTGTGCTGTATCTGTCCATGATCCGTGACCTCTACGATAACAGTATCGTGGCCTACAAGACTGGAACACAGCAGACGGTGAATCTGGTGCTGGACACCATTCGTTTTGCCATGAGGAAAGAAAAAAAGAGGGTCGCTGCGGAGTTGCAGCTCCACAGCGACCAAGGCTTTCAATACACATCCCAAGCATATTTCCAGCTGACTAAACAATACGGCATTACGCCTTCCATGTCAAGACGGGGAAACCCGTATGACAATGCCATGGCCGAAAATTTCTTCTCTATCCTTAAAACAGAGTGTATTTACCGACATAAGCCAGCCACTTTCTCTGAGGCCAACGAGATGATTGACCGATACATTCACTTTTACAACCACGAGCGTATCCAGTTAAAGACTGGAGAGGCGCCGCTGGCGCGACGCCTCTCCTACTAAAACTCAATATTTCCTACCAGGGGCTTTTTGTACTGTCCGTATAATCTGGGGCTGTTCAACTGCGGTTTTCGGGGATTTTTTGTTGCAAAAAGTTGCTTTGCGGGTTGGCCAAAAATTTTTGACCCACACCGTGACCCACACGCGGAAATGAGACAACAACGGAAACAATGGACACAAGAGCGCCGGCCAGGAAGAAGGGCTTCCTGTCCGGCGCTTTTTCTTTCTGTCTTTATCGAACTTGCTCCATGAAGCTGCCCATAGCGGCAGCGGCTTCGTCCTGTTTCTGGCGGGTGGCGTGGGTGTAGGTGCGCAGGGTGAAACCAGCGTCGAAGTGGCCCAGCATGAAGGATACTGTTTTCACATCCACACCGTTCTGCAGCGCCGTGGTAGCGAAGGTGTGACGGAGATCATGAAATCTGAGGTGCTCCAGCCCGGCGTCCTTGAGAATCTTCTTGTGGAGATTCACCACCGAGTCCGGGTGGTACATCTCTCCGGTGAGGGGTGAGGGGAACATGTAGGGGCTGTCCGGGTGCTTGGAGTGCTCCTGGATCAGTAAGTCCACCGCGGTCTGCGGGATGGACACCAGCCGCACGGAGTTCTCTGTCTTGGGCCGGGTCACTTCCAGGGAGCCATCTGGGTTGCGGACGTACTGCTTGCTCACGGAGATTGTCCTCTGCTGAATGTCCAGATCGTCCCACCGCAGGGCCACCAGTTCCCCCTTCCGCAGGCCGCTGACCAGCTCCAGGTAGAACATGGGGAGCAAGCCTCTGGTCTCTGCCGCATCCAGGTAGGCTTTTATATGCTCTGGGGGCAGGATCTTCATCTCCAGTTTCCTGGGCTTGGGTACAATGCAGTCCTCGCAGGGATTGCGAGGGATGAGCCGCTCCTTCACCGCACGGTCCAGAGCACAGTGGAGCATCAGATGGACGCTGTGGACGGTGGTGGTGCTCAGTCCCTTATCTTGGTTTTTTCCGATGTGTATTCTGCCGCTCTCCAATAACTCCTTGTAGAGCTTCTGCAGGTGCCGGGTGGTCAGCTTCTTCAGCTTGATGTGCCCAATGCGGGGGATCGTATAGGTCTCGATGATCAGTTCATACCGGTTGGCCGTGGCGGTGCGGACATTGGGTTTGGCATAGAGCTCGTACCAGGTGCGCAGCCACGTGGCTACCGTGTATTCTTCGCTGCGGCTCACATCCAAGCCCTGACATTCCTCCAGGGCTTTTTTCAGCTTTTCCTTGACTTCGGCCTGTGTCTTACCCAGCACATTCTTGATAATCCGCTTGCCGGTCTTGGAGTCGTACCCGGCGGTGTACCGGCCCTCCCAGCGGCCATCTTTTCGCTTACGGATGTTACCTTCGCCGTTGGCCCGCTTTTTTGCCATGGTAGGAACCTCCCTCCTCTTGTGTCATAGTCAGATTTCCGTTGTCCTCGTCCAGGGCTTCGATTGTCATCCGCATCCCCAGGCGAAATCCCAGGACAAAATTTTCCAGGGCCATTGTGCTGCTGATTTCGTTCTCCGCGTTGAGGAGCCGCAGGAGCAGGGTTTTCTCCTCTCCCTCCAGTCGGTCGGCGAGCTTTTCCTCGCACTGTTCTGCCTGGTCCATAGCGTTTGCCAGGACGGAGCCTGGGGTGATGTCTTGCTCATTGGGTGTGATGTTGCCGAAGTACAGATTTTCCAGGGTGTCTCGCATGTGTGCCGCCTCCTTTTCAACGACACAACATACCACAGAAAACAGAAATAGCCAGGGGTGCGGCGCAGAGTTATCAAACTGTTATCATTTAGGCGCTCCGGCCTGTCGGCGTATTCATTGTTAACGGCATCGCAATCTCAGCTTCCAGGGAAACGCTCTATTATTGTTTTCAGCCCCGCAAGTTTTGAAGGGGCTCATGAGGAGAAGTTTTTCTTTGTTTATGCGTATCATTTTTTGAAGCGTCCGGTTAAAGATTCCCCCCAGCACTTGGGATTTCCGGAGTGCTGGGGGGAAGTCGTTCAGTTCATTTTCTGTCCTTCCTCGTGATCGTCCGCCTTGTGCCCCATGGCAATTTTCTTTGCCTGCTCCTTGGCCAGCGCTTTTCGGTTTCCATGACTGTGCCGGGTTGTTGCGTCTATTACGTCGCTGTCCGCCTGCTGTTCCAATCTGGCCAGCAGGCAGATCATGTCTTCTGTTATCCCAGGATCCCCCACACCAGAATGCTGGCCGCCGTCGCTCCCGCCACGGAGCACATGATCGTAGTGGCTGCCCAGCGCCGGAAGGATGTCTGCAGTTCTTCTCCATCTCTCCGGAGCCGTTCTATCACTGTGGAGAGCTGCCTCATAAATTCGTCTCTCTGCTTCCCAGCCTGTCTGTTCTCCTCCTGAATCCCACGCTGGACTTTCTCCAGGTCCTGACACATCCCTTGGTGGAGATCCTTCGTCTGGTTTAGCCATCGGGCCAGCAGGTCTGCCGTAGCCAGCGGCTCCAAGCTCTTTTTGGTGGCCAGGGAATCCATATCCCCTCGGATGCTCTCCTGGAGGGCCAGGGTGCTCCGCAGGACTTGTTCCAGCCGCTCCACGGTCTGAAGCGGCATTGTGTAGAGAATGTTGGCCTGCTGGCTTGTCAGGGTTGGCATTGTGGGTGAGTTCTTCTGCCTCTGTTTCAGAGTGTCCAGTGAACTGTTGCGCTGCTCGCTGCCGGATTCGGAATTCATGCTCCATCTGCTCCTTTCTGAATTTCAGCTCGTGCAGTTTGTCGTCTCTGCACTTCTTTCCCGTGGGCGTGGTATAGGTGATACTCTTTCGACCCTCTTCCCAGCGCACCTGATAGCCCTGTTGGTTCATTTCACGCAGGAACTCCTCACACGTCCCGGCGCGTTTCATGGCTTCCTCGATTGTGATGATCAGCTGGAACTTCCAGCTGTCGCCTCGATTGGCCGCCCGGTATTCTCCGGCCCGCAAACCCTGGGTGCGCCGATCCTGCTGGTATGGTTTTAGGGTGGTCAGGCCATGTTCCATGCAGATCTGGTCACTGACCTTCCGCATTTGCTCCAGGGTGTTGGGGGTGAAGTGCAGCTTTTTTCCGGTGTCCGGGTGGACCGAGTTGACGATCAGGTGGGAGTGCAGGTGCTCCGCGTCGATGTGTGTGGCCACCAGAACCTCGCAGCCTGGGAAGAACCGCTCCGCCAGTTCTTGAGCGATTTTGTGCGCTTCCGCAGGCGTGACTTCCTCTTTGGGGGAGAAGGACTGGACATACTGGTAGAAGAAGGTTCCGTTGGCCTTTCCGTAGAGGTTCTTGGTCGCCATGAAACTCTTTTGTGCCAGCTCCGGCGTGCAGTTGATACCGGAGAGATAGCGGCGGCCGGTTTCGTCCATCGTCTTTTTCTCCTGTGACACATAGCGGATCACCCGCCCCATGGCGCCCGCCGTCTGTTTCCGCTCTTTGATGTAGCTACAGGTCGCCAGGGGAGATCACCGAACCTTTCTCTGTGAGCAGACCGTTCAGCGCCTCATAGGTCTTACCCAGTGCCTCCGTCAACTCGTTCAGGTACACCGTCTGGACATGACCGGTGTGGGCTAGGACGGTGAGCTGGTTCAGGTTTTTTCCCCAGGCGCGCAGCTCCGTCAGGATGGGCTTGAGTTCGTGGATTACAAGAATCTGCTGCTCCAGTGCGGCCCGGAGCAGGTACTCCTGCTGGCTCAGGCCGGATCGGCGCACCTTCTCACGGATCTTCCTTGCCTCTGCCAGAGTAACCCGGAAGGCGATTACCTGGTTTCTGGTTCGGACTGCCATGTTCCATCACCTCCGCATAAAAATTTGGTATGCTGCCGCTCCCTCTCCGGGAACGACAACATACCAAAAATTTTTGTGGATAGCCATACCAAACGGGCAGAGTTATCAGAAAGTTAATCCAAGAAGCCACCTCTATGGCCTGGCAATTCAGGACTTTCCGGCGCATTCCCAGCCGATTTACACCACACTTACACCAAAATCAACCACATGGAGCCCTGACAACAAGTCCCAGGTCGGGCCGGTACTGCCGGTCTGACCTGGGGCTTTTCTGCGTTGCGCTATATCACATTTTTTGTATTCTACCTTTTAAGTCTAAAATATTCCGGTGAATCGCCTGAATGGTTTCTGCAAACACGTCATCACCGTGTCCTGTCGGATCGTCAAGCCCCCAATCCTCCCGGTGCTTGCAGGGTAGATAGGGGCAGGCCACATTGCACCCCATTGTTATTACAATATCTACGGGTGGAAGTTCGTTCAGCAATTTGCTATATTGCGTCTGCGCCATGTCAATACCATAGAGTTGTTTTATCAGCCGAACTGCGTCTTGGTTGATTTGCGGCACAGTCTCCGTGCCAGCGGAGTAACTTTCAAATACATCGGAGGCCAGATACTTTCCGAGCGCCTCGGCGATTTGGCTCCGGCAGGAATTGTGGACGCAGATAAACGCCACCTTGGGTTTTTGACCCATACGTCATCCCCTGACCTTCTGAATGAGGGCTTTTACCTCATCTTTTTTCAAAACCTTACCATAGGACACGACCTTGCCATCTACCACAAGGGCAGGGGTGGTCATCACGCCATAGGCGGCGATCTGCGAGAAGTCTGTTACATGGTCTATGGTCGTGTCCATATTCAGTTCCGCGAGCGCCGCTTTGGTGGCATCTTCCAACGCATGGCACTTCGCACAGCCAGACCCCAGCACTTTGACCCCGGCAGTTGTTTTTGCGGCTTCTGCCTGCGCCATCTTTTCAGGTGTGCAACTATCGCCACAGCAACAACTTTTTTCCTCTTTCTTCTTACCAAACAATCCCATTGTGAATGACCTCCTTAAATTAAATCAAAATGAATTGAAACGCATTGAACAGATAGCCGACCAAAATAATGCCAACCGCACAAACGCCAATGAACAGCGCCAGCAGTTTGGGTTTCACAGCCTTGCGGAGCATGATAAGGGACGGCAGGGACAAGGTAGTAACCGCCATCATAAAGGAAAGAACGGTACCCAGTTGTGCCCCCTTAGAAAGTAAAGCCTCTGCAACAGGAATGGTGCCAAAAATATCTGCGTACATGGGGATACCAACGATCGTAGCGAGGATCACGCCAAAAGGATTGTTGCTGCCGAGTACGGTTTCAATCCAACTTTCCGGTATCCAGTTGTGGATCAGCGCGCCGATCCCGACACCAACCAGAATATAGGGGAACACTTTCTTGAAGGTGCCCAGCATTTGTTCCTTTGCATAGGTGAGCCTTTCCCGGATCGTCAGGTCAGGAGACTCAATATCAACGCTGCCAGCCGAAAGCACAAAACTTTCAACGTACTTTTCCATATGCAGTTTCTCAATCATAGTGCCGCCGATCACCGCGATCACAAGCCCAAGGATCACATAGACGATCGCCACTTTTGCACCGAAAATGCTCATTAACAAGACAAGACTTCCTAAATCGACCATCGGTGATGAAATCAAAAAGGAGAACGTCACACCCAAGGGAAGTCCCGCACTGGTAAAACCGATGAACAGCGGGATAGAGGAACAGGAGCAAAAGGGGGTCACTGTTCCCAGCAGAGCGGAGATGATGTTCGCCCAGATCCCATGAAAACGACCTAAAATGCGCTTACTTCGCTCTGGCGGAAAATAACTTTGAATATAGGAGATTGCAAAAATCAATACGCAGAGCAGCACCGTGATTTTCAAGACATCGTAGATAAAAAACTGGACGCTGCCGCCAATGCGCCCATTTACATCCAAGCCCAGTGCCGACAGCCCAATGCCGAGAAGTTCGTTCAGCCATTTCATGCCAAGCACCTGATCTTGAATAAAGTCCCATACGCCCATACAAAAACCTCACTTTCCATTTCATGGACAACATATCAAAACTTTTTGATGTATTGTGCCGAAGGAAACGCCATCTAAATTAGATGGCGTTTCTATCCACAACGGGGACAGGTACTCTCTTGTTCTACATCTGGAGTTGTCAATTTTTTCAGCAGTTCTATTGCATAGTCCCTACCTGAAGAACTCAGTCGGTAGTGCGTCCATTTGCCCTCTTGACGACTGACGACAATGCCGGAATCACAGAGGATTTTCATATGGTAAGAGAGGCCGGACTGCGTTAAATCCAACGGCTCTTGCAGGACACAAGCACACTTTTCACCGCTCCTTAACTGTTCCAGGATTGCAAGCCGCTTCGGATCGCAGAGAGCCTTGAATACTTTTGCCTGTTCCTGATACGCTGTCCCCATGTTCTCACCTCACATCAAATAATTTTGATATGACTAGTATATGCAAGAGATAGCGATTTGTCAACGGGTATTTTTCACTTCAATCTCCAAGTTGGTAAAATTTTAGTTTCCCCCTATTTTTGTGATAACTGGAAAGAAACTTGTATATTGTAAGTCAGACCTAAATTGGCAAAGAGAAACCAGGTAACAAAAACAGGGCGGTTCTTCATCGCAAGACACATCAGGCCCACATCAACAGCAGGCGCGGCACCATGCCGTATCAATCTCAGGGATCAGAAAAGGAGGCCAGGCAGACAACAGGTTTTTCAAGCGCAGGTGTGACGACAACAGGGAGATCCACCACACGGCAGCCAGCCGTGGAGGGCCAGAGAACCCCAGGGCAACGAGAGTCAAGCGGTTTCCAACTGGAAACCGCTGACGGTGGGGGCGATACACTCCCAAAGCCGTTTCTGTGTCCCGTTTTCTCCCGGCCTCCAGCCGGGAAAAACGGGCACGGAAACGGAACCATGATGGAAGCGCAACCATCTGAAAAAATGCGCTTGTCTCAACACCTTGCGTTTTGGATTTGCGCTGAAAAATCCATTTTTATCATCGGAGGAGCGGCAAGTAAACGGGCGGGCATAAAATGCACGCACGGTTATTTGTCATGCGCAAAAGGAGGAACCTGCCGTGAAAAAACTAAAAGGGGCGGCAAAGCGGATCTTGGGCGGCTTGCAGAACCGGCTGTCCAAGCTGGCCCGTTTCGGTCAGAGCAAGCACGAAGCGAAACAGGCGGCGAGAGCTGCCTACTTAAAAGAGCATGGAAATCTGGATGGGTACAATCCCGCCAGGGTGGATGGGATTTTCAGTATCGGCACCATGGAGACCTACCGGGCCGCCATGCAGCCCTTTGCGGAGTGGTGTTCCGCCCACAACATGAAGAACGCCGGACAGATTACCGAGGCACACGCCGCTGCCTACCTGTTGGAGCGGGAAGCGGCGGGGCTGTCCCCCTGGACGGTGAGCCGGGATTTATCCGCCATCAACAAGGCAATGGGCTTTTCTCTCAGCAAAGGGGAAGTGGGTCTGCGCCAGCGTAAGAAGTCAGAGATCACCCGCAGCCGGGAGGAGACGGCCAACGACAGGCGGCGGTTTTCCAAGTATCAGGAGCAGATCACCGTTGCAAAAGCCTGTGGGTGCCGCCGTGCTTCCATCACCAGGATCACCCCCAACGACTGTGTGCGCAACAGCCGGGGTCAGGTGGTCGGGATCAGGCTGGTGGAAAAGGGCGGTAAGGAGCGTATAGCGCCCGTTCTCAACGAGTATAAGGACCGGGTGACCTCCATCGTGGATAAGGCCCAGGAAGCCACCAGGCCCCTGTTTACGGCCTATGACAGCCACATCGACAACCACCGTTTCCGGGCCGAGTACTGCGCCGCCCTGCTCCGTCAGCTGGAACAGGAGCAGGCCCGGGGGAAGCCCTGGTTCGGCGGTGATCTCAGTCCTCAGAACTACATCCATCTTAGTGGGCGGGACAAGTACTGCGGGGACACCTACCGGGGACACCCCACCCAGGTGGTCGCAGCCGTCAGTGGGGCCATGGGTCACAACCGCCTGGAGATCGTTTTCAGCCACTACAACTACACGGAATGACCGTCCCCTGATAGCGTGGGAATTGTTTGTATATCGTAAACCACCTAAGTTTTTAGAAATTCAACCAAGGTGGTGTTTTTATGCGGACGGTTCCCATTTGGGAAAAGGCAAACCTGACCCTGGAGGAAGCGGCGGCCTACTACGGAATCGGGATCAACAAGCTCCGGGCCCTGACAGATACGGACCGTTGCCCCTATGTCCTCTGGGTGGGGAATAAGCGGCTCATCAAGCGCAAGGCATTCGAGAAGTACCTGGAAAGACTGTATTCTGTTTAACTGTAGTGGCAATCGGGGCCCTGATATGGTATAATACCCCCTGTCAGGGCTCCTTTTGAAAAGGAGCGATTAGAATGACCGAAAGGAGAAAAGACAGCAAAAACCGTGTCCTGCGGGCTGGAGAGAGCCAGCGCAAGGACGGCACCTATATGTACCGCTACACCGATATAACAGGCAAGCGTGTCTGCGTCTACGCCCGCACCCTGGAGGATCTGCGGGTCAAGGAGCAGACGATCCAGAAGGAGCTCAACGACGGGATTGACTACGCCGCCGGAAAAGCCACGACCATTGACCTTGTGGAGCGATATGTCAGCTTGAAGCAGGGGGCCCGTTACAGCACAAAAGTCCTCTATGACTACATTCTCGGCATTCTGAGAAACGAGGATTTCGGGTATCGGCAGATCCGGGAGATCAAGCAGTCCGATGTACAGGCGTGGGTGATCAAACTGCACCAGGATGGTAGATCCTATGGTACCATCCGGGGCATTCGCAGTGTCCTCCGGCCCGCTTTCAAGATGGCCTACAACGAGGATGTGATCCGCCGGAACCCCTTTGATTTCAACCTGTCTGATGTGATCCCCAACGACACGAAAAAGCGAGCGGCCCTCTCAGAGGACACACGGGAGGCATGGATGGAGTTCATCAGGACGGACGAGGTCTATCAGAAGTACTATGACGAGTTTGTGGTGCTGCTGGGGACGGGACTCCGGGTCAGCGAGTTCTGCGGATTGACGAGGAACGATCTGGATTTTGAAAATCGCCGGATCAGGGTGGAACACCAGCTTTGCCGCCAGCGGGACGGCACCTATTATATCGGCAAGCCCAAGACGGCCAGCGGAGAGCGGTATATCCCCATGACGGACGAGGTGTACCAGAGTTTGAAGCGCATGATCGCCAACCGTCCGAAGGTCAAGGTGGAGCGGATCGTGGACGGGTACAGCGGTTTCCTGATGTTGGACAAGAACGGAAATCCAAAGGTAGCCCAGCATATCGAAAACGAGATCCGGGGAGCGGTGAAACGGTATCAAAAACTGCACCCGGACAGCACGCTCCCTCCCATTTCGCCCCATGTATACCGCCACACCTTCTGCACGGAACTTGCCGCCGCTGGGATCGAGGCAAAGTCGCTGCAGTATCTGATGGGGCACGCAACGATCTCCACCACGCTGGACACCTACACCCACATCAATTACGAGCGTGCCGCCGAGCAGATGGCGCAGGCCATCAGCAGGGAAAAGTCCCCCGAAAAGGGCCTTGCGTAACCGGAACCATACACCGGATTTACACCAGATTGGTGTAAATCTGCGTAGAATGGTGTAGAGTTGCAGAGGGGAAGAAAAACGGCAAAATCGGAAAAGTTCTGAATATCGGTAAAATCGGAGGGAACAAGCACGATTTCAAGCGAGTTTTGTGCTTGCAACGATGAGAGGGATCAACTTAATATATCAGAAAGTTATCAATTGGCCCCGCAGGGCAGAAAAAGTGGGTGCGGGCTTCTGCCCGCAAAAAGGCGTTTGGCGGCCGCTTGCGGCAAGCCAAACGCTCTGCTTGCCCCACCCGTGGGTGGGTAAAATCGTATCTCCTACCGGTTGCTGCTGACGGATACAGATGGTCCGTCACACCTTGGGGAGAAGCGATATTTTTATTTTATCTGCTTCTCCTTTCGTTCTCCAGCAAGACTTCGAAAAACTGCCAAAACCGGCCTGTACCCTTTTTATGAGGGAGATAGGGCTGTGATCTTCCCATGATCGGGCACAGCGGCTCACAGGTGATCATGCAGGGCTTTCCTGTTCGTGTAGGAGTTTCGCTATCTGATAGTGTTCTGCATCATCTTTTAGACGACTCAGGCCTTGTTGATAGAACGCCTCTATTGCCTGCTGGACAGGGAGAATGGCGTAGCAGTTGGTGCCGGTCCACTTCATACCTTTGTCATTTATGTAGCTGGTGTGTTCCACTGTGCTGAGCTGTTTATCCACATATGTGGTGACATGCTTCATTACAGTGTTGACGGACAGCCCAGTGACATCTGCGATGGTGTTGTAGCTGGGATGACACTGGTGCATGCGGTGGTCCTCACAGCAGAGCAGGTAGGCGTAGACCGTGATTGGTCCGTGACCAAGGTTCAGATAAAAGAGTTCATCCGGCAGAGTGAAATAATTTTCGTTATTTGGTAGTGATCAGGTTGGAAACAGACTCCTGGTCACGAGTCCCCGGTCTACCAGAACGTTCACTTGTCGCTCCGCCATTTGGATACTCATTTTTATACGCATAGCCAACTCCTGGACAGCTGGCGCACCGTGATCTTCCGGCAGGAGCGGTACTGGAGATAGGCCAGGATGGCGAAGGCGGCGGGTTTGAGGCGCCACTACCAAATCTCATTCGGGAGCAGAAAACGATATGTACTCGGATGACGCCGTATGGTGAGCGGGTTCATTGACAGTCACCTCCCTGTGTGTGAGTAGACACCCACTGTACAAATTGTTCCTTGGGGACCACCATGCGGCTGCCGATGCGCAGAGTGGGGAAACCAGGTTCGTGTATCAACTCGTAAGCGCTGGAGGGTGACACACCCAGCACCTTTTCCACTGCGTCGGCGTTGAGAAACAGCAGCAGAGCTTTTGATGGAGCTGAGGAAAGTACACATCTACTTTGAGCTGTTTAGCTTGGAGTGGCAGGAGCATCTGATGGACGCCGTAGAAAAAACTGCACACCTTACCCTCAGCGAGGGATGCAAGTCGATTCCGTGGTTTCCCGTTCAGCTGCTAACCGTCACCTTTGAGCAGACTGCCAACGGACGATATGTGGACGTGCTGCTGCCGGAGAGCATGTTTAACCTGGTGGACTACCATCTGCGAGAGTGCCTGAAGCAAAAGGTGCGGATGCGAGTGTGCCGGAACTACGGAAAGTATTTCGCAGTGATGGGACACTCTACGGCGGAATACTGCAACCACCCCTTCGACGCCAAGGGACGCGCCTGCCGCCAGGTGGCGTCCATCTTACAGTGGAACCGGAATCGGGCGACAGACGAGATATTCAAATCCTACCGCCGGGAGTACAAGAAACGTTTTGCCCGGATGAAGGCTGGGACCATGGCGGCGGATGATTTTTACACTTGGAGTGAGAAAGCCAGAGAGAAAAAGGTGGAGTGCGAAGCGGGGAAACTGACGCGGGAAAAATTCTTGAAAAGAGTATGAAAAATACGCCGGTAGGAAAATCCTGTCGACGTATTTTTGTCAATACAAACAAAATTTTAAAGGTAATTCAAAAACAGAGGAATTTCGCGAACTCCATAAGATATCAAGGATTTACTTATCTCTGGATGCGGCCGGAGCCGTCGCCGCCGGCCAGCTTCTCCACCTCGGCCACGGTGACCATGTTGTAGTCGCCCTCGATGGTGTGCTTGAGGGCGGAGGCCGCCACAGCGAACTCTACAGCGTCCTGAGTGCTCTTGCCGTTGAGCAGAGCGTAAATCAGGCCGCCGCCGAAGCTGTCGCCGCCGCCTACCCGGTCGATGATGCGTAGCTCGTACTTCTTAGAGAAGCAGTACTCGTTGGAGGCCGCGTCGTAAAGCATGGCGCTCCAGCCGTTGTCGGAGGCGGAGTGGGACTCCCGCAGGGTGATAGCCACCTTCTCAAAGCCGAACTTATCAGCCAGCTGCTTGGCCACGGACTTGTAGCCCTCGTGGTTGATCTCGCCGGCATAGATGTCGGTGGCCTCGGCCTCGATGCCGAACACGTCCTTGGCGTCCTCCTCGTTGGAGATGCACACGTCCACGTACTGGCACAGCTCGGTCATGGCCTCCCGGGCCTGCTCCCGGGTCCACAGCTTGCCCCGGTAGTTCAGGTCGCAGGAGATCTTCACCCCGTGGGCCTTGGCGGCCTTGCAGGCCTCCTTGCAGGTCTCCACCAGGTTGGGGCCCAGGGCCGGAGTGATGCCGGTGAAGTGGAACCAGTCCACGCCCTCGAAGATCTTGTCCCAGTCGAAGTCGGAGGGCTGGGACTCCTGAATGGCGGAGTGGGCCCGGTCATAGATGCACACGCTGCCCCGCTGGGAGGCGCCCTTCTCGTTGAAGTAGATGCCCACACGGTCGCCGCCCCGGACGATCATGGAGGTGTCCACGCCGTAGCGGCGCAGGGAGTTCACCGCCGCCTGGCCGATGGCGTGGGCGGGCAGCTTGGTGACGTAGGCGGCGTCCAGGCCGTAGTTGGCCAGGGAGACGGCCACGTTGGCCTCGCCGCCGCCGAAGGTGAACTCCAGGTGGTCGGCCTGGACAAAGCGCTCATAGTTGTAGGGCTGGAGCCGGATCATCAGCTCGCCGAAGGTAACGACTTTCATGTTCAGCACTCCTTAAAATGAAAAATTCAGAATTTCCGTCCCGCCCCGCAGGGTGGACAGGATCGCGCTCTGGATGTTTATTTCTTCATCAGGTGGATGGCAAAGCCGCACACCTCGTCCTGGAGGTAGATGGCCTTGGTGCTGCCCTTGGCGTCGGTCTTGCGGCTGGATTCGTCAAACTGGACGCCCTGGAGGCCCAGATGGTACACGGCTCGGTCCACATTGTTGGCGGCGATGGCGATGTGGCCGTGGGCGCCACGGCCGGGGGTCTTATTGAATTCTACGGCAGAGCCGGCGAAGTTGGAGGAGTTGCCCGGCTTATACTCAAAGCCAAAGAGAGTGCACAGGGTCTTGGCGGCCCGCTCGGACTCCTGGGTGTCGGCGCAGTTGACCCCCACGTGGGCCAGCTGCAGGCCCAGCATGGTCTTTACCGCGTCCTGGCAGATGGCGGTGATCTCGTCCCACTTCTCCCCCTCAATCAGGTCCTTCTTTACCATCCAGGTGCCGCCGCAGGCGTAGATGCGGTCGTAGTTCAGATAGTCGTTGACGTTCTTGGTGTTCACGCCGCCGGTGGGCATAAACTTCAGCTTGGGGAAGACGGGCGCCAGGGCCTTGATGCCGCTGATGCCGCCGGACTGCTCGGCGGGGAAGAACTTGACATACTCCAGTCCGGCGTTGACAGCCCGGGTCATGTCAGAAGCGTTGACACAGCCGGGCAGGACAGGGACATCCTTTGCCAGGCAGTGGGCCACCAGCTCCTCATTGTAGCCGGGAGAGACGATAAACTTCGCTCCGGCAGCCAGGGCCCGGTCGCACTGCTCCACGCTGAGCACGGTACCCGCCCCCACCAGAACCTCGGGTACCTCCGCAGCGATGCGGCGGATGGCCTCCTCGCCAGCGGCGGTGCGGAAGGTGACCTCGGCGGCGGGCAGACCGCCCTTCACCAGGGCCCGGGCCAGGGGAACTGCTTTGTCAGCGTTGTCGATGGCAATAACCGGGATGATGCCGATTTCATATATTTTCTGTAAGATTTGATCCATTTTACAGTCTCCTCTAAGTTTTCAGATTTGAATTTTTGCTCGGTATGCCGTCTTCCCGGGGACCGGCATATGCAGAGGAATCCGGATATGCGAATGGTGGAACAACTATGTCCCACGGTCCTGTACCGACCCGGACACCAAAGAGGATAGCCGCTCCCAATTGATTTTGGAGACGAAAATCTGACACAGAATACCTCGGAACATAAGGTCGGCCACCATGGCAATCCAAACAGCGCTCAGTCCAAAACCGAACCCAAATACTAGAATGGGGGCCAGTGGCATTCGGACCGCCCACATTCCGATCAGAATGGTGAAAAACGGTGTGCGGCTGTCGCCGGTTCCCCGCAGCACGCCCCCTAGAACAATGGATAGACCGTAGAGGGGCTCGGAGATGGCCACGATTTGCAGCATTTGTGCCGCCAGAGAGATCACGTCTTGATCAGGGGAGAAAATGCCGGCCAGGGGATGAGCCAGGGTAAAGAGAAGAATCCCCGCCAGAAATCCGGAAGCCAGGCCGATCTGTCCGGACAGCCGTCCGTATTGGCGCGCCAGGGCGGGACAATTTCCACCCACAGTCTGCCCCACTACGGCAGTGGCGGCGAAAGAGACGCCTTGGGCCGGTAGATAGCTGATTGCCTCGGCAGTCACAGCCACATGGTTTGCGGCTAGAGAGACATTTCCCAAACTTGTCACCAGACGGGTCATGAACAACTGACCGCAGCTGAAGCAGGCGCGTTCCAGAAAGACAGGGGTGCCCAGAGACAACGCTCTGCGGACGACCGCCGGCTGAGGACAGTAGGGGCCGTCCGGCACCAGTTGAAGGGTGCTTTTGTGAAGCGTCATGTAGACCATTAGGGAGAGGCCCATAAGTCCGTTGGACAGGGCAGTCCCGATTGCGGCTCCGCTCACACCCAGACTGGCGCCCCAGAAGGAAAACGTCTGGTTCCAAATGACCACATCGCGTGTAGGGAAAATGAATAGGAAGTTGAAGCACAAGTTTAGGACATTGGCGCCCGCATTGAACAGCAGGGGGGTTCGTGTATCTCCGGAGCAGCGGAGCACCGCCGACAACACCGCCAGCAGCGATTGGAGGGGAAGGCCCATTCCATAGAAGAACAGGTAGCGCCGCGCATCCGGTAGGATCGCGGCCTCGGCTCCCAGCCATTGGGGAATGAATCGGGAGAGGGGAAGTATGCACAGAGCGGCCCCCAAGCCGATCATAAGTCCTCCGGTCACTGCCTGGTGGGCCGCTGTCCGAGCCCGTGTTTGATCGTTCCCACCCAGTGCGTGGGCCACCTGAACCGAGTACCCCACGCCGGCTGCCGCGAACAGTCCCAACAGGAGAAAACACACAGAGGAGTTGATTGCCACGGAAGCGGTGGCATCTGTCCCCAGAGAGCCCACCATGGCCGTGTCTATGTAGTTGGCTGCTGTCAAAAGCAGTTGTTCCAGAATTGCGGGCCAGGACAGCCGCAGCAGGACCACGATCGGCGGCCGCTCACGCCCTGTTTCCGGATGTGCTTGAAGCATGGGTCTCGCCTCCCGATCAAATCCATTGTGGGGGTACCGCCGTACAGCTCAAAAGAGGTGCGGCGCGGCACAGAGAGTGCCGGAGGACCCGGAGCCATTTGCCCCAGGCCCTCCGGCATGAAAGAAAGGAAGGATTTGGATGTGATAACAGAGATGCGTTACAATTTGTCTTCCCGCATGAAATGAGCGTTGGTGCCGTCGATTTCGAAGAACTCCTTGGCGGCGCGCCGGCCGATGTCGTCGGGATATTGGGGAATGGCGGCCAGGTAGTCCTCGGCGTTGATGCGGGTAAACTTGCCGTCCTGCATGATGATCTCGCCGTCCACCGCGGCCAGAGCCACCTCGCAGCCGCGGGCGCTGTACACCAGATTGGGAACCATGTTCCGCATGGGATACGTGTAAATGGGGAGCATAGAGGGACAATTCAAGTCGATGGCGATAAAGTCCGCCTGCTTTCCGGCCTCCAGAGAGCCTACCGTATCCCCCAGACCGATTGCTCTGGCCCCTTCGATCGTGGCCATGCGCAGCGCCTTCCAGGCGGGCATGATCTCCGGGTTTTGGTACTTGATTTTATTGAACAGACAGACGTTTTTCATCTCGTTGATGATGTTGTGGCAGTTATTGCCCGGCGCCTGGTCAGAGCCCAGGGCCACGTTGCCCCCTGCCTCCTGGAACACTACGCTGGGACAGACGATTCCATCAATGATGCCGATGGAGCCCGGGTTTACGATCATAGAGGCCCCGCGCTTGGCGATCAAGGCGGCCTCCTCGTCGCTGCAGTCGGTGAGATGCACTGCAATCAGGGACTCATCCAGGTATCCCAGGGAATCCAGAAACTCCGTAGGCCGCTTGCCGTAACGCTGGACGATCTGATATGTCTCACGGTCCCCCTGCTGTACGTGCATGTGGATCTTGGAACCCCGCTCTTTTACGGCCTTTTGGATCTTCAAGAGCATTTCTGGACTGACAAAATCGGCGCCCTGGGGGCCAAAAAGAATTTTGATGCGGCCGTTTGCTTTTCCGTTCCAGGCGTCGTAGAGAGCCAGGTTGCGGTTCAGGCTCTCTTCGCCCATATCGTCGTCAAACTCATAGAGCTCCCCGGGATTGTAAACCCGGCGCTTGGCGGCGCGGATGGTCTGGGCGATGTTTCCGCGGGCACCTACCTTCTCAATAAAAGCGCACACATTTTCCATTTTGGACTCATAGTCCCCTAAGGTGGTGGTACCGGCCCGAATTGCCTCCAGAATGGCTACCCGGCTGCCCGCATCCCGTTCCTCATCGTTGACGGCATTGTCAAAGGGCTGCAGGCCGAACATCATCCAGCTGTTGGTATCCTGAGCCAGACCACGCATGATGTTGCAGGCGGTGTGCATATGGCCGTCAATGAAACCGGGAAGTACCATGTGGTGCTTGAGCTCAATGACTTCTTCGGGAAGATAGCGGGAGAAGAGGTCGTCTCGAGGACCTACTTCCAGGATTTTGCCGCAGTCCACAGCCATGGCCGCATTGGCCCGATAGCCCACGCCCTCTCCTTCCATAGTGTAGAAATGGGGGGCGCATACCAGTTTATCGATCTTCCTCATAATGTTCTCCTTATGGCACAGAAATAGGGGTCAGTGGACTTTTTCAGGATAGCGCATCTTGGTCAGCTGCGTCAACGCGAACAGAGCGATTACAACCAGTACGCCGGTCACCGCAATGCTGACCACATACTGACCAGACAGACCGCCAAACACAAAGCCGATGAACGCACACACGCCCACTGTGATGCCATAGGGCAGCTGTGTCATAACGTGGACAATATGATTGCAGGACGCGCCGGTGGAAGAGAGAACGGTGGTGTCAGAAATGGGGGAGCACTGGTCGCCGAACAGGCCGCCGCCGATGACAGAGGCCACCACATAGGGAATGGAGATGTCGAAGGCCACCGCCATGGGGAATGCGATGGGCATCATAATGGACCATACGCCCCAGGAAGAGCCGGTAGCGAAGGAGATCAGCGCACCAAACAGGAAGATCAGGGCGGGGACCATGCCGGGAGTCAGATAGTTCTCCACAATGTGAATGAGGAACTCGCTGGTGCCCATCTGATCCACGATGTCACCCAGAGACCAAGCGGCCACCAGGATGAAGGGGACGCTGATCAACTCGGCCATGCCGTCCAGGAAGGTGCCGAAGGCCTTGGTGACGGAGAACAGCTTGGTGGCCACGCCTACGATGCCGGCGCCCACGCCGCCGCCCATGAAAGCGATGCAGATGGCCAGAGTGATGTTGGCGTTCCGGAACGAGCCCACCAGACCATTGTTGACGATGTCGCCGCTCCAGAAGATTGTGGCAAACAGGGAGGCAAAGAGACACACAATAGGAATGATAAAGTTCCACAGAGTCAGATTATATCCCTTGGGCAGTTCTTCCTTTACCTCGGGGACCAAGGGTTCCACGCCGTCAGCCAGGAGCTTTCCGGTCTCCCGGGCACGCCGCTCCTCCTTGTACATGGGACCAAAATTCAGGCTGAAGGCGGCGACAATCAGCACAGTGATCATGGCGAAGATGCCGTACAGGTTAAAGGGCAGCATCTCCAGCCAGATCCCCCACTCGTTGCCGCTGATGCCGGCGGCAGCCAGCTCTGCGGCAATCAAGCCAGTGATGAAGGGGCCGTAGCTGCTGATGGGGGACAGGGCCGCCAGGTTACAGCCCATGGAGTCCAGAATATAGGACAACTTGGCCCGGGAGACCCGCACGGTGTCGGTGACCGGGCGCATGATCGTGCCCAGCATCAGGCAAGGCTCCGTGTAGCAGAAGATGAAGGCGCTCAGGCAGGTGACGATCTGTCCTTTTTTTGCGGTGTTGATGATTTTGGTGACCCGGGTTGCAAAGGCGTTTGCCGCGCCTGTTTTCCGAAGCATGGCAATCATGCCGCCAGACAGGGTGACCAGTACGATAAGAGATGCGTTTCCGCTGAGGGAGGGCATCACGTAGTCAGAGATGATCTTGACGAATCCCACCAGTGGATTATACCCGTTGATCATGGTGGAGCCTAGCCAAACAGCCACAAAAAGGGAAAAGACAGTTTGCTTTGTAACTAGTGCCAGAACAATAGCAACAATTGGGGGAATGAGACATAGCACGCCAAATGTGGTATCCATAAGATAGACCTCCTTATTGATTATTCTGCGCTATTTCACTTCCATTTTCCTAGATTTACAAAATTCGGAAAATCCGGCCGCCGCGTTCTGTAATATGCTCCCTCCTTTCTCCCTCTGCTCCACGAAATGCGTGGCCTCCTCTCAGAACTGCCGACCCGCCGCCCTTTCCGGAATGCACAAAGATTACCTGCGGCCCTCATAGCAGGAACCGTACATCTTGGCGGGAATAAACTGCCCCTGGCCGTAACGACCCACAAATTTGGCGTTTTCCACTACTACGCTGCCCCGTAGCAGTACAGTCTCCACCCGGCCGGACTGACGGCGGCCCTCATAGATGTTGTAGTCCACCCCGTTGGGATTGTCGGCCAGATGAATCTGCCCCTCATAGCTGGGGTCGAAGATGACGATGTCCGCGTCGGACCCCACGGCCAGCGTGCCCTTTCGGGGATAGATGCCGTTGATTTTTGCGGGCAGAGTGGCAATCACATCCACAAATTTCTGCCGAGAAATTTTTCCGGTACACACGCCCTCGGTCCACACCATATGGAACCGGTCTCCGGCTCCGGGGGAGCCATTGGGAATCTGGGTAAAGTCATTCCGGCCAGCCTGCTTTAATTCGGCCACATCAATGCCGCAGTGATCGGAGGAGACCGCCGTCAGCAGTCCGCTGTCCAGTGCGGCCCAAAGGGCTTCGCAGTCTTCTTGGTCCCGCAGGGCGGGGGAGCAGACAAATTTCGCCGCTTCATTGAAGTCCGGATTGTCCAGCACCTCTTTTGTGGTGGTGAGGTAGTGAGTACAAGTTTCTCCGTAGACCCGCTGACCGGTGCCCTTAGCGGCCTGAAGCTGCGCCAAGGCTTCCCGGCAGGTCATATGGGCGATATACAGAGGAGTATCCGTCTGACCAGCCAGGTAAATTGCACGGCGTACCGCTTCCGCTTCGGTAAAAGGAGGACGGGAGACGTAATGGTAATGGGGGGTCAGCTGTCCCTGTTTGACGCACTCACTGCGGAGGAAATTCAGAATTTCTCCGTTTTCCGCGTGGACAAACACAGTGGCGCCCACTTCCCGGCTTTTCTCCAGAATCCGGAAAAACGTTCCGTCGTCTACATGGAGGGGGGACCCATTATACGCCATAAAGATCTTGATGCTGGAGATGCCGCGCTCCGGGAAAGCCTGGATTTCGTCAAAGATGCTGTCCATGATATACGTCACCATGGCGTGGAGCGCGAAGTCCACACAGGCCTTGTCTTTTGCCCTCACGTTGATGCGGTAGTCTATGGAATCCAACAGCCCCTGGTCCGGGTCCTGGGGCGCGAAATCCACGATGGTGGTGGTTCCGCCCACGATGGCCGAGTCGGTGGTTTCGTAGCCCGCCGTGTCCCGGTCGCCTACATTGCACAGGGCGGAGAAGTGGGTATGCTGGTCCACGCCGCCGGGAAAAACATACTTGCCGGAGGCATCCAGAATATAGTCGGCATCCTGTCCTAAATCCGTTCCGATGGCCCGGATCGTCTCGCCCTCCACCAGAATGTCACCATGGAATTCCTGCTCAGCGGTAACGATGGTCCCGCCTTTGATCAGTGTACGCATAGCTGTTCCTCCTAAAATGTCAAGTCCTTTTTGGTGAACATGGGGAGGCCCACGATCTCCTTATTTTCCGGGTAGCCCCAGGTGGATACCTTGCTGGTGGTCAGGCGCATATCCACCATGGCCTCTGCAAATTTGACGGCGGGCATCACCCCGTCCAAGACAGGGACGCCTAATTTTTGACTCAGATCTTCCACGAAATCCACAAAGCCAGCGCACCCCAGCAGGATGCACTCGGCGCCGTCCTCCCGGACGGCCAGCTCTCCCTGATGGGCCAAGGCGGCCAGTCCCCGTTCCGGGTCTCGCCCGAACTCTAGCACGCTCAGATCTGTGGAGCGGATGGACCGGCAGAATTTCTCCGCTCCGTAGCTGGATACCACGTCTTCCGTCACTTTACGGGAGCGGGTCAGCACCGACACAATGGAGAAATACGGGGCAATGAATTTGGCCGCCGTGATAGCTGATTCGCAGATTCCCAGTACCGGTTTAGCGGTGACCTCTCGGGCGGCCTGAAGCCCGGGGTCGCCAAAGCAGGCAATGATAAATGCGTCGGCGTTTTCCTCCCGGTCTCCTCGGATGACCTCTTTCAGGACACCTGGGACGGCCAGATACTCGTCCGTAAAGGTCTCGATGCTGTCCGGACCGGTCTCAGGGCTCACCGCCCACACCTGTGTGTCGGGGCGGGCCACACGGCGGGCCAGACGGGCCACACTATCCGTCATGGACTGAGTGATGTTGGGGTTGATGATCTTGATTTTCAAAGTGCGCCCTCCTTTTGATCCAAAGTTTTGACCAGCTCCAGCAGAAGCTGGGCCCCGCGAACCAGATCGGCCGGGGCGCTGTACTCCTGGATGGAGTGGCTGATCCCCTTTCGGCTGGGGATGAACAGGAGCATGGACGGAGTGATCTGGGCCATATTGATCAGATCGTGGCCGGCGCCGCTGAACATATCACGGCTGCTGAAATTCAGGGCTTGGCACAGACGGCGGCTCTCCTCAATGAGAGCGGGACTGCACAGAGTGGGGGACTGCCGGATGTACTCCTCTCCAGTGAGGCCCTGGGCCTGGAACTGTTGGAAAAACGCCTGGATCAGCCGGTCCATGACCTCCATGCGGGGGCCCCGCAGCTCTACAATAAATTCCACCCGCCCGGGGATTACGTTGACCGCTCCGGGAAATACCTGGAGGGTACCCACAGTGCATACCAGCTCTGGGGAAGTCTCTGTCACCCGGTCCATCAGCCAGGGGATCATCCGGCAGGTTTTGACCAGAGCGTCGTCCCGAAGGGACATGGCGGTGCTGCCCGCATGATTGGCAAAGCCCTCCACCCGCATTCGATACCGGAGGATGCCCACGATCCCATGGGCGATTCCGATCTGAAGGCCTTCCTGTTCCAGTGTTCCGCCCTGCTCGATATGCAGCTCCAGATAGCAGCGGTAGTCCTGTCCGCGCCGGCGGCTGGCGGATACCTGCTCCGGCGTCAGGCCATGCTGGGCCATGTTAGGCTCCATGGCGGCATCCACAGGCACGCCGGCAAAAGCTTTGCTGCCGAAGGTTCCGCCGATTACATTGCCTTCTTCTTCAATGAACCCCACGACCTCGAGAGGGCGGCGGCTGGCATATCCCGCTTCCTTCAGACTCTGTACGCACTCAATTCCGGCCAGAACGCCGTAAGCGCCGTCATACATTCCTCCGCCGGGAACTGTGTCCAGATGAGAGCCGATGCAGAGCCGCGGGCCCTTCCCGGGGGTCCGTCCGGTCAAATTGCCTACCGGGTCCACCTGTGTCTGAAGCCCCGCTTCTCTCATCCAGCCTTCAACCAGCCTCCGGCCCTCCTGATACTCCGGTGAATAGGAGAGGCGGGTGGTGCCGGTCTTATCCTGAAAACCGATGCGTCCCAGCGTCTGAATCCGGCTGAGAAGCCGTTCACCATTGATCTCACACATAGCGGCGCCCTCAGCGGAGGCTTCGGACAAATGCCTCTATTTTATCCAGCCCCTGGCGAAGGTCTTCCATAGAGGCGGCGTAAGAAAGGCGGATGTAGCCCTCCCCAAATTCTCCGAAGGCGCTGCCCGGAACGATCACCACCTGCTCCGCCTCCAGAAGCTTGATAGCAAACTCTTCGCTGGACATGCCCAGTGCCTGGATATCAATGAAGGCATAGAAGGTGCCGCCGGGGGTATGACAGGAGAGGCCTGGAATGCCTTTGATTCGCTCCATAACATAGTCCCGCCGAATCCGGTACTGTTTGACCATATAGTCCAGGTGATCCTGGGGCCCCTCCAGCGCCTCCACAGCGGCATACTGACAGGGGGTGGCGGCACAGGCGCAGACATTTTCCTGCAGCTTGATCATGTTCTGAACCAGCTCCTGAGGGCCTGCTCCGTAGCCGATCCGCCATCCAGTCATGGCGTATGTTTTAGAGAGACTGTCTACCACTAAGGTGCGCTCCTGCATTCCAGGCAGTGTAGCAAAGCCTGTATATGTGAGGCCGTCAAAGAGGATGTGCTTATACACCTCGTCAGCCAGGACCACCAGATCGTGTTCTTCCGCCAACTTGGCCAGCTGTTCCAGAGCCTCTCGGCTGGCCACTGCTCCAGTGGGGTTGCAGGGAGAGTTGAGGATGATCACGCGGGTCCTGGGGGTAACCGCTTGGGCGATTTTTTCCACATCCAAGTCAAATCCCTTTTGGGGGTCGGCCGCCACAGGGACCGGGATACCGCCGCACATGCTGATCTGCTGAATGTAGTTTGTCCAGCAGGGCTCGTTGACGATCACCTCGTCACCAGGCTCCAGCAAGACCTTCAGAGCCAAAAACAGGGCCTCCATAGCGCCGGCGGTGACGATGATCTGGCTGGCCGGATCATAGCTGAGCCCCTCCGCCCGGTGCAAATATCTGGCGATAGCCTGGCGCAGCTCTAAAATGCCGGCATTGGCGGAGTACTTTGTTTTGCCCTCGCGAATAGCTTGGCATCCCGCCTCTACCACGTTCTCCGAGGCGGTAAAGTCCGGCTCTCCCAAAGTGAAGCTGAGTACATGTTCATACTCCAGGGCTTTGTTGAACATTTTCCGGATTTTGGAGGGCTGGATGTTTTGGGTGTTCTGAGAAATTTGAATCATGACACAGACTCCTTTTGCACTTTGTTTTTTCGCTCCCGCAGTTTCAAAATGGTCATTAAAATACCAAATACCAGGGAAAGCATGGCGGCGGAGACAACTCGGTATCCCTCCGGTAAGAGGAAGCTTATCGTGTTCACCGGAATCCAGAAGCAGGGAATGGTTTTGAATAGCGTAAAGTCCACCAGTTCTCCCCAGTCCACGGAGTCCACCGCCTCTTGAATCGTCGGCCGGCGCCCATGGAGAAAGCGTAGTTCAGCGTAATTTCCACATACCCGCATCAAAGCGGAGTGTAAGGGGGCAAAGAATAAATTGTTGGTGCAGCTGGTAAAAAAAGCTAGAGCCAGTGCATTACTAGCGAAGGGAAGCAACCCGTCCGCCATGGCCTGTTTTGTACCAGCGCTGAACAGGGTAAAGGCCAAGGTGACAAAGACGCCGCCTATGCCCCAGGTGGCTGCCTTGAACCAGACGGCCCGGTTCACAGCCCATATGCCCGCCAAAATTCGAGTGGAGAGAAGTTCTCCTGCTGTAGCATATACAGCAAACTGTATGAAGCCGGCAAGATATGGCATTGCTTGATTAAAGCGGCCCAATCCGCCGCTGGCGCACAAAAGGACAGTAGCGGCAGCCAGCAGTACATAAAAACCCGCTCCCCAAAAATCGTTTCGCCTCATGGTCTCCTCCCCAGTTTGATGAGTACACTATAGCAAAATAGAGCCGGCACTGAAATTCAGCGCCGGCTCTATTTTCTTTAGCTGCTCGACTATTTATATAATACTTTCGAGTATTAAAATAAAACTTCTAGACCATATAGTGGACCTGCCGGATTATTGTATTTAAACAAGAAAAAGGAAGAAAGGAGGAGAATCTTCGTCATAATGAATCATAATCGATCTTGTTGGTAGACATTGGAAGACTCTGAAGCATCTGAACCCGATTTTTCACATGCATCTTTTCATAAATGCTGTGAAAGTGCTTTTTCACCGTGTGGATGCTAATATTCATCTTTTGGGCAATCTCCTCATTGCCCAAACCGTGTACAGCCAAATCTAACATTTCGCCTTCCCGACTGGTCAGGCCGAACTGGTGGCACAGCTTCTCGTGATAGCCCTTGGCAAAAAAGTAACGAGTATCCCCTTTCTTTGCCTCATACACTAAGCGATAGGCAAAGTGTTTGTGAAGCTGATCCAGAACAAACATATCCCGCTCCTGGAAGGGGGGTTTTTCCTCACGGCGGTACAGGCGGAGGATGCCAACCAGTTCCTCCCGGAAGCAGATGGACAGCCCCAGAGAATGCCCAAAGTGGTTGGGCTGGTAGAAAGTAGCATAGAGTTTGCTCTCTTTCAAAGTGCTCTCTGGATCGGAGATAGACTCCCGGAAGGTGATTCCCCTAGAAGCATACATAATCCAACGGAACTGATCGGACTGTGTGCTCTCCTCCACCCAGATGTGTTGTGTTTCTGGGGAGATCCGATCCATCACCGGCTCATAGAAGTCATAATTTCCCTCTCTGTCCCACTGCAGACGGGAAAAAATCGCACCGTCGAAGGAAATCAGGAAGGGGAGCCAGCGCGTCAAGATCTCCTTCTGCATTTCCTCCACAGTGTAGATAAAGGAAATGTTGTAAGCGGTCTCATTCAGCAAGATCCATTCGTTCTCATTTAAAAATGCCATGTTCAGCGCCTCCTCCGTGCGGTTGCGATATTCGTGGAAAATGCAGGTTTAGCGGCTCAGACGATTCAAAAAGATGAATAATAAATAAATATATGAACATCTTTATTATAGCCCACTCTGAAATGGAAAACAATCTGTGTTTTTCGACATTACGGCCAATCCTATTACACAGCTATCTTAGGCAAAAGACAATATAATTTGCGGCCACAAAAATTGTTTTAATTCTTTGTGTCCACATGTGGCAATGGAGGTGACATAGCGCGTCTATGTCCAATATTCATTATGTGGAAACACAGGCCAAAGGATAAAATGCCATAGTGTAACAATAAATTGTTTAAGACAGTGTTGTGGATTTAAAACCGCGAGTACAAAGAGGTTTGAAATTCATACAGCGGCCTCCTTCTTTGTCAACACTACCCGTCCTGGATCCGGTTCTGTGCGCGGGCATGATGACTTATTTTGAACTTTTGCGCAGAGAAATGAGGAAAGAGGCCGTGCGATTTGTGTCAGTTCAATGCGATGTCAGTACTTATGGAATGGCGCAGAAGCATTTGAGACATAGCTGGGATGTTATGCCAGATAGTATCAAAAAGTACCAAAGGCAGAAGAATAAAGAGAACAAAAGGTTGGAAGTGGTTGAGATTTTGGATCGTCGACTTTTCAACATTGCCTCTAGAACCGTGTGCCGGGGGTTAGATTCCTTCTGCCACGGATATAATTGCCTCTAAAAGCCGTGGAACAGTCCCAGATTGTGCGGACAGAAAAAGTCCCGGCTAGGAAATATTGAGTCTTAGTAGGAGAGGCGTCGAGCTATGGAGCTTTCCGCTTTTCCGGTGCTTGGGGGTGCCTTTCTATTGTTAATAGCTCCACAAATCCTGAGCAAGAAAGCGCTGGAGAAAGCATGTTTGTTCAACTGTTTGAAACAGAGAAAGACTTTTATTTCGCCCCCTGGTATGGCATGATAGTCATAAAGGAGGTGTGGGTTAATGTCTGAGCAAATCTATTCCCAGGACGAAATTTTTGCTGCCGTGCTGCCCCTGCTGAAAAAATATCATGCGGAAAGGGCAATTCTGTTTGGGTCCTATGCCAGACAGGAGGCTGACGCCGCTTCTGATATTGACTTGCTCGTTGTTGGGGGCAAAGATTTTGATCTGACAGATGTCCTCTGTATCGCGGAAGAGCTGCACTGTGCGTTAGGGAAACCAGTGGACGTCTATGAACTGCGGGAGATCAATCCCCAGTCGGCCTTCTATGATGCGATTTTAGCCGAGGGGGTGCAGATCGCATGAAATACAGTGATCAGCAGAGAATAGAGAAAATCCGAGAAACCACAGAAAAACTTTTGAATTATGCGCAGAGAGAACAAATCACTCCAGAGAAAATCTGCAATGAGGAGACGATCCAGTGGACGGTCACGACGCCACTGTACAACATCGGGGAACATGTGTACAATTTGTCGGACGAGTTCAAGAAAGCCCATCCGGAAATTCCGTGGATCAAAATTGCCGGACTGCGGTACCGGCTGGTGCATCACTATGAGGACACCAACTGGATCGTGATCTGTGCCATCATCTTTGATGTGCTGCCGGAGTTTCTGGAGGAGATCAGGGGCCTCTGACCCACACCGCGACCCACACGGGGAAACGAGCGGACGGAAGTAACGGACGCAAGAGTGCCGGAAAGGATGACACTCCGGACCAGAAAGGGTACAAAAGGTCTGGAAAGCTGGAGACCTCACCCTCCCAATCAGTTGGTAAGGATGAGGTCCCCAGTTCGAATCTGGGTAGCAGCTCCAAAAATCCCCGAAAACTTCGGTTTTTGGGGATTTTTTGTTGCAAAAAGTTTCTTTGTGGGTTGGCCAAAAATTTCTGACCCACACCGTGACCCACACGCGGAAATGAGACAACGGAAACAATGGACACAAGAGCGCCGGACAGGAAGCCTGCCTTCCTGTCCGGCGTATTTTTCTTTCTGTCCTTACAGGACCTGTTCCATAAAGTTACCCATGGTTTGGGCAGCCTCGTCCTGTTTTTGCCTGGTGGCGTGGGTGTAGGTCCGCAGGGTGAACCCGGCGTCGAAGTGGCCCAGCATGGAGGACACTGTTTTTACGTCTATAGGTTAGGCCTCCTCATAGTCGTATTTTATCAGGATGGGAGCAAAATTTCATCTTGGATATGCTCCGCTTCCCGCCCCTGGAGGGGGCGGGAAGCGAAAGCGGATATATGTAGAGGCGGCCAGGAGCATCCGGCGCCCCCTGGAAGAGCAGGATGAAGAAACCCTCGCCGCCGTGGATCGGGCCTGCGCCATCGCAGGATGTTCCAGAGAGGAGCTGACCTTTGGCAGTCTGCTCATCAGCGATCAGATCGGCGACGGGAGCAGCCGGGAGCAGGCAGCCAGCAACCAGAAGGTTTTGGGCGGCTGGGCCGATTTGGCGGTGGAGTACAGCAACAAGCGCTATCGATCCAACTGCATCAGCTGGGGGCTGCTCCCCCTGTGCCGGACAGAACTGCCGGATTTGAAAAAAGGCGGCTACCTGCTTCTGCCCGATGTCCAGGAAAAAATTTCTGGGGGAGCCGTAGAGCTGGAGGGAGTCCTGCTGTCCTCCGGGGAACGGGTTATATTCCAGCTGGGAGAACTGACCCAAGAGGAGCGGGAAATGCTGCTTGCCGGAGGAATGATCAACTTCTATCGCAGCCGGGGATAAGACACCGGCCCGCCATCACATTTATCATACGGGTGCGGAAAGGACGTGCAGAGCATATGTTCAATGGATTCAAAAAGAAAGCGGTTATGGACCCGTGGGGGGAGGCGGCCCAATACGGTCCGGTCAAGCTGGCCTCCTGTGATTTTCGGGATGGGCAGCAGTCGCTGATCGCCACCAGGATGCGTACGGAGGATATGCTGCCGATCCTCCCGGCCATGGATGACTTTGGCTTTGAATGTATCGAGATGTGGGGCGGCGCGACTTTTGATGCCTGCGTCCGCTTTCTGCAGGAGGACCCCTGGGAGCGGTTGCGGGCCATGAAAGCGGTCTGCAAAAAAACGCCCCTGCGAATGCTTCTGCGCGGGCAGAACCTGCTGGGCTATACTCCCTATCCGGATGACATCGTAGAGCGCTTTGTGACCAAGGCCGCAGAGGACGGAATCGACATCTTTCTTATCTTCGACGGTCTGAACGACATCCGCAACTGCGCCGCTGCCGCACAAGCTGCTTTAAAAGCCGGAAAGCGGGTGGAGGGCAATATTCAGTTCACCTCGTCCCCCGTCCATACCGTGGAGTCCTTTGTTCAGACGGCCAGAGACTATGTTGACATCGGTGCCACCGCTGTACATCTGGAAGATATGGGGGGAATGATCGATCCCACCACGGCGGCTAAGACCGTGGCGGCGGTCAAGGCGGCGGTGGATGTGCCAGTCCACTACCACTCCCACTGCACCGGCGGGATGACGGAGATCACCTATTGGGAGGTAGTCCGTGCCGGAGCGGACGTGATCGACGTGGACTGCTCCGCGTTGGCTCTGGGAACCAGCCATCCGGCGGCAGAGAGTATGATCGCGGTTCTGAAGGGGACACCGCGGGACACCGGGCTGGATTACGCCAAGCTGGCTCTTATTACTGCCTATTTAAAAGAGGTGCGGGCCAAATATGCCCAGTTTGAATCAAAGCTTAAGGGAGTGGACATCAACGTGGTCCGCCATCAGATCCCCGGCGGAATGCGCTCCAATCTGGAGTCCCAGCTGGCCGCCATGAATGCCAGCAGCCGCTTGGAGGAGGTGCTGGAAGAGGTGCCCAGGGTCCGGGCTGATCTGGGCTATCCTCCCTTGGGGACGCCGTTCTCCCAGATGTGCGGCGCCCAGGCGTCCATGAATGTCCTGACCGGCGAGCGGTACAAAGCAATCCCCAAAGAAGTGGTCGCTTATGTAAAGGGGCAGTACGGTAGGGCCCCCGGTCCCATCAGCGAAACCTTGAAGCAGAAAATTTTGGGCGATGAACAGCCCATTACTTGCCGGCCCGCCGACCTTATCCAGCCAGGCTATGAGCGCATCAAAGCGGAGTGCGCGGATGTGGCCAGAACCGAAGAGGATATCCTGACCTACGCCATGTTCCCTGCGGTTGCCCGGACCTATTTGGAAAAGAAGTACCAGAATGCATAAGTATCTACAAAAACAAACAGCACAAAATGCAAACGTGAAGGAGTGTTTTCTATGAAATTTGTAGATCCCCCCCCATCCCTCCAGCGGACACTATGCCCCTGCAGTCATTACCAAAAGCGGCCTTGTGTTTGTATCAGGTCAGAGTTCCGTAGATCCCTTTACCCATCAGGTAACCCAGGAGGGCATCGGCGCCGAGATGAAAGTATCCCTGACCCGGATTGAAAATATCCTCAAGAACGCCGGGATTGACCGGACTCATATCGTGATGTGCAAGGTCTATATCACCGATATGAAAGGATGGGATGAGGCCAATGCCGCCTATGCGGAGTTCTTTGGCGAACATAAGCCCGCCCGAGCAATCTATGAGACAGCCCGCACCCATCATGGAGGGCACATTGAGATCGAGGCTGTGGCTGAACTGTAAGTGCCACTCAATATGTGGAATATGCGGAACTGAAGGGGCTACTGTATTGCAGCAGTAAGTAAAGAGCCGGCAAGCGACTGTGCAGAACCTGTACAGCCACTTGCCGGATTTTTTAAGGGAAAATCAAGCCGAAATCTGATTACTGTAACCCTGCTCATATATTCTCCCTCTACTAACCTTACAATTTGCAAGCAGGAAAATAGCCGAATTGGGAATAAAAGTGTGGCTGCAATATACAACCACTCTGAAATCATTTTTGACACTGCATTTTCCGATATTCCGTTGGCAGTATCTGCGCGACATCCTTGAATGCCTTAGAAAACTTACCCTGGGTTTCGTATCCCACCTGAGCGGCAATTTCGGCGATGGTAGCATCGGTCTCCCGCAGCAGCTTCATGGCCTGATGCACCTGATATTCCTTCATATATGTGGCAATGGGCAGGCCGTAGACCGCTTTGAACACCTCTTTCAACGTAGAAGTATTGATTAGATATTGTTTGGAAAGTTCTTCAATCGTAAACCGCTGATTCAAGTGCTCCGTCAACTGCTGATGAATTTCTTTGATCAGTTCAGTTTGCTGAGAAAAATATTGGGTCAATTCTTTTTTCCCTGACTCCAGATTGCTCAAATAAATCAGCAGTTCCAGCACTTTCAATTTCAACAGCGGCAGGTGTAGGGAAGGTGTTATGGAAAAGAGGGGGGCAAAAATATGCTCCAATTCAGAATTGGCCGGGATTGCGGACGGCTTCCCGGAGCAAAAACGCTCCTGCAGCTTCTCGGCATTAACGCCGGCTTCTTGCAGGAGTTCCAGGCAGACGGCGGGCAATCGCTTCAAGTCCACAGAAACGGAGAGCCCCTCTGAATATCCCAGCGGGAACATCATCGAGGAGTCTGCGCAGCAGGCCATACTGTGAGCCGTTATATCGCCCGTCCCCAGGTAGATTGCTGTTCCGCCACGCATGTTCCAGCCCACGCGGCCGCTGCGGCAGTAGTATACCTCCAAGACGAATTCTGATGCCTCATGGCGGAATTTGATTTTCGGGGCAAGAATGGTATTAAAGGAGGCTTCCATGCCGGGAAAGACATCGTAGACTTCCATGTGGCCCTTTCCGCTGGTGGTCCCGTGAAATTGCTCTGTGAACAGTGTACCCACATTTTGAGTAGACCCGGTACGCGCCACAGCGAGGGTGCCCGCTGGAATCGTTTGAAGTTTTTGCGCAATGGATTGGGACCCCTCTTTTTTCATAGCGTTCCTTTCTGTGCATCTGTCTGCGACGGACAGGCGATCTTTACCAGCCATTCGATCATGTGATGAAATGTCTGTGCCTGTTCGGTATCAGCAACTTTATAATAGACCTCTTTTCCTTCCCGGCGGCTGACAATCAGCCCGGCAGTTTTCAGCTGCTTCAGGTGGTGGGAGACCGCCGGGCTGCTCATATTTACCATGGCGGAGAGGTTGATGACGCATTCCTCGCAGTGGCAGAGCAGCCAGAAGATGCGGATGCGGCTCGCATCACCCAACTGTTTAAGAATGTCAGCTACAGTCTGAAAGTTTTCCACGCTGGGCATGTGCTCCAGCTCCTGTTCAATGGTCTGCCCATGGTAGTGGGGTAATTGTATCTGCGGCATAGGGCCTCCCTCCTATGGGAAATATTTTACCACAATGGAAGGGGAACGAAAAGTTCATTCCTGGGGTGGCTCGGTCTCCGGCCCCGCATCATGGGTGTAGTCCAAAATGCGGACGCTGTCGCCCACCTCTTTCTGCACCAGATCCCGCATGCGCTTTGCAAAGGGGCAGGGATACCCGATGGGAGTGCCCTTGCTGATGCAGGAGGCAAAGGCGATGGTGTCCGCCCCCTGGCTCACCAGAGAGCGGGCCCGCAGCACCGCTTTCTTGCCCGGACAGCCGCCGCAGTTGATAAAACCGACCAACTGAATGTCCTCCTCCCCTTCAAACGCACCTTTCCGCTCACGGATAGTACGGAAATCCCGGCTTCCGGGGCAGTAATCTTCTGTCTGCATACAACGGATAATTCCAAGTTTCATATTGCTCTCCTCCATCATGCAAGGCCGGACACACAAATTTGGCCAGCCCTTGTTATCGTTATGCGACCAATTCTTCCCACAGGCTGATGTGGTATTTCTCCTGCATACTCGAGACCACCGTCGCAGAAAATAGGATACCCATACGGGGTATCGGTCTTTCCGGCCATAGTATAGTCCGGTACAAGGCGGCTTGTATTGCCCATTCAGAAGGCCTTTTTGCCCAAATGGGAGAGTTTTTCTTCGTAGTGGTCTAACACTTCCTGTAGGGTAATGCTGCGCATGGCATCCTCTGCCTTCGTCTGTACCAGATCGTAGCAGTCCCGCAGTACCAACTGGATGTTCACGCCCACGCCGCAGGCGGGGTTGGTGTGGGTGTCCTGGTGGAGCAGGGGCTTGTCCCCCTCCACTGCCCGATAGGCGTCCAGCAGGGTGATTTGACAGGGCTCTTTGGCGAGCGCAGGCCGCGGGTGGCCCTTCACGCTGTTGAGCAGGCCGCCTTTTCGCAAGGCGGACATGAGCTGCCGCACATAACCGGCGTTGGTCTGGATGCTCTCCGCGATCTTTTCACTGGTAAGGTTGGCCTCCGGGTGCAAAGCAATAAAGGCCAGGATGTGGACGGCGTCGCTGAGTTTCGTGGGGTATTTCATCGTCATCCCCCTTTTTTGTTGTTAATTTTATTATAACAGCATATTGACGGGAACGCAAGCAGGTGCTAAGATGAATTGTAGTAAAAATAAAAATAACAGCAAAACGAAAGGACCACCTGCCATGAGCTTTTACGAAAACCTGGTCACGCAGACCCAGATGAATTACCAGCGGTATTATGGTCTGTATGCTTCCGGGCGCATGCCCTATGAGCTGACGAATCAGAAACATCTGCCGTACAACGAGCAGATACAACGATTGGTGCGGGAGATCCAGGAGGCCGACTGCGTTCTGGTGGGCGGAGCCTCCGGCCTGTCTGCCGCTGGGGGCGGAGACTTCTATTATGAGGACAACGCCTCCTTCCGCAAATATTTCGGAAAGTTTGCGGAGAAGTACCATTTCAAGGGCGCTTTTGACGGTATGTTCCGCCAGTGGGATGACCGGGCGGCATTCTGGGCCTACCTCGCCACCTTTTTGCACACGACCCAGACCGCCCCGGTGCGGGAGCCATATCTTGACCTGGATGCCCTGCTGAAGGGAAAAGATTTCTTCGTGCTGACCACCAACCAGGACACGCAGTTTGTCAAACTCTACCCGGAGGACAAGGTCGCAGAAATCCAGGGGGATCACCGTTTCTTCCAGTGCGCCTCCTGCTGCACGGACGACACCTGGGACGCCGTGAAGCCGGTGGAAGAAATGATGGAGGCGATGGGTGACGGTACGACCATCCCGAAGGAATTGATCCCCCGGTGCCCTCACTGCGGCGGCGAGGCATTCCCCTGGGTGCGTGGGTATGGAAACTTCCTCCAGGGGAAGAAATACGAGGAGCAGTATGAAAAGGTCTCCCGCTATGTTCTGGAACACAGGGAGAAAAAGATCCTCCTTCTGGAGCTGGGGGTGGGCCGCATGACGCCCATGTTCATCCAGGAACCCTTCTGGAATCTGACCCTCAGCTTCCCCAACGCCCTGTATATCGCGGTCAACGACAAATACGATTTCCTGCCCAAACAGCTGGAGGACAAGGGCACGGTCATCGTGGCAGACATTGCCCGGGTGTTGCGGGATGCCCGGTCCGTTATGACAGAGAATAAGGAGGACGCAAACTATGCTCAAGCTTAAACCTATCGCAGAAAAAATCAGGGAAGCAGACGCTATCCTGATCGGGGCCAGCAACGGCCTGTCTATTACCGAGGGCCTGCATCTGTTTGCGGACAATGCGGCGTTTGAGGACCTGTTCGGGGACTTCAAACGCAAGTACGGGCTGCGGTGCATTTTGCAGGGGATGATGGCCCAGTGGCCCTCAGATGAGGAAAAATGGGCCTTCTGGGCGCGGCTCATCCACCACTACTGCGGGCAGTATCGGCCCACTCCGGTCATGCAGGATCTGAAAGCCATCGTGGGCGATAAGGACTATTTCGTAGTGACCTCTAACGGCGAGTGCCACTTCGAGTTATGCGGTTTTGCTCCGGATAAAATTTTTGAGATCGAGGGCAACTGGCTGACCATGCAGTGCGCCCGGCCCTGCCACGATACCCGCTATCCCAGTTTGGAACTGGCGGAAAAGCTGGCGGCCGCAGAGCGGGAGGGCCATGTGCCGACTGAATTGCTTCCGCGCTGCCCCAAGTGCGGCGGCCCTATGGACATCCACATGGGCGCGGGACAGCGGATGATCCCGGATACCCAGGCGCAGCGGCACTATGAAGAATTTCTGGAGAACTATCACGGAAAGAAGTTGGTGGTGCTGGAACTGGGCATCGGCTGGCGCAACCAGCTGATCAAGGCGCCCCTGATGCGCCTGGTGGATCGGGAGCCAAACGCCACCTATGTGACCATCAATCTGGGCGAGGTCTACATAGCGGACGAGATCAAAGAGAAATCTTTTGGCCTGGATGGGCGGCTGGACGAACTTCTCCCAGCTCTGCGGGAGGCGTGCGGTGTATGACCATCCCTGAAACAATGCTCATGTGCCATAAAGTAACACAAAAAGCAACAGACAGCCGCCACAATTC
>ERZ1643247.589-NODE-589-length-43136-cov-4.740303_pt1 | contig 43136 bp, 42 predicted proteins | sample MGYA00579264_ERZ1643247 | MGnify/ENA primary metagenome ERZ1643247 (study PRJEB29033, sample SAMEA4952262) | chicken gut metagenome | biome: Broiler Chicken; feature: Gastrointestinal Tract; material: Caecum | place: Ireland | collected 2018 | study: Broiler... | reverse complement strand
GGTCCTTCGGCGGATCACACAGTACGCGTTCGAGGGAACGTTGGAAGAACACCTCAACGAAATCCCGTATGAGATCATTCCCGGTCCGCTGCCGACCTACCGCTGCTGCATCTACCGCGAGCGGGAGATCATCCGTGAGCGCATCTCGAGCGCGCGCGGGCTGCTGCTGCCGGGCCAACCGGAATACGGCATCGTGGGCGTGCTGCCCGCCGCATGCGAGGGCTGCCCCATCAGCCGCTTCACCGTCACGGATAACTGCCAGCGCTGCCTGGCCAAAAAATGCCAGGCGGCCTGCCCGTTCGGCGCCATCTCCATCACGGGCAAGGGCGCCTACATCGATCCCTCCAAGTGCAAGGAGTGCGGCCGCTGTGCCGCCGCCTGCCCGTATAATGCCATCTCTGACACGATGCGCCCCTGTATGCGCGCCTGCCCCGTGGGCGCCATCAGCAAGGACGATTACAACCGCGCCTCCATCGATTACAGCAAATGCATCAGCTGTGCGGCGTGCATGTCCGGCTGCCCGTTCGGCGCCATCACGGATCGCTCCTATTTAATTCCTGTGGTCGAAGGATTGCGCGAGAAAAAGAAGCTGGTTGCCACCTTTGCCCCCGCCATCGAAGGCCAGTTTGGCGCCGCCAACGTTGGCATGCTCAAGGCCGCGCTGCGCAAGCTCGGCTTTTCCGATGTGGTGGAGGTCTCGCTCGGCGCCGATGCCACCGCATGGCATGAGGCTCAGGAGCTGAAGGAAGCCGTGCAAAATAAGCAGAAGATGACAACCTCCTGCTGCCCGGCCTTTGTGGAGATGATCGAAAAGCATTTCCCGCGGCTGATTCCGAACATTTCCCACACCGGTTCGCCCATGACGCTCGTGAGCCGCTACATCCGCAAGAACGACCCCGAGGCCAAAGTGGTGTTCATCGGGCCCTGCGTGGCGAAGAAGCTGGAAATCCGGCGTGTGGAGGACAGCGCGGACTATGTGCTCACCTTTGAGGAGCTCGCCGCCATGTTTGACGCCATGGGTATCAACCCGGCGGAGGAAGCGGAAAACGAGCAGGACGGCAGCAAGCCGGGCAAGAATTTTGCGCAGAGCGGCGGCGTGGCAGCTTCCGTGTCTCAGGTGCTGGAGGAGGAAGGCTTCGATTTGCCCGTGAGCTGCACGAAGTGCAACGGCGCGAAGGAGTGCAAGAAGTTCCTCATGCTGATGAACGCCGGCAAGATGCCCGACGATATCCTCGAGGGCATGGCCTGCGAGGGCGGCTGTGTGGCCGGCCCCGGCGGTGTGGAAACGCTGCAGAAGCTGCTGCGCGCCCGCACCAAGCTGATTGCTGCGGCAGACAACCGCGGTGTGACAGAAAACGTCAAGACACTGCACGATTTCTCCGGTATCAACATGGAAGCCCATCGCCGCCCGTAAGACGCGGCGTCCGGTCCCGCGCGGGGCAGCCCCTTTTCGTTCGGCTGCCCCGCGCGGTTTTTTTGCCTGTTTTCCCGCCTTGACAGTTTTTTGTGCGCCGTGATATGCTGGGCGCACAAAACAGAGTCCTCCCCTTTGACCTGCATGGAACAAAGGGGAGGACGGTTCCATTTTCGCAGAAGGAGGATTCAACATGACGGAAGCCGTGTTTGCAAACGGTCTTTCCAAGCGGTATGGGGAACGGCTTGCGCTGGATCGCCTGTCGCTCTCGCTCTCTCCCGGCAGTGTGTTCGGCTTTCTGGGGCCGAACGGCGCCGGAAAAACGACCACGGTCAAGCTGCTCACCGGCCTGCTCACCCCCACGGAGGGCGCCTGCTCGGTGTTCGGCCTGGACCCGTGCCGGGAGCCGGAGAAGGTGCACGCCCTGTGCGGCGTTGTCACGGAGAGCGCGCGCCTTTACCCGCAGCTCAGCGGGCTGGAAAACCTTTCGTTTTTCGGGGAGCTCTGCGGTTTGCCGCGCGCCGCGGCCCGGGAGCGCGCGGAGTCGCTGCTGAGGCGGCTCGGCCTGTGGGAAGCCGCTTCCCTGGCGGCCGGAGCCTATTCCACAGGCATGGCGCAGCGCCTTTCCCTGGCGCGTGCGCTCATGGGGGAGCCGAAGCTCCTGTTTCTCGATGAGCCCACCAGCGGGCTGGACCCTGAATCCGCCCAGGCTGTGAACGAGCTCATCGCCGCGCAGGCCGCCCGGGAGGGCGTCACCGTGTTCCTGTGCACGCATCAGCTCCGCTATGCCCAGGATCTCTGCAGCGGCTACGGCATCCTTCACCACGGCACGCTGCTGGCCCTGGGGGATTTGTCGTCCCTGGCGGAGCAGGCCGGCTGCCACAGCCACGCCGTGTTCCGCCTGGGGCAGGGGGAAGTGCTGCCGGGCTTTTCCCTGCAGGAGGGATTCTTCCGCCGTCCGCTCCGTTCAGAGGAGGAGATGCCTGCCCTTGTGCGGGAGGCCGTGCAGGCCGGCCTGCACGTGTATGAAGCGCGTCTCGAGCGGCCGGCGCTGGAGGACGTGTATTTCCGCTTTGTCGGACACGAGGAAGGAGGGCGCGCAGATGACACTTCCGCTTGATTCCCGCGAGTGGGCGATTGTGCGCAAGGACCTGAAAAATGTGTGGCACACGAAGATGGCGCGTCTCACCATTCTCCTGGTGCCGATTTTGCTCTGCCTGGTTTTGCCGGCCGTCTACGTCACCGTGATAGCCCTTGTGCCGGAGGAAGAGCTGGCCGCAGACGCCCGGGAGATCGCAGCGCTCTTTGCGGGCGGGGAGGCTGACACGGTGCGCCGGCTTCTCTTTTCCATGATTGGCCAGATGCTCGGCCCGCTGTTTTTCCTCATGGTGCCGCTTCTCTCCTCCACCACGGCCGCCGCGTGCAGCTTTGTGGGCGAGCGCGAGCACGGCACCATGGAGACGCTTCTGCTCGCGCCTGTCACGCTCCGGCAGATCTTCCGCGCGAAGGTAGCTGCCTGCTTCCTTCTCTCCGCCGTTGTGGAGCTTGTTTCCCTGCTGTTCTTTTCTGCCGTTATGGCTGTCGGCAGTATCGTGCTGGAGGCCCCGTTCTATTTTAACGGCAACTGGGCGGTGCTTGTCTTTCTGCTCTGCCCGCTGTTCACGGTGCTGGGCATAATTTTTATGGTGCTTGTCTCGGGAAAGAGCAAGAATGCGATGGAAGCCATGCAGACCTCCAGCTATCTTGTGCTTCCCGTCATTCTTCTGTTTGTGGGCCAGTTCAGCGGCCTGTTCCCGGCCGGTCCACTTTATCTTCTCATTGCCGCCGCCCTGGCGGCCGCGGCGGACGCAGTGCTGCTCCGCTTGGCGTCCCGCGCGTTCACACCGGAAAAGCTGCTCCGGTGACATGCCGGCCGGAAAAGCATTTGCCAATGTGTGCAAAACGTTGTATAATAAAAAAAGCTTGTCCGATTGGCAGGCGTTTTTCCTGGAGGTGAGAAGAATGCAGTATACATATCAGACAAAGGGGACCTGCTCCCGCCAGATCCTGATCGATCTGGACGGGGACGTGATCCGCTCCGTCCGTTTTGTGGGCGGCTGCAATGGGAATACAAAAGGAATTTCGGCTCTTGTGGCCGGCATGAAAGCCGAGGATGTGATCCGCCGCTGCGAGGGGATCACCTGCGGCTTTAAGCCGACCTCCTGCCCGGATCAGCTCTCCCACGCGCTGCGCGAGGCGCTGGCCGCCAATCGCTGACGCCGCTTTGTGCAAAAAACGAACAGGGACTGCTGCAAAACAATTGTTCCGCAGCAGTCCCTGTTTCTTACTTCCGGCAGGCGGCGGCCGTTACGCCGCCGCCCCGTCCGGTGCGAAGGGGTTGGCTCAGCAGCTGCAGTCGCAGCTGCAGTTGTTGCTGCAGCCGCAGTTGCAGTTGCAGCTGCCATTGCTGCCGCAGCTGTTGTTTCCGCAGCAGCACGTGCAGCCGCAGTTTCCGCCGCCGCCGCAGCCGCCGCAGAGCAGGATGATGAGGACCAACAGAATCCAGGAGCCGCCGTTCCCAAAACAGTTGTTGTACATAGAAGAGAACCTCCTTGATGTTTGGTATGGTATATAGTATTTCAGGGGAGAAAAATGTGTGACTTCTTTTTGGAAGGCGGATTGTGAAAAAACCGCGCGCCCTCGCGGGGGTGCGGAAGGAGGAACAGATTGATATGATGTGTCAGGCTTGCGGCAAGCGCCCCGCCGTTACACATGTGAAGACCATAACGAATGGGGAACTCTCCGAATTTTCCCTCTGCGCAGAGTGCGCGCGAAGGCTGGGCTACGGCAATCTGTTTGCCGAGCTCGGGCGCGGCCTGGGCGTGCTGGGATTCCGCGCGGAGGAGGAAGAGCGCTGCGTCTGCGGCGCCTCCTGGGAGGACATTGTGCGCAGCGGCCACGCCGGCTGCCCGGAGTGCTACCACACCTTTTATGATCGGCTGCTGCCCGTGGTGCAGCGCATTCACGGCAGTGTGCGTCACCGCGGCAAGAAGCCGGGCGGGAATCTTCCGCAGGCGCCTGCGGAGAAGGGCCTGCTGCTCGTGAAGCGCCGCCAGCTCAAGGAAGCGGTGGAAGCGGAGAAATACGAGGATGCCGCCGTGCTGCGGGATGAAATCAGAGCGTTGGAGGCGGAACACGATGGACACGATGCATGAGACGAAAAAATGGTTTGACTATGCCGGCGATGATTCCGATGTTATTGTCTCCACACGTGTGTGCATCGCGCGCAATCTGGCCGGTTTCCCGTTTGCCTGGAAAATGCGCGCATCTGACCGCAAGACGGTTCTGCGCACCGTTCTGGAAGCGGCTCAGAGCAGCCGCCTTGCCATTGCCGGCCGGTTTTCCTGCCGCCTGCTGGAGGAGTTGAGCAAGACGGAGCTGGTTTCCCTGGCGGAGCGCGGCCTTGTCACGCCCGATTTTATTGCCAGACGGGAGGGACGCGCTCTGCTCTGCACGGAGGATGAGAGCCTTTCCGTCTCCGTCAACGGCGGCGATCATTTGCTGCTGGCCGCCATGCGCCCCGGCCTCGACCTGGACGGCGCCTACAGCGCCGTGGACACGCTCGAGAGCGTGTTGAGCCGTGCGCTCGACTTTGCCTTTGATGAGGAGTTCGGGTATCTCACGGAAGACCCGGCCGACCTCGGCACCGGCATGCACGCCGAGCTCACGCTGCACCTGCCGGCCCTTGCCCGCGCCGGCTCACTGCCGCGCGTGGCGGCAGGGCTTTCCAAGCTGGGCCTTCGTCTGCGGGAAGGGCTTGGCGCAGAGCCGCAGGCGGAGCTCTACCGCCTCTCCAACCAGGTGACGCTCGGCATTTCGGAGCAGGAAGCCGTGTTCAATCTGAAAAGCATGGCCTACCAGGTGGTCACGCAGGAGCGGTCCGCCCGCTCGGCTCTGTGCGGCACGGTGGAAATGCAGGACCGTATCTTCCGCGCGCTTGGCGTGCTGCAGAATGCGCGTATCCTGCCGCTTCCCGAGTTCATGTCCTGCTTTTCGCAGGTGCGGCTCGGCGTATCGCAGCAGCTCTTCGAGGGGATCAGGCTCGACGGCATGGCCGCATTGATGGCCGGGGCGCAGCCTGCCACGCTTATGCTTGGCGCGGGCAAGGCTCTTTCCGCCGCGGAGCGCGACATCGCGAGGGCAAGCCTTGCGCGCAGCGTTCTGGCGATGCGGAAGGAGGAAGGCTGAATGGCGGGCCGCGATCCGGCGCTCGCCGCCGCCCTGTTTGCGGCGCTTGGCGCGGAAATCCCCTGTGACGCTGCCAGAAAGGCTGAGGCAGACGCGCTTCTCCGCACCATGGCGGGGCGAACCGCTGCGCTTGAGCGTGTGCTTGCCCTCTGTGCGCCGCCCGAAAGCCCGCAGGAGTTGTATCTCTCGGCAAAGGCCTGCGCCTGGCTCGGCAGCGGGCACAGGGCCGAAGCGATCGATCTCGCCGCCCGCTATCTGCAGGGCCCGCCCTGGGCTGCGCTCCCTGACGGGCAGGCGGAGCAGGACGGCATTCCCGTGGACTGGAGCTCGGCCGTGCGGGCCGATCTCCTGCGCGATATGGCGCAGAGCGAGCTGATCCTCGGCAGGCTGAGCGACGCATATTCCCACAGCATGGCGGCCTGCGCCATGGAGCCGTACAATGCGATGAATTTCATCAAGGCTTCCGAGGTGGTGGAACGCCTTTCAGGCCGTGAGGAGGCGCTGCGCTTCCTGCGCGGGCAGCGGAAGAATGTGTGGCATGCCCCCGTTTCCTATCGGGATGCGGCCGGGTGCCCGCGCGTGAACAGCCTGTTCCGTGATCTGCTGGACGCGCACATCCGCAAGCTGGAGCAGGCCGGGCATGCGCCGAAAAACGGTTGATGTGTCTTACCATAATCAAACGGAAGGCCCCGCGCCTTCGGCTGAAAAGCCGGGGCGCGGGGCCTTCCGTTTCTTATGGTTCCGCCTGCTTGCGTGGGCGGTGCGGTGGCACGGTGAAATCCGTGACGACCAGCTTGCCGCATTCCGGCGGGGAATAGACGAAGCGATCCATGTGGCTGCCGCGGAAATAATAGCGCGGGGTGGGAGGATCCGCGGGTGCACGGAAGCTGTCGATCAGGATGAGTTTGATTTTCATGCGCGCCGGCAGAATGCTCTTGATGAACACGCTCGCCTGCATGCCGGCCTGTGCGCCCTCATGGCTCTCCGCCAGACCGGCCAGGTTCGGCGCCAGCTCCACAAACACGCCGTATGGCTCCACGCTGCGCACGATGCCGCCCACCGTTTCCCCGGCGTGGAACTGGGCGGCATTTTCCGCCCACGTGCCGAGCAGCTCCTTGTGCGAGAGCGTGATGCGCGTCCCTTCCACGGCGCGTACCACTGTGCGGATATCCATGCCGGGGGCGAACCGCTCCCGCGGGTGATCGATGCGCGAAACGGAGATGGCGTCGATCGGCAGCAGCGCCACCACGCCGCAGCCCACATCCGCAAACGCGCCGAACGGCTCCAGATGCGTGACGCGCGCCGGGATCACATCCCCGGGCGTCAGGCGGCTTAGAAAGGCGCGCCTGCATTCCTCCTGCGCCGCACGGCGGGAGAGCAGGGCCGTGGTGGCCCCGTTTTCATCCTTGAAAAAGCCCTGCACCAGGAAGCACACGGGCCTGTTTACGCGGGAGAGGATCGCAATATCGCGGGCCGTCCCTTCCCGGATACCCACGGCACCCTCCTCGCGCGGGATCAGCCCTTTCATGCATCCCAGATCGATAATCAGGTTGTGTCCGCTGTCACACAGCATGGCGCGCGCTTCCAGAATGCGTCCTTCTCCCCATGCGGCCTGCAAGGCGGCGGGCGTCTGCATGGCAGCCCGATTTTCCGGTGTGTCGAGTTTCCAACCCTCCGGGTAGTAATGGTTCATTATACAGCCCTCCCTTTTTTCTTCCGTTCATCTATATGCGGGCGTCCGCCGCGCCATGACGGAAAAAGGGAGGGGCCGGTTTCTGTTCAGAGCTCACGCGACCAGTATTTCCGGTCCAGACTTCTGTACTGGACCGCCTCGGCGGCGTGCTCCGGCAGAATGTCGTCGGATCCGGCGAGGTCCGCTATCGTGCGCGCCACCTTCAGCACGCGGTCGTAAGCCCGTGCCGAGAGGCCGAGCCTGTCAAAGGCAAGGCGCAGCATGTTCCGTGCGCCGGGCGAAAGGCGGCACAGCTCCGTGAGCATGTGCGGCGTCATGTTCGCGTTGCAGTGGATCGGCGTGCCGGCAAAGCGCAGGCGCTGACGCTCCCGCGCACTGTTGACGCGTTTTTTGATTTCGGAGGAGGGTTCCGCTTTTTCCTCCGAGGCAAGCTTGTCAAATTCCACCGGTGGCACCTCCACGTGGATGTCCAGCCGGTCAAGCAGCGGCCCGCTCACGCGGGAGAGATATCGCGCCACCGCCGTCGCGGAACAGGTGCACGCGCGCGTGGGGTGGCCGAAATATCCGCAGGGGCAGGGGTTCATCGCCGCCACCAGCATGACGGAGCAGGGATATGTGATGGAACCGCTCACGCGGGAGATGGTGACAACGCCGTCCTCGATCGGCTGGCGCAGCACCTCCATGGCGGATCGCCCGAATTCGGGAAGCTCGTCCAGAAAGAGGACGCCGTTGTGCGCGAGCGAGAGCTCGCCCGGGCGCGGGATCGTCCCGCCGCCGGAAAGGCCCGCGGGCGAGATGGTGTGGTGCGGCGCGCGGAACGGCCTCTGCCGCACGAGTGAGGCGCCGGGCGCCAGCGTGCCTGCGACGGAGTGGATCTTCGTCGTCTCCACCATCTCTTCAAAGCTCATGTCCGGCAGGATGGAGGGCAGGCGCTTGGCAAGCATGCTCTTCCCGGCGCCGGGGCTGCCGATCAGCATCACGTTGTGGCCGCCCGCCGCGGCGATCTCCAGCGCGCGTTTTGCTTCCTCCTGGCCGCGCACATCCGAAAAATCGGGAAGCGGCACGGCCGGCGGGTCGTCGGAAAAGTTAGGCCTGGCGGGGGAGAGCGGTTTTGCCCCGGTGAGATGGCCGGTCAGCTCCCGCACGCTGTGCACGGGGAACACGTCGATCCCGCTCACCACCGCGCCCTCCCGCGCGTTGTCTGCCGGCACGAAGGCGGCGCGGAAGCCGTCCTCCCTCGCCTTGAGCACCATGGGAAGCACGCCGCGCACAGGCCGCACGTCCCCCGAAAGCGAGAGTTCCCCCAGGAAGAGAAAGCCGGGGTCCGGCTCCCTGAGCTGACCGGAAGCCGTCAGCAGCGCCACGCAAAGCGGCAGATCATAGAGAGAACCTTCCTTTTTCTTGTCGGCGGGCGCCATGTTTACGGTGATACGCGCGAGCGGGAATTCATAGTCCGAATTTTTAAAAGAAGAGCGGATGCGGTCCCGGGACTCCCTCACGGAGGCGTCCGGCAGGCCCACGACCTCAAAGGAGGGAATGCCCACGCTCAAATCCGCTTCGATCTCCACCGGGAAGGCGTCCAGCCCAAACAGACCCATGCTGTGTATTTTGGAAACCAACGTTCCACCCCCGTTTTCCAAACCCGCGGCGCGGGCCGGTACTGTATTGTTTTTATTATAGGCCTCTCCGCAGGGAAAAACAATTCCCAAGGGAAAAGAAAAGCCAAACAGTGTCGTTTTCGCCCGTGTGTTTTTTCCTGCACGCGCTTTTCCCCGAAAACTTGTCCATAGATTGCATATTTTTTTATAAATTAGTTGATTTTTTCAGCAAAACGCTGTATGATAGAGACAGTTTTCAGGCTGTAGTGTGTGCGCGTCTGGAAAAAGGCGCTGTCTCGGGAAAGTGGGGATGGATCTGAGCAGGAACGGCGGCGGGGCGATATCCACGGACGGCGAGCTGTGCAGGCGCGTGCAGGCGGGAGATCCGCAGGCGTTCTGGGAGCTGGCGGAGCGGTATCTTCCTCTGGTGCGAAGCCGTGCGGCGCGTTTTGCCGGCGATGTGCTTGACGCAGAGGATCTGGAGCAGGAGGGCCTGCTGGGCCTGCTCTCCGCCGCGCGGCGGTTCCGCGTGGGGGGCAAGGCCTCCTTCGGCACATATGCGGACGTCTGTGTGCGCAACAGGATGATCACGTCCCTGCGGCAGGCCGTGCGCCAGACGGGAGGCGGCGGGCAGCCGGTCTCGCTGAACGCCGGGGAGGCCGCGGAGAGCTTTCATGCTCCTGCCGGCGGAAATCCGGAGGAGCTTGCCGTGAGAACCGAGGCCTATGAAGCGCTGGTGCGCCGCATTGCCTCCGCGCTTTCCCGGCGCGAAAAGCAGGTGCTTTTGCTCTATCTGCGCGGGCTGAGCTACGCACAGATTGCAAAGTCGCTCGGCCTCACGGAAAAAGCCGTGGACAATGCGCTCCAGCGGGCGCGCGCCAAGCTGAAAGCGGAATTGCAGGAATGAACATATGCCCTGGTAGCTTAACAATAGAGCGTTGTTTTTCAAAGGCGGCGGTGTGAATCCGTCTACGGGCAAATACTAATATGAGGAAACGAGGTAAGATCAATGTACGAGGACAAGACTCTCATCTGCAAGGAATGCGGCAAGGAATTTGTGTTTACCGCAGGAGAACAGGAATTCTACGCTTCCAAGGGCTTTGTAAACGAGCCTCAGCGCTGCAAAGCCTGCCGCGACGCCCGTAAGAACGCCGCCAAGGGTGAACGTGAAATGTATACTGCTGTGTGCGCCTCCTGCGGCAGGGAGGCCAGGGTTCCCTTCAAGCCGCGCGAGGATCGCCCGGTGTATTGCAGCGAGTGCTTTGCCAAGATGCGCGGCGAAGCGTAACAATTACGATTCCGTCACATCTGCGCCCGTGCGGAAAAGCTCCGCGCGGGCGTTTTCGCGTTTTGCGATGCGCCGGTATTGCAAAAACACGATTTGGGTATTATAATGGGGAAAAGAAACTGCCTGAAACGGCGAAAATACTGGAGGTACCCATCTGATGGCTGCTATTACGAAAGACACCCTCATCGGCGACATCCTGAATATTGATTCCACGACCGCCCCTTATTTCTTTGAGATGGGCATGCACTGCCTGGGTTGCCCGGCTTCCCGCGGGGAGTCGCTGGAGCAGGCCTGCATGGTGCACGGTGTGAGTGTGGACGAGCTCCTGAAGAAGCTCAACGACCACATCGAAAAGAACAGCAAGTAAACGGCGCCGGCGCGCGGCCCTCGTTGGAAGGCTGCGCGGTGTACACCGAAACGCAGAGCGGGAAGCCGTCCGGCCGGTGCCGGGCGGCTTCCTCCCACTTTGGCACCGGGAAAGGAGGCGCGCCATGCGTGCGGAGGAACCGTTCTCCCTTGGACCGCGGCTGGGGCTCTGTGCCTCATTCGTGCGCCCCGGTTGCCGGCTGGCAGACATCGGGGCGGATCATGCGCATCTTTCCGTCTGGCTCGCGTGCCGCGGCGCGGTGCGCTCCGCCATTGCGGCGGACGTGAGGGAAGGCCCGCTGGGCGCTGCCCGCCGCACGATTGCCCGCTGCGGCGTGGAATCGCTTGTCACTGCCCGCCTGTCGGACGGCCTGCGCGCGATCCGCCCGGAGGAGGCCGACGACATTGTGGTTGCCGGCATGGGCGGGGAGCTCATCGCCCGCATTGTCGGGGAAGCGCCGTGGCTGTGCACGCCGGAGCGGCACCTGATCCTGCAGCCGATGACCTCGGCGGAGGATCTCCGCCGTTTTTTGCCGCGCGCAGGGTTCGCCGTGTCCCGCGAGGAGGCCGTGTGCGAGGACGAGCGCGTTTACAGCGCCATGCTGGTCTGGTTTGATCCGGAAACGGCAGCGCTCCAGGCGGCGGATCCCGTGTTTCCCTATCGCGGCCTGGTGACGGGGGCGGGGGAGGCCGGCTGCGCTTACCTGCTGCGGCGTGCCGCCTCCCTGGAAAAGCGCGTGAACGGCCTGCGCCGCAGCGGCCGCCCGGAGGAAGCCCGCCCGCTCGATGAAATCCGTCTCCGCCTGCTGCAGGAGGCGGAGCGGGGAACAGGAGGAAACGAATGACCACGGTTCGCATGATCTACGATTGGCTCGATGGCTGGGCTCCGTTTGCTGCCGCCGTGAGCTTTGACAACGCCGGCCTGCTCACCGGCAGCGGGGAGGAAAGCGTATCGGCCGCCCTTCTCGCGCTTGACATCACGCCTGCCGTTGTGGAGGAGGCAAAGGAAGCCGGGGCGCAGCTCATTGTGAGCCATCACCCCGTGATTTTTGATCCGCTGCGCCGTCTGGTTCCCGGTTCCGCCCCGTATCTGCTCTGCGAAGCCGGGATTGCCGCCATCTGCGCGCATACGAATCTGGATCTGGCGCCCGGCGGCGTGAACACCTGCCTGGCGGAGCGCCTGGGCCTTTCCCGGGTGCGTCCGCTCTCGCTGGATGAGCCCTCCGGCCTGCCGGAATCGCTCTGCGGCGAGCTGCCTTCGCCCCTCTCTCCGGAAGCGTTTGCCCGCCATGTGAAAAAAGCGCTCGGCTGCGAAGCCGTCGAGTTTACCCCCGGCGCCGGTGAGATCCGCACGGTTGGCCTTTGCAGCGGCGCCGGCGCTTTCTGTGCGCCGGCGCCGGAACAGTCCGGTGTGCAGGCGTTCGTTACCGGGGAGGCCAAGCATCACGAGCTGCTGGCAGCCTGGCAAAGCGGGCTCACGCTTATCGTGGCGGGCCATTTCTACACGGAGGCCGTCGTGCTCGAGCCGCTCTGCCGGAAGCTGGCGGAAGCTTTCCCCGCCGTCTCGTTCCGTGTCGCCTCCTCCTCTGCCGCGCCATCCCGTTTAGTGTAAGGAGGGGGAGCATCATGCAAATAGAGAATGCCGCGAGCCGGTTCACCGGCAAATCGCAGGCCTATGCCTCCGCCCGTCCCGGCTACCCGCCGGAGCTGGCCGAAAAGCTGCGGGAATGCGGTGCGGCCGGGGCGGAGGCCGCTGACATCGGCGCAGGAACAGGGCTGTTCACGCGCCTGCTTTTGGGCCTCGGCTGCACGGTGTGCGCCGTGGAGCCGAACGACGAGATGCGCGCGCAGGCGCAGAGGGAGCTGGGGGCCATTCCCGGCTTCTCCTGCCGGAAGGGCACGGCGGAGGACACCGGCCTCCCGGACGGCAGCGTATCCCTTGTGACAGCGGCGCAGTCGTTTCACTGGTTTTCCGCCGCCGCGTTCCGCCGCGAATGTCTGCGCATCCTCCGGCCCGGCGGGGCCGCGCTCCTCGTGTGGAATGCCCGTGTGGAGGAAGCTCCCGTCATGCGGTCGCTTTCCTCCGTGTTCCGCCGGTTCTGCCCGCAGTTTGCCGGCTTTATGGGCGGCGATTTCACGCGCACGGAATCGGACATCCGCCTGTTTTTCGGCGGAGAACCGGAGCGCTGGGTGTTCCCGCACCCACTGCACTATACGGAGGACGCATTCCTGCGCCGCTGCTATTCCTCCTCCTATAGCCTGCGCGAAGGGGAGGAAGGCTTTGACAGGTACACCGATTCGCTTCGGGCTGTCTTCGCCGCGCATGCGAAGGACGGCGTTCTTCTGCTGCCGAATGAGACGACCGCCTACTGGGGACGCCCCGGTGAGGCGTCCCAATAAGTTCCCAATGAAAGGGAGTGTCTCCCATGGCTCTTGACGGAGCATTTCTGCACCATATCCGCAAGGAGCTGACAGACGCCGCCCTGGAAGCCAGGGTGGAAAAGATTTATCAGCCGAATCAGGAGGAGATTGTTCTTCTGCTGCGGACATACACCGATCATTTCAAGCTGCTGCTCTCTGCCCGGGCCAACAGCGCGCGCATCCATTTCACGCGCTTTGTGCCGGAAAACCCACCCCAGCCGCCCATGCTGTGCATGCTCATGCGCAAGCGGCTGCAGGGCGCGCGCCTTTCCGCCGTGGAGCAGCCCGGCCTGGAGCGCGTGCTGCGCCTCGTGTTCGACGCCGTGAACGAGCTGGGCGACCACGTGGCCCTCTCCCTCTATGTGGAGATCATGGGCCGTTACAGCAACATCATTTTTGTGGACGAGAACGGGAAGATCATCGACGCCCTCAAGCGGGTGGACGCGGAGATGACGTCGGAGCGCCTGGTGCTGCCCGGCCTGCGCTATGAGCTGCCGCCGCCGCAGGACAAGCTCTGTGCGTTGGAAGTTTCCCCCGCCGAAGCGGCGGATCGCATCCGTTCCATGCCGCCGGCCATGCCGCTGAGCAAGGCGGTGCTCAGCTCACTGCAGGGCGTTTCCCCGATTGTGGCGCGCGAGGTGGCTTTTCACGCCGCCCGCGGCACGGATCCGGCTCTGGGGCAGATGGGGGAGGAGCACTGGCTGCGCCTTCCGTTCTTCCTCGATCGCCTGTTCACCACTGTCCGGGAGGTGGCAGGCGTGCCGCACATGGCCGTGAAGCCGGACGGCAAACCGCTCGATTTCACCTTTTTCCCCATTGAGCAGTACGGTCTCGCAGCCATCGTGCGCAAATATGGCACGTGCTCCGAACTGTTGGACGCGTTTTATGACGAGCGCGACCGGATTGACCGCATGCGCGTCCGCTCCCAGGATCTGCTCCGCCTCCTGGCAAATGCTTCTGAGCGCCTGTCGAACAAGATCAACAAGCAGCGCGCGGAGCTGGATCAGTGCGCCAGGCGCGAAGAACTGCGTTTGAACGGCGAACTTATCAGCGCCAATCTTTACCGGCTGGAAAAGGGCGCTTCCTCCGCAAAGCTGGAAAACTTCTATGAGGAAGGGATGCCGCTTGTGGAGGTCCCCATGGACCCGCTTCTCACGCCTTCGCAGAACGCGCAGAAGTATTTCAAAGAACACCGAAAGGCCCGCACGGCAGAGGAGAAGCTTACGGAGCAGATTTCCCAGGCGGAGGAGGAGCTTGCCTACCTTGACACGGTGTTCGAGGAGCTCAGCCGCGCCGAGACGGAGCGTGATCTCTCCGAGATCCGCCAGGAGCTCGTCGGCCAGGGCTATATCCGTCCGCCGCGCGGCAAGCAGCGCCGGGCAGCCGGGCCGGCAGCCCCGATGCGCTTCCGCTCCTCCGGTGGGTTCCTCATCCTGGTGGGCCGCAACAACCGGCAGAACGATCAGCTCACCATGAAGCAGGCAAACAACCGCGATCTCTGGTTCCATACGAAGAATATTCCCGGCTCTCATACGATCCTCGTCACGGAGGGGCGCGAGCCGGGCGAGCAGGATGTGCGCGAGGCGGCCATGCTCGCCGCCTGGCACAGCCGGGGCCGCGATTCCGCACAGGTGCCCGTCGATTACACGCAGGTGCGCAATGTGAGCAAGCCGAACGGCGCAAAGCCCGGCATGGTCATTTATACCACGAACAGCACGCTCTATGTCACGCCTGAAAAAGAACTGGCGGAGCGTCTCGCGGAAGCCGGAAAATAAGCAAAAAGCAAAGAGCACGCCGCCCTTCCCCGGGCCAACGGGAAAGGGCGGCGTGCTCTTGTTTTTGATTTTAGCCGCGCGGTGCGGTCACGGTTCCGTGCGCTCCCGGAAAAAGTGTGCGCATGCTTCCTCCAGCGATTTCGTCCAGAAGCCCCACTCGTGAGCGCCCGGCCCTTCCCGGTAAACGGCCGGAAGACCGAGCTCCTTGAGCAGCGAGGAAAAACGCACATTCTGCGCGTGCAGGAAGTCCTCCGTCCCGCAGGTCAGAAAGAGGCGGGGCTGTTCCGGCGCCGGCAAAGCTGCACAGCAGCGCGCCAGGGCCTGCAGATCGTTTTTCTCGGAGAGTGTGAGCGCCATTCCGAACACGCCGCGCATCTCCTGCAGCAGGGCGTCCGGCACATAGCCGCGCGCTTCCTCGAGGTCGCATGCGGCAGAAAAGGCGGCGCAGCCCCCGAATTCCTCCGGGTGGGTGAGCGCACACTTGAGCGCGCCGTATCCACCCATGGAGAGGCCCATCACGAACGTATCCTCACGGCGGAGCGTCAGCGGGAAAAACTCCGCGCACAGGCGCGGCAGTTCCTCCGAAACATAGGAAAAATACGGAGGGCCGAACGCCATGTCGGTGTAGAAGCTGCGCTGCACCTCCGGCATAAAGAACGAAAGGCGATAGCGATCGGCCAGCATCGGCAGCGGGCAGTTTACCGTCCAGTCGTCGCAGTTGTCGGAAAGGCCGTGCAGCAGGAAAACAGCCTTCGGCGGGTCATCCCGCAGGCCGTGGCAGTGCTTCGGCGTCACAACCGAAAGCCCGGAACGCATTTTCAGCGTCTCGGAATAGATGCTTCCCCTGAAATAAGCCATGCAGGCAGGACCTCCGGCCGATCAGCGGTGGTATTTTTCGGCGATATCGCGCACAGCCTCGATGACATACTCCACCTGCTCGTCCGTCATCGAGGGATAGAGCGGCAGCGAGATGATGCGCTCGAAATGGCGTTCGGTGTTCGGGAAGTCGCCCTCGTTCCAGCCGAGCTTGCGGAAGGCCGTCATTGTGTGCACCGGGATGAAGTGCACGCTTGTGCCGACGTTGCGCTCGTTGAGTTCCACGATGAAGCGATCGCGGTCGATCGTCAGGACCTCCGGCACGACGCGCAGCACATAGAGGTGCCAGCAGTGCGTCGCGTAATCCGGCACGAAGGGCGGTTCCACGCCGTCGATTTTGGCGAACTCTTCCTGGTAGCGCGCCGCGATGGCCAGGCGCCGCTTCTGCATCTCCTCCATGCGGGAGAGCTGCACAAGGCCGAGCGCCGCCTGCAGATCAAACATGTTGTATTTGTAGCCCGGCTCCACGATGTCGTAGCGCCAGCTTCCGCCCTTTGCGTAGCGGTTCCAGGCGTTGTGGCTCATGCCCTGGCCCACGAGGATGCGCGCGCGCTCCGCAATGGCGTCGTCATCCGTCACCAGCATGCCGCCGTCGCCCGTCGTGAGGTTCTTGGTGGCATAAAAGCTGTAGCTCGCCGCGCCCTTGAGCTTGTTGCCGATGAGGCGGCCCTTGTAGCGGCTCCACAGCGCGTGGGCGGCGTCCTCGGAGACGTAAAGGCCGTGGCGGTCCGCAATCTCATAAATGCGGTCCAGATCGCACACCTGGCCGCTGTAATGCACGGGCACAATGGCCTTCGTGCGCGGCGTCACCTTCTTTTCGATCTCGTCGGGATCGATGCAGCCGGTGCGGTAGTCGATGTCGGCAAACACAGGCGTTGCGCCGCAGTGCAGGATGGTGCTCGCCGTGGAGGCGAACGTCATCGGCGTGGTGATCACTTCATCGCCCGGGCCGATGTTCTGCGTCAGCAGGGATACATGCAGCGCCGCCGTGCAGGAATTGACGGCAACGGCGTGCTTGGCGCCCAGGTAATCGGCGAATTCCTGTTCAAACTTGATGGTGCGGGGTCCCTTTGCGATCCAGAGGGAGCGGAGTGTGGCCGTCATTTCTTCGATCTCAGCGTCGGTGATGTCCGGCAGGTTATAAGGAATGAAATCCTCCCGCTTTGTAAACTGGCTCATGCTGTTTTCCTCGATTCTTCTTATATTTTAGGCAAATGCCGCTCCCGCTCCGGCCTGCACACTCCCTTTCAGCGCAGAACCCGGCGCTGCACCGGTGTCAGGCCTTGCGGGCGGCAAAAATCTCTGTTCCGAATTCATGATACCGCGCGGCGCGGTCAATGTCAACACGCGCGCCCATTTTCCATATTCCGCTGTTTTTTCGGCCGTGAAAAGCCAATTTCGCGCGGAATTATTGACTAGTGTTCCCGGGCGGGGTATAATAAATCGGTATATAAGAACAGCACCGCGCGATCTCCGGTTCCCGGCCGTTTCCGCCGGGGATGGGCTGCGCGAAATTCTCCCGGAAGGATCTGAGAAAGAGCGTGGAAGAACAAAAGCAGTATTTTGTGCACCCGAGCGCCTGTGTCGATGACGGCGCAGAGATCGGTGCGGGCACGAAAATCTGGCACTATTCCCACATCAGCGCCGGCGCCCGCATCGGCGAAGGCTGCAACATCGGGCAGAACGTTTACGTTGCGCCGGGCGTCTCCATCGGGAGCCACTGCAAGATCCAGAACAACGTGAGCGTCTATGACGGCGTGGAACTCGGGGATTATGTGTTCTGCGGGCCCTCCATGGTGTTCACGAACGTGCAGCGGCCCCGGTGCAAATATCCGCAGGCGAGCCACGAGTTTTACACTCCCACGCCGGTGGGCGAGGGCGCGAGCATCGGCGCGAACGCGACGATTGTCTGCGGCCACCGCATCGGCAAAAATGCGTTTATCGCAGCCGGCAGCGTCGTGACGAAGGATGTGCCGGATCACGCGGTGATGATGGGCAACCCCGCCCGTCAGAAAGGCTGGGCATGCGAATGCGGCGCTTCCCTGGGGGAAGACCTTGTCTGCCCCAAATGCGGGCGCCGGTATCAACAGGGGCCGAACGGCCTGGTGGAAACAAAGGAGAAGGCATAATATGCAGTTCAACGATCTGGCGGCGCAGTACCGCCATTTGAAAAAGGAGATCGACGCGGGCATCGCGTCGGTCATTGAAGGGGCACATTTCATCTCCGGTCCTCAGGTGGAGGAGCTGGAACGGGAGCTGTGCGCGTACACGGGCCGCAAATACTGCGTGAGCACGAGCAACGGCACCGACGCGCTCCGCATGCCGCTCATGGCCATGGGCGTGGGCGAGGGCGACGCCGTGTTTGTGCCTGCCTTCACGTTCTATGCTTCCGCCGAGGTGATCAGCCTCTGCGGCGCGACGCCCGTCTTTGTGGATTCCGATCCGCGCACGTTCAACCTTTCGCCAGATTCGCTGCGCGAGCAGATTGACCGCGTCAAGCGCGAGGGCAAGCTGAAGCCGAAGGGCGTTGTGGCGGTCGATCTGTTCGGCCTGCCGGTGGATTTCCCGAAGGTGGAAGCGATCTGCCGCGAAGAGAACCTTTTCCTGCTCGAGGATGCCGCCCAGGGCTTTGGCGGTTCCATCAACGGCAGAAAGGCCTGCTCGTTCGGTGATTTTTCGGCCACCAGCTTTTTCCCGGCCAAGGCGCTTGGCTGCTACGGCGACGGCGGCGCCGTGTTCACCGACGACGAGGAGATGGCAAAGCTTCTGCAGTCGATCCGCGTGCACGGCAAGGGTTCGTTCAAATATGAGAACGTCCGCCTCGGCCTGAACGCCCGTCTCGACACCATCCAGGCAGCCATCCTGCTGCCGAAGCTGCACGCCTTTGACGAGGAGAACGCGCACCGCTGCCGTGCGGCCGCCCGCTATGCGGAGCGCCTGTCCGGCCGCTTCCAGACGCCGTACCTCCCGGAGGGCTTCTCTTCCAGCTTCGGCTATTACACCATTCTTACGGCCGGCGCGGAGGAACGCGCCGCCCTGCAGGCCCGCCTGAAGGAAAAAGGCATTCCCACGATGGTCTATTATCCCTGCCCGCTGCATCTGCAGAAGGTTTACGCGCCGCTCGGCTATCACAGGGGCGACCTGCCCGTCAGCGAAGAGCTTACGGACCGCGTATTGAGCCTGCCCATGCACGGTTACATCACGGATGAAGAGATTGACGCCGTGTGCGACGCCCTTCTCGAATCGTAAAACGCCGGCGGGGAAACGATTCAATCATAATTTTACAGAAAATGAGGGAAACAGAGCTATGTCGAATCTGAAAAACGATCTGCTGAAGAAAATTGCGGACAAGACGGCTGTCGTCGGCATCGTTGGCCTGGGATATGTAGGCCTGCCGCTCGCCGTGGAAATGGCCGAGGCCGGTTATAAGACGATCGGTTTTGATGTGCAGTCCAAGAAGGTGGATTCCGTCAACGCCGGCCACAATTATATTGGCGACATTGTGGGCGATAAGCTGAAGAACATGGTGGAGACGGGTTACCTGCGCGCCACGTCCGATTTTGATTTCATCTCCGGTGTGGACGCCGTGGCTATCTGCGTGCCGACTCCCCTTGACAAATACCAGCAGCCCGACATCAGCTACGTGAAGAGTTCCACGGAGAGCGTCGCCCGGCATGTGCATCCCGGCATGCTTGTCGTGCTGGAGTCCACCACCTATCCGGGCACCACGCAGGAGCTGCTCAAGCCGATTCTGGAGCAGAGCGGCCTCAAGTGCGGCGAGGATTTCTTCCTCGCCTTCTCGCCGGAGCGCGTCGATCCCGGCAACAAGCAATACAAGACGAAGAACACCCCCAAGGTTGTGGGCGGCATCACGCCGGACTGCACCAGGATTGCCGCTTCTCTCTACCGCAATGTGCTCGACGGCGGCGTTTATGAGGTCTCCTCCCCGGCCGTGGCCGAGATGGAAAAGCTCCTCGAAAATACGTACCGCAACATCAACATCGGTCTCGCCAACGAGATGGCCATCATCTGCAACCGCATGGGCATCAACGTGTGGGAGGTTATCGACGCCGCCAAGACGAAGCCCTACGGCTTCCAGGCGTTTTACCCGGGCCCGGGCCTCGGCGGCCACTGCATCCCGCTCGATCCCTTCTATCTCACCTGGAAGGCCCGCGAATATGATTACCACACCCGCCTCATCGAGACGTCCGGCGAGATCAACACCGGCATGCCCGAGTACGTGGTCGACCGCGTCATGAAGGTGCTTAACCGCAACAAGAAGGCGATGAACGGCGCGAAGGTGCTGGTGCTCGGTGTGGCTTACAAGAACGACATCGACGATTACCGCGAGAGCCCGGCCCTCAACGTGATCGATCACCTCATCGAGCAGGGCGCGGAGACGGTGTATTATGATCCGTTCATCCCCGAGTACAAGCACAAGGGCAAGATCCACACGGGCGAAAAGGAGCTCACCGACGACCTCATCCGCAATGCGGACATTGTTGTGATCTGCACGGCCCACACCTGCTTCGATTACGACCACATCCAGAAGCTGGCGCAGGAAATCTTTGACACACGCAATGCGATGAAGGATGTGAAGGATCGTTCCAACATCGAACTGCTGTAATCACAAAAAAACGAAAACAGGCGGAACCTCCCGGCGGAAGTTCCGCTCGTTTTTCGTTCACAGCCCGGTCAAACGGGTGAAAACGGAAAGCCCCCCCGCGGGGCGGAAAGGCGGAAACACGAATATGGAAAAGCTGCGTTTTATGTTGATCGGCTGCGGCCGCATTTCGAAGAATCATATCACCGCCACGGCGGAAAACAAGGATACCTGCGTGCTGGCCGCGGTGTGCGACCCGGTGCGCGAGCGCGCCGAGCAGAAGGCCGCGGACTATGAGGCGCTCACCGGCAGCCGCCCGGCCGTGTATGAGGATTACCGCCAGGCGCTTGAAGAGCTCGAGATCGACTGCTGCACCGTTGCCACCGAGAGCGGCTACCATGCCGCCATCGCGCTCGACTGCATCGCACACGGCAAGAATGTGCTCATCGAGAAGCCCATCGCGCTCTCCACGGCGGACGCTGAGGAGATTCTGGCCAGGGCGAAGGAGAAGGGCGTCACCGTGGGCGTCTGCCACCAGAACCGCTTCAACCCGCCTGTGCGCCAGATGCGCCGCGCGCTCGAGAGCGGCCGTTTCGGCAAGCTGATCAACGGCACGGCCCGCATCCTGTGGAACCGCACGATGCCCTATTATCATCAAGCGCCGTGGCGCGGCACCTGGGAGCTCGATGGCGGCACCCTCATGAACCAGTGCATCCACGGCATTGACCTGCTGCAGTGGTCCATGGGCGGCGAGCCGGATACCGTCATGGCCATGACGGGCAATTTCATCCGCAACATTGAAGCGGAAGATTTCGGCGCCATCCTGATCCGCTTCAAGAACGGCACGATCGGCATTGTCGAGGGAACGGCCTGCGTGTATCCGAAGAATCTGGAGGAGACGCTCTCCGTCTTCGGTGAGACCGGCACCGTCGTGATCGGCGGCGTGGCCGTCAACAGAATGCAGACCTGGCAGTTTGCCGACGAGGCTCCGCAGGATGCGGAAGTCGCCCAGCTGGTGGGCACCGACCCGAAGGATGTGTACGGCAGCGGCCACACCCCGCTCTATGCCGACTACATCGACGCCGTCCGCACCGGCCGCGCACCGCTCGTAAGCGGCGAGGAGGGCATCAAGGGCATGAAGCTCGTGCTGGCCGCCTACAAGAGCCAGAAGACGGGCCTGCCCGTGAAGTATGACGATCTCTCCTTCTCCACGCTCGACATGTGCTCCGACGACGTGAAGGTCCGCTGAAAAAGGGGGAGGACGCTTGAAGATTCTCACAGTTGTGGGCGCACGCCCGCAGTTTATCAAGGCTTCCGTCGTCAGCGCTGCCCTCAAGCCGCTGTGCGAGGAGCTCATCGTGCACACCGGCCAGCACTATGATCAGAATATGTCCGATATTTTCTTCGAGGAGCTGGGCATTCCCCGCCCCGCCTATCAGCTCGGCGTGGGCTCCGGCTCGCACGGCCGGCAGACAGGCGAAATGCTGATCCGCGTGGAGGAGGTCATCCAGCGCGAAAAGCCGGATATCCTTCTGGTGTACGGCGACACGAACTCCACGCTGGCCGGCGCGCTGGCCGCCAGCAAGCTGCACATCCCCGTGGCCCACGTGGAGGCCGGTCTGCGCTCCTACAACATGCGCATGCCGGAGGAGCAGAACCGCGTGCTCACGGACCATATCTCCACCTGGCTGTTCTGCCCCACGGAGACGGCGCGCGAAAACCTGAAAAAGGAGGGCATCGAGAAGGGCGTTTCCGTCACAGGTGACGTCATGCTCGATTCCGTGCTTCATTTTCTCAAGGTGGCCCGCGCCAACCCGGAAAAACGGAAAATTTACGAGGAAGCCGGCGTGGAGCCGAAGCACTACCGCCTGGCCACGCTGCACCGCGCGGAGACGACGGATGGCGGCGTGGAAGCCGTCACGCGCATTTTCCGCGCGTTTGAGCAGCTGCCGGATCCGGTCCTCATCCCGATCCACCCGCGCACCCGTGCGCTGGCGGAGGAATCGATCCGGGAAAACGGCTTCTCCAATATCCGCCTGATTGCCCCGGTGGGGTATCTTGAGATGCTTCTGCTCACAAGCGGCGCCTGCCAGGTGCTCACCGATTCCGGCGGCCTGCAGAAGGAAGCCTATTTCATGGAGGTTCCCTGCATCACGCTCCGCTCCGAAACGGAGTGGGTGGAAACGCTGCACGGCAACTGGAATGTGCTGGCCGATCTCACCACGGAGGACATTCTTCAGAAGGCGCTGCATACCACGCCTGACCCGGCGGCCCGCAGCAGCAAGCCCTTCGGGGACGGCCATGCTTCCGAACAGATCGCACACATTCTCTGCGGCGCGTGAGAAACGGAGGCAAGCCGATGAACATTCTTTTGATCAATCACTATGCGGGAAGCGTGCGCCACGGCATGGAATACCGGCCGTATTTTATGGCGAAGCGCTGGGTGGAGATGGGCCATTCCGTCACCATCGCGGCCAGCTCGTTCTCACACCTGCGCACAAAAAACCCGGAGATGGGCGGGGCGAAGACGAAGGAGGAGCAGATCGACGGCATCCGGTATTTCTGGATTGCCGGCAACTCCTATGAGGGCAACGGCCTCGGCCGCATCCGCAACATGGTCAGCTTTCTGCGCGGCCTGTATGAGAACGCAAAGGGACTGGAAAACGGCGGCAAATTTGACGCCGTTATCGCTTCCTCCACTTATCCGCTCGACATTTATCCCGCACGCCGCCTGGCGAAGCGCTCCGGCGCGAAGCTGGTGTATGAGGTGCACGATCTGTGGCCGCTGAGCCCGATTGAACTGGGCGGCATGAGCCCAAAGCACCCCTACATCCGTGTGATGCAGAAGGCGGAAAACGATTGCTGTAAATACAGCGATCGCATTGTCTCGCTCCTGCCGTGCTCCAAGGAGCATTTTGTGGAGCACGGCATGAAGCCGGAAAAATTCATCTGCGTGCCGAACGGCATTGTCAAGGCAGATTGGGAAGCTCCCTTCCACAACCCGCCGGTTTACGGGGATAAACTCGGCGCTTATCACAAAGACGGCTGGTTCCTCATCGGGTATACGGGTGCACACGGCGTGGCCAATGCGCTCGACAGCTTTGTGGAGGCAGGGGAGAAACTGCACGGCACAAAGATCAAGCTCATCGCCGTGGGCCAGGGGCCGGAGCGCGACCGGTTGATGCAGAAGGTGAAGGATCTGCATGTGGAGGAGAACGTGGAATTCCTGCCTGCCGTGAAGCGCGACCAGGTGCCCGAGCTTCTGAACCAGTTCGACGCCCTCTATGTGGGATTGCAGCGCCAGCCGCTGTTCCGCTTCGGCGTGAGCCCGAACAAGCTCATGGACTATATGATGGCCGGCAAGCCTGTGGTGTTTGCCATCGATGCCGGGAACGACATGGTGGCAGAGGCACAGTGCGGTGTGTCGATCCCGCCGGAGGACAGTGACGCCATTGCCGATGCCGCGCGCCGCCTTGCTGCCACCGATCCGCAGGAGCTGCGGGCCATGGGGGAGAGGGGCCATGCGTTTATTCTGCAGCACCATGAATATGATGTGCTTGCCAGGCAGTTTCTGGAGGCTCTCCAATAAAGGCTTTTTTAGATTCTGGCTTTACAAAAAAAGGAAAATCTGTTATAGTGTTTTTGTACAGCGTAACAGAAAATGTTAAGAAGGTGGCTTTCAGTGTGCTCCCGGTGGCTATGAAGGAAAACATCGCCTCCAGCCAGGGGGATACTACGATGAATGTGTGCCCCCTGAATGTGGACGGCTATTCAGTAGATAAACAGGAATGCCAGAAGTGCAAGCTTTATAACGCCCAATACGGCGGACTTCCTTATGGCATTAATATTACTGATGGCGGCATTAAAACTTTCTGCACAAATAATAATATACCGTTTACCAGTAAAGAGGAAGCTCTCGCATCTGTTGCGGGCAAGCCCTGCCCGGCTGGTCTTTGATTCATCACACGCAAAGGAAGCAAATGCAAAAATCCCGGAAAGCTTTTCACGGCTTTCCGGGATTTTTTGTGCTGTTCTGAAACCTTACGGACAGGGTTCGTCCGGGAACGTTTCCGGTTCAATCAGCCCCAGCTCCTCCATCTTGGCGCGCAGCTTCACCATATCCTCCAGCGCGCCCGGCTTTGCGGCAGGATTGCGCAGCAGCGCGGCGGGGTGGAGCGTGGCCATCATCAGGATGCCGCCCTTTTCAAAGAAGATCCCGTGTTCCTTTGTGATCTTAAAGTCGGGGCGGATGATCTTCATCGCGGCAATGCGCCCCAGGCACACAATGATCTTCGGCCGGATCAGCGCCGTTTGCGCGCGCAGCCACGGCAGGCAGGCCTCCTGTTCCTCCGGCAGCGGATCGCGGATGTGCGGCGGCCGGCATTTCACAATAGTCGCAATGTAAAGATCCTTCTCGCGGCTCAACCCGACAGCGGCCAGCTGCTTGTCAAGATATTGGCCGCTGCGGCCCACAAAGGGCTTTCCCTGCAGATCCTCCTGCTCGCCGGGGCCCTCGCCGATGAACAACACGGAGGCATGGCGGTTTCCCACACCGAACACCACCTGCGTGCGGCCCTCCTTCAGCTGGCATTTCTCGCAGAGCAGGCAGTCGTGCTCCAGCTCCTCCCAGGTTCTCTCCTTCAAAAAGCGTTCCTCCTTCTATATGGCGGTGCGCGGATCAGCGGGCACTGATGTGCCAGATTTCCTGTGCATACTGCGCAATGGTGCGGTCGCTCGAAAATTCACCGGCGTTGGCAATGTTCATCAAGCATTTGCGCGCAAAATCATCGGCGTTTGCGGAGTCCCTGTTGGCACGCAGCCTTGCCTCGCAGTAGGGAAGGAAGTCGAGCAGCAGGAAGTAGTGGTCCGGCTGATGCCAGCTTGCGCCCTTGAGCAGCGCGTCATACAGCTCCCGGAACATGCCGGTGCCGCCGTCGCTCAGCGTGCCGTTGATCAGCATATTCACCGCGCGGCGGATGCGCGGCTCCTTTTCATAGAGCTCACGCGGGTTGTAGCTCGCCTTCTTTTCGTTGATCTCTTCCACCGTTGCGCCGAAAATATAGTTGTTTTCGCGTCCGGCGCGATCCACAATCTCAATGTTTGCGCCGTCGAGCGTGCCGAGCGTCACGGCGCCGTTGAGCATGAACTTCATGTTGCTTGTGCCGCTGGCTTCGGTTCCGGCCGTGGAGATCTGCTCCGAAATGTCCGCCGCAGGGATCAGCTTCTCCGCATAGGAGACGTTGTAATCCTGGACAAACAGCACCTGCATCTTCCGGTTCACGTCGCTGTCGTAGTTCACGAGGTTCGCCACCTCGTTGATGAATTTGATGATTGCCTTGGCTCTGTAATAGCCGGGGGCGGCTTTTGCCCCAAAGAGGAAGGCCGTGGGCCGGAAATCCGTCAGCTTGCCCTCTTTCAGGCTGAAATAGATATCCAGGATAGAGAAAGCGTTGAGAAGCTGCCGCTTGTATTCATGCAGGCGCTTGACCTGGATGTCGAACAGGAAGCTGGTGTGCAGGCCGAAACGATCGTGGCGGTATACATAATCGGCGAGCTGGTTTTTCTTTTCCTGTTTGATGGCCTGCAGCTGACGCAGGGACTGGACATCGTCTGCGTAGCGTTCCAGGCCCTTGAGCTGTGTCAGATCCGTGAGCCAGCCGCTGCCGACGCGATCGGTGGCGAAGGCGGCGAGCTCGCGGTTGCACAGCGCCAGCCAGCGCCGCTGCGTAATGCCGTTCGTCTTGTTGTTGAACCGTTCAGGATAGAGGGCTGCCCACTCCGGCAGGGCGTCTTTTTTCAGGATCTCCGTGTGGATTTTCGCCACACCGTTCGTGGAGTGCGTGTCGTAGATCGCGAGCCGTGCCATGTGGATGCGCCCGTCGTCCACAATGCGGTACAGCTTCTGGTCCTCCCCACGGATGCTGCGGGCGTCCAGATCGCGGCGCAGATGGTTCTGCAGCATAATCACATAGGGGTAGACCTCCGGCAGAACGGAGACGAAGAGGCGGACATCCCACTTTTCCAGTGCTTCCGCCATGATGGTGTGGTTGGTGTAGGCGAACGTGTCGCGCGCAATGGCGAAGGCTTCCTCAAAGGATACGCCGTATTCCCCGCACAGCAGCCGCAGGAACTCCGGGATCGACACCACGGGGTGCGTGTCGTTGAGCTGCACGGCGTATTCCTGTGCAAACTTCGAAAAATCGTCCCCGTGGCGTGCCCGGTAGCGGCGCAGGATCGTCTGCATTGTGGCGGAGGAAAACAGGTATTGCTGCTTGAGGCGCAGCCGCTTGCCCTCGTCCGTGTCGTCGTTCGGGTAAAGCACAGCCGTCAGCCGCTCCGCCTCCTCGCGTTCCCGCACCGATTTTTCGTATTCCTGGCGGTTGAACGCGTCCAGGTCGAAGCCGCACACAGGTTCCGCCTGCCAGAGCCGCAGCGTGTTCACACACGTCCCGCCGTAGCCGATGACCGGCATGTCATATGGCACGGCGCGCACCTGCTGATCCGCAAACGAGACAAGGACGGTTTCCTCCTCCCGCCGCACGCTCCACGGGTCTCCGAAGCGCGTCCAGTCGTCCGGCAGTTCGCGCTGGAAGCCGTGGTCAAAGCGCTGCTTGAACAGGCCATAGCGGTAGCGCAGACCGAAGCCGTCCAGCGGCAGGCCGTGCGTTGCCGCTGAATCGAGGAAGCAGGCGGCCAGGCGGCCCAGGCCGCCGTTGCCCAGCGCATCGTCCTCCACCTCCTCGAACAGCGAGAGATCCGCACCGTGCTGTTTCATATAGGCCCGGCACTCGTCGAGCAGGCCAAGGTTCATCAGGTTGTTGTTGATAAGCCGTCCCACGAGAAACTCGGCGGAGAGATAGCAGGCCCGCTTTTGTCCGGGCTTTTCCTGCCAGCGGCCGCGCAGCTCCTCCATGGCTGCCAGGGAAACGGCCTCATACCACTGTTTGGCGGAAGCGCTCCCGGCGTCGGAAATGCCGGCCTCCTGCAGCCGGCGGGTGATCGATTCGGTGAAACGGCTCATGCATCAGGACCTCCTGTCATTTTTTCAGTGGGTTCAGGCGCCGCGGCTTTTGTCCCGGCGCCTTTTTTCGGCCGTGTGCGCTTCTCTTCCGCGGGGATCTCCCGCTCCGCGCGGCCATAGAGGGCGGCAAAGGCGCGGATTTCTGCGGCCAGCTCCGGCGTGCAGAGGCCGGGGGAGAGGCGCCACCGCCAGTTTTGCCCCAGCGTGGACGGCGTGTTGATCCTGGCCTCGCTTCCCAGGCCGAGAAAATCCTGCAGCGGGATGACGGCCAGCGCCGCCACGCTCATGTATGCCGCACGGATGTATTCCCAATTCGGCCGCGCCCCGCGGCGCATGCCGAGATACCGCTTGGAAAACGAAACGTCCGGCCGGGCGGCCGTCTTCATCCAGCCGATCATTGTGTCGTTGTCGTGCGTGCCGGTGTAGACGACGCAGTTGGCGTCATAGTTGTGCGGAAGGTAATCGCTTTCCTCGCGGGAATCGAACGCGAACTGCAGCACCTTCATGCCGGGCGCGCCCACACGCTTGCGCAGGCGGTGCACATCGGGTGTGAGGAAGCCCAGGTCCTCCAGAATCCATTTTGCGCCGCCAAGGCTTTCCTGCACCGCCTCGAAGAAGGCCAGGCCGGGACCGGGCCGCCATTCGCCGTGTTCGGCCGTCTTGTCGCCGGCGGGAATCGCATAGTATTCCGCCAGGCCGCGGAAGTGATCGATCCGCACAATGTCATAGAGGCGGGACGTCGCAGCCAGGCGGCGTTTCCACCAGTCAAAGCCTGTTTTTTCCTGATATTCCCAGCGGTAGAGCGGATTGCCCCAGAGTTGGCCCGTGGCGGAAAACGCGTCCGGCGGGCAGCCTGCCACATCAATCGGCCTGTTATCGTCGTCCAGGTAAAAAACCTCGGGTTCCGCCCAGGCGTCCGCGCTGTCTATCGCCGCATAGATCGGGATATCCCCGATGATGCCGATCCCTTTTTCATGTGCGTAATCGCGCAGCTGTTCCCACTGCTCAAAGAATTTGAACTGGCAGAACTTCCAGAAGGCGACGGCATCCGCCAACGGGGCCAGCGCCTCCTGCAGCGCTTCCGGTTCCCGGCGGCGCAGCGGCTCCGGCCATTCCAGCCAGCTCACGCCGCCGAAGGCTTCCTTGAGCGCCATGAACTGGGCATACGGTTCCAGCCATGCCGCGTTTTCCGCGCAGAAGGACGTGAAGGATTCGCTGCCCTCGTGTGCGCTGCGCGCGCAGGCCTTGCGCAGCACGGGGAAACGGCGGCGGTACAGCAGCGCATAGTCGATGTCGGTCTCCGTTTCCTGCCAGGCAACGCTGTCGAGCTCCTCCTGTGTGAGCAGCCCTTCCTCCCGCAGCTTGTCAAGGTCAATGAAGTAGGGATTTCCGGCGAAGGCGGAAAAGCTCTGGTAAGGGCTGTCGCCGTAGCTCGTGGGGCCGAGCGGGAGCACCTGCCAGTAGCGCTGCCCGGCCTTTGCCAGAAAGTCCACCCAGTCGTAGGCAGCCTGGCCGAACGTGCCGATCCCATAGGGGGAGGGCAGGCTGAACACAGGCATCAGCACGCCGCAGCTGCGGGCAAACACTTGCTGCTTTTTCATGCGCCGCCCTCCCCGGAAAGCACGGCTGCGGCGGTGCGGCACACAAAGTCAAACGCTTCGCCCGCGCCGGCTATCACCGGTGTGCTGTTCTGAAAATCGAGCGTGAAGGGCGCGCAGGACGTGATCTGCGCGCCTGCCTCCTCCAGAATTACGGAGGAAGCGGCATAATCCCACGGCGAAAGGCGCGCCTCCACAAAGGCGTCCGCCCGGCCTGCCGCAATGGCGCACAGGTCCACGGCCGCGGAACCGCTGCGCCGCAGATCGCCGCAGCAGGAGAGAGCCTTGTGCATGATAGCGGCCGTGGCCGCGTGGAACGTCGTGTTATACGGGCTGGTGCCCACCTCGATCAGCGCCCTGTCACACGGTGTATCCGCCGCGTGGATCGGCTTCCCGTTCAGAAAGGCGCCTTTGCCCCGCACGGCGTAGAACAGCTCGTCGGAATAGAACTGATAGACCACGCCGAGCACAGCCTTGCCGTTGTTCACAAGGCCGACGGAGATGGAGGAGCACCGCAGGCCGCGCATAAAGTTTGTGGTGCCGTCGATGGGATCGATCAGCCAGTTGTAACCGGGGGCGAGCACATGCTCCTCCTGCTCCTCGGCAAAGAAATGCGCACCCGGCACCAGGGGAGCGAGCCCTTCGAGCAGGAAGCTCTGGGAGGCCAGATCGGCGCTTGTCACAAAATTGGCGTGGCCCTCCTTTTCAAATACCTCGGGCCGCTTCATGGCAAGGATGCGTCTGCCGTCCTCCTTCACAAGGCTGCAGACGCGTTCCAGTATCTCATTCCAATCCATTTTGGAAATCTCCTTTCTTCTCTCGGGAGCACGCCGCAGTCTGTCTTCTTTTGCGGCGGCCCTACCGTTAAACAGTATCATAATTCACGGAAAAAGACAAGAAAAGATTTAACGATTTTGTAAATATTGTTGATTTCTCCGCTGTTTCCCCCTATACTGAAAGAAGAGGAACAGCACGGCGATTTGCCCGGCAAACGGGTGCAGCCGGAGCGATCCGGCCCGGCGTTTGACGGCCGGCCGGAGAAAGGGAAGGTGACCGGGATGAAAAACTTTGTGATTACCATCGCACGCGGGTATGGAAGCGGCGGCAGAAGCATCGGAAGAATGCTGGCGAGGGAGCTGAATGTCTCCTTCTACAACAGGGAAATCCTGCGCCTTGCCTCCGAAAAGAGCGGGATCAATGAGAGTTTCTTTGCAAACGCGGATGAGAAAATCCGCAATACGGTGCTGTTCCGCGCGGCGCGCGGCGCCTATGGCGGCGAGCTGATCCCGCCGGACAGCGACGACTTCGTCACCAACGTCAACCTCTTCAATTTCCAGGCAAAGGTGATCCGGGAGCTCGCGCGGGAGGAGTCCTGCGTGATCGTCGGGCGCTGCGCCAACTACATTCTCAAGGATCTGGACAACGTGCTGCGCCTCTATGTATATGCGCCGTTCGATTACTGTGTGGCCCGCGCCCGGGAACTGAACCCGGCGCTCAGCGTGGAGGAGGTCCGCAAGCTGGTACGCCGGACGGATAAGCGGCGCGCGGACTATTACCAGTATTTCACGGGAAAAAACTGGCGTGATGTGGAATATTATGATCTCTGCCTCAACAGCAGCCGGTTTGCCTGGAATGAGAACGGGTGGGAAAAATGCGTCTCCCTGGTGCGGTCTTATCTGAACAGTATGATGGGCTGACAACGGCAACTTTTACGGCGGTTTTACACATTTCCCCTTGCGCATGCGCCCTCCCGGGCGTATGCTGAAAGTGTTTCCGAGTTTCACCGGGGCAAAGTGCAGAAAGGATGGAACGGTTTGATCACGAAAGAGAGTGTGCGCGGCAATGAGCAGATTGCCGTCTATATCCGAAAAGCGGATGAATCGCTGCAGGCCATGGGCTACACGGAGCACAGCTTCGCCCATGTGACGCGCGCGGCCAATTTTGCGCAGAACCTGCTGCTCGATCTCGGCTGTGCACCCCGCCAGGCGGAGCTCGCTTGGATCGCCGGCTACCTGCACGACATCGGCAATGTGATCAACCGGATTGACCATGCCCAGAGCGGCGCGATCATGGCGTTCCGCATTCTCGACAAGATGGGTATGGACGCCGAAGAGCTTTCCACTGTGATCAGCGCCATCGGCAACCATGATGAGAGCACGGCCTATCCCGTCAACGAGGTGGCGGCCGCTCTGATCCTCGCGGACAAAACGGATGTGCGCCGCACCCGTGTGCGCAACACGGACTTTGCTTCGTTTGACATGCACGATCGCGTCAATTACGCCGTGGTCGAGACGCGCACCTATCTCACGCCGGACAAAACCGCGCTCGTGCAGGAGATGACGATCGACACGCAGATTTCGCCTGTCATGGACTATTTCGAAATTTTCCTCGACCGCATGCTGCTCTGCCGCAAGGCTGCGGAGCGCCTGGGCCTGACGTTCCGCCTGCGCGTGAACGGCCAGACGCTCTTGTGAAATCGATCTAGGCGCAAAAAACTGCCGCGGCCCGTGCGCTGTGCGCCGGTGCCGCGGCAGTTCGCTGTGCCGGGATGTTATTTCAGGAAGCCCTGGATGATGCGCTCCTCCGCTTCCTCCTGGGTGAGGCCAAGCGTGCGCAGCTTCAGGATCTGCTCGCCGGCAATCTTGCCGATGGCCGCTTCATGGATGAGGGCCGCGTCCAGATTGGCTGCCTCAAGCGAGGGGGAGGCGACCACGCTGCCGGATTCCGCCAGAATGGCGTCGCATTCGGAATGGCCGTTGCAGCGGTTCTTGCCATGCAGGCAGGAGTTGAATTCCTGGCGGGACTTTCCGCGCGCCACCGAGCGGGAGACGATGTCAGCCGAGGAATCCTCGCCCTCGAGCGTGACGTCAAAGTCGCTGCGGGCCCATTCCGTTCCGTTCGTCAGCAGGCGCTCACGCACCACCAGGCGGGCGCGGTCCTTGAGCAGCGCATTGGTGCGCCGCATGGTGCTGTCCACGCCGCTGATCTGCACGGTGTCCATCTCCATGTAGGAATCCTCCGCCATCTGGATATCCGTCACCGGGTCAATGCGGCGCGCACCGCGGCCTTTTCCTGTTCCCACATGCTTTTCGCGGTACACCACGCGCGCTCCCTTTTCCAGGAAGAAGCGGTGAATGCCGTTATGGCGTGCCTCTGAGTCATCCTCGTTGTGGACGCCGCAGCCGGCTACCACCACCACGTCGGCGCCCTCGCCGATGTAGAAATCGTTGTAAACGAGATCGTCAATGCCGCCATGCGTCACGCAGGCGGGAATATACACCGTCTCCCCCTTTGTGCCGGGGGCCACGCGGATGATGAGGCCAGGACCATCCTTCTTCGATTCCAGCTTGATGTGCTCGCTCGACTGGCGGCCGGCGCAGCCGCCGTCCTCGCGCACGTTATACGCACCCTTGAACGTGCCGCCGAAATCCGAAACGACGCGCAGAAGGGATTCTGTGATCTTATTCATACAAGCGCACTCTCCTTTCCAAGAGGGCAGCGGGGCGACTTCTCGTCTGCCAGCAGCGTGGGCAGGATTTCCTCGCGCGGCCCCGCGGCGCGCACCAGCCCGTCGGCAATCACGATGATTTCGTCGGCAATGTTCAGGATGCGTTCCTGATGCGAGATGATGAGCAGCGTGCCGGACTGGTTGCGGCGGACCTCCTCAAAGGTCTCCACCAGCCGGGCAAAGCTCCACAGGTCAATGCCGGCCTCCGGCTCATCGAAGATCGAGAGCTTCGCGCCGCGCGCCAGCACGGAGGCGATCTCAATGCGTTTGATCTCACCGCCGGAAAGGCTCGCATTCAGCTCGCGATCCACATACTCGTTCGCGCACAGCCCTACCTTGCCCAGCAGATCGCACAGATGTGCGTCGTCGAGCGCATGGCCGGAAGCAAGCTCCAGCATGTCGCGCACCGTCAGGCCTTTAAAGCGCACCGGCTGCTGGAAGGCATACGCCACGCCCAGTTTCGCGCGCTCCGTGATATTTTTCTTCGTGATGTCCTCGCCTTCGAAGAAGAGATGTCCGGCAGACGGCGTTTCGATGCCGGCGATTAACTTGGCAAGCGTCGTTTTGCCGCCGCCGTTCGGGCCGGTGACGACCACCAGCTTGCCGCTTTCAATGGAGAAACTGATATCTTTGATAATTCCCACACCGTCCGGAAGATCCCAAGCCAGGTGTTCCGCTTTTAAAATATCCATAGAGTTTATCCTTTCCAGAAGGCGTTTCGGCTGCCGGCTGCTCCCGGCATGCCGTTCCCTCTTTCTATAATGTATGGCACTTTTGCTCCGTTGTCAAGAAGGCAAATCAAATTTCTACCGATTTAGTATATTTTCATCCTTTCTCCGCATAATCGTGCACGAAACAGGCAAAGATCTGGAAAAACGGCTCAAGATATAGTATGATAGAGACAGAAGGCGGCGCCAATCCGCTTCCGCCTGCCGTCCCGTGGCCGGTTCGGCGGCCACAGGCGGGGGCACGGGGAGCCGCCGGGAAAGCGGAAAGGGGAAAGGGCCTATGTTTGGCGCGATATTGGGTGACATTGCGGGTTCCCGGTTTGAATTCAGCCGGCCGCAGACGTTTAACTACAAAAAGGAGCCGTTTTTTACGGATGCATGTTGTTTCACGGACGACACTGTTCTGACAGTGGCCACCAAATACGCGGTGCTCAACGGCTGTTCCTACCGGAACGCTTACCTGGAGTTCGGCCGCAAATTTCCCCTGGCCGGATACGGCTCCATGTTCAAGCGCTGGCTTGAGGCGGGAGGCGCGGCGGCTTACCGCAGCTACGGCAACGGATCCGCCATGCGCGTGAGCTTCATCGGGGAATATTTTCCCACGCTTGAGCGCGTGCGGGAACAGGCCCAGAGCAGTGCGCTGTGCACGCACAATCACCCCGAGGGGATCAAAGGCGCGGAGGCAACGGCCGTCTGCATTTATCTTGCCCGAACCGGCTGCTCCAAAAAGGAAATCCGCGCCTATATCGAAAAAAATTATCAGTATCGCCTTGGCCGCCCGCTTGCGCTGCTGCGGCCGTTCGCTAAAGTGGACATGAGCTGCCAGGTTTCCGTGCCGCTTGCGATCCGGTGTTTTCTGGAAAGCCATTCGTGGGAAAGCTGCATCCGCAATGTGTACAGCGTCCGCTGTGACACCGATACCGTGGGCGCGATCGCCGGTTCCATTGCGGAAGCGTTTTATCACGGCACCGGCCAGGATGATCTGGCGCTCACCCGCCGGTATCTCGCCTTGCCGGATGCCTATGGCCGCCAGGATATGACTCTGTTCAACTGGGCGACCATGAATTGAAGTGTGCCCATTTCGTTTCAATATCATTAAAGGGGAATCACGGTGATCCAATTTTTACTTGACAGAATGGCCCGAATGGGCCGCAGCATCGAAGACGGATGCTACAATCTCCTCACCTATCAATCCACCCAAGTGCTGGATATCCTCCTTGAAAAGAAAGTATACCGTGCACACAAGAGCATCACCTTTGCAAACGAATACCAGGCATTGATCGATCTGCTTCACCTGAAGTGCGAGTGCCCTGTGTTCGCCTGTGTGCGCGGGAGGCCGCAGTGCGCCGACGGGCGTGTGTCCAGCAGCGTGCTGCTCACGCTTCGCGTACCGCAGGAGTTTGTGAAGCTCACGGAGTTCAGCGCGTGGGCCGATCTTCTCTATGTAATGAAAAGCGCAAACATCGTGTATTCCACTCTGGCGGAGCTTCAGCTCAGTTCGGATGTGGACACCAGGCAGATTCATCGCGCGCTGCACTCCCTCAAGGAGCAGCGTCCGCTGGATCAGTATGAAAAGCCGCAGGCCGTGCTGGAAGAAATCAGGCCGGAGTGGCTTGTTTCCTACAAAAAGCTCTTGAAAGGGTGAATCAAATGGCGGAACAAAACGGCTGCTGCGCCGTGATTGTGGCGGCCGGGAATTCCACTCGCATGGGGCGCCCCAAGCAGTTCCTGCCCTTGCTGGGCAAGCCTGCACTCTGGTGGACGCTGCGCGCCTTTGACCGGGCGGCACGTGTTTCCTCCCTTGTGCTCGTTGTGCGGGAGGAGGACCTTCCACAGGCGGAAGTCTTGGCGCGCCGTGCCGGTCTTTCCAAGCCGTTCGCTTTCGCCCCCGGCGGGGCGGAGCGCCAGCTTTCCGTGCGCAGCGGCCTGCTGGCGGCCCCGGGCATGCCTGCGCTTGCCGCCGTGCACGACGGCGCGAGGCCACTCGTCACGCCGCAGGAGATCGATGCGGTGATTGCGTCGGCAGAGCCTCCGGCAGGGGCGGCTCTTGCCGTGCGCGTGAAGGATACCATTAAAGTGGCGGATGCCCGGGGCTTTGTTCTGTCCACGCCCGCGCGCGACACGCTTTGGGCGGTGCAGACGCCGCAGGTTTTTCCCTTCCGGCGGTATCTGGAAGAGATGGAACGCGCTGTGGCGGCCGGCAGGCTGTACACGGATGATTGCCAGCTCTGGGAGCACGCGGGCCTGCCTGTGCGGCTGTGCGAGGGCAGCTATGAGAATCTGAAACTGACAACGCGGGACGATATCTTCACTGCCGAGGCGATCCTGCGCAAACGGGAGGAATGAGCATGAGAATCGGCCATGGATACGATGTGCACCGCCTGGCCGCAGGGCGGGACCTGATCCTGGGAGGTGTGAAGATCCCGTGGGAAAAGGGGCTGCTTGGCCATTCGGATGCAGACGTGCTGGCCCACGCCGCGGCGGATGCGCTGCTGGGCGCCGCTGCCCTGGGCGACATCGGCAAGCTGTTTCCCGATTCCGATCCGGCATATGAGGGGGCAGACAGCATGGTTCTCCTGCGCCGTGTGGCCGAACTCCTGAAGGAGGACGGCTGGCGGCTGGAAAATCTGGACGCCACCGTGCTGGCGCAGGCGCCGAAGTTCGCGCCCCACATTCAGTCCATGCGGGAAAACATAGCGGCAGCCTGCGGCGTCCCCGTTTCGCGGGTAAGCGTGAAAGCCACCACGGAGGAGGGGCTGGGTTTCACGGGAAGCGGCGAAGGGATCGCTGCACACGCCGTTTGTCTCATCGAATCCCGGGCATGACACCATCGGGATCTCCGCCTCATATGATGGGTTAGCTCCGTTTGTCCGGCGGGGTGAATCGGGGCGGCGCTTCAGGCGCTGCCCGGGAAGCGAGGGATTCGACTGATGGAACGACCATTATTCACAGTGAGCTCCATTACGCGCGCCATGCAGGCGCGCGATTTGCTGCGCCGCCACGGCATCCAGGCCACGGTGGAGCGTGTGCCGCACACGCCTGGCATGGGGTGCGGATACGGCGTTTACGCGCCGGGCCGCGCGCAGGAAGCGCTGCCCATTCTGATCCGGGCCGGGTATCTGGCAGGCGGGCAAGGGGGCGGCCCGCGGTGATTTACCTGGACAACGGCGCCACCACTTACCCGAAGCCGGAACGCGTCCGCCGCGCCGTGGCCGATGCGTTCGTGCGGTTCGGTGCAAACCCCGGCCGCGGCGGCCACGCCATGAGCATGGCCACGGCTGAGCTTGTCTACCGGGCGCGGGCAGAGGCGGCCGATTTTTTTCACGCGCCCGATTCGTCCTGTGTCGTCTTCACCATGAATTGCACCCATGCCCTCAACGCGGTGATCAAGGGGACGCTGACCCCCGGCAGCCATGCCGTCGTATCATGTCTGGAGCATAACGCCGTGATGCGGCCGCTGCGGAAGCTGGCGGAGCAGGACGTCTCCTTTACCCAGGCGCGTGTGTATCCCGGCGACAACGACGCAACGGTGGACGCGTTCCGCCGCGCCCTGCGGCCGGAGACGAAGCTGATTGTCTGCACCCATGTGTCGAACGTGTGGGGCATTCGCCTGCCGGTGGAGCGGATCGCCGCTATGGCCCGGCAATATGGGGTGCCTATCTGTGTGGATGCGGCCCAGTCTGCCGGTGTGTTCCCCGTCGAGCTGGAGGAGGGCTGCTTCGACTTTATCTGCGCTGCGCCGCACAAGGGGCTGTATGCCCCAATGGGGCTCGGCCTGCTGATCACCTCCCGCGGGGAGGCGCTCGACACCATTCTGGAGGGCGGAACGGGCACAAACTCCGTTTCGTTTGATCAGCCGCAGGAGATGCCCGAACGTCTGGAAAGCGGCACGCTCAATGTGCCTGCCGTTGCCGGGCTGCGCGCCGGCCTGGCTTTCGTGCGCGAAAAGAGCAGGGAGCGGATCCTGCACCATGAGCTTTCTGTGGCTCGCGCTGCCTGGCGCGCCCTGCGCGCGCTGGATCGGGTGGAGCTTTTCAGCCCTGAGCCGGACGGCGAATCGTTTGCGCCCGTGTTCTCATTCCGGGTGCGCGGCGTGCCGAGCGAGGAGACGGCTGCCGCCCTGGCGCAGGCGGGCATTGCAGTGCGCGCCGGCCTGCACTGTGCGCCGGCGGCCCACCGCTTTATGGGGACGCTCGAGTCCGGTGCGGTGCGGATTTGCCCCTCGGCCTTTACCACGGAACAGGAAATCCGTTCTTTCGCGGCGGTGATGCGATCGGTTGTGCGGAATTCACAGGACGTTCACAAAGAAAGGCTTTGAATCCGCTCCAACCTATGGTAAAATAAGCGCAGGAAAAAACAGTGCGCCTGTTTCCGCACCCGGACCGTGCGTTCTTCCGGCGGAAAAGGGAGCGTCGCCTCGGCAGGCCTGCATCAGGTGCGCTGAAACATACAGGAAGGATGAGTACACATGGAATGGTTCGGCGAATTCTGTTCTCAGTGCGCAGGGTTCCTTTCCAGCCTGTGGAGCCAGTTTGTCAGCCTTGTTTCCTCGTTTTCAATTTCATCCCTGCTGGACGTCCTTTTGATTTCTCTCATTATCTTCGGCTTTATTAAGCTGGTGCGCGAAACGCGTGCCGAACAGCTTGTCAAGGGCATTTTGCTGCTGCTGGGTGTTTGGCTGGCCGCAAATGTGTTTCAGCTCCGCATGATGCTCAATATTCTCAACTATTTCTTCAATTTCAGCGTCATTGCCCTGCTCATCGTTTTCCAGCCCGAAGTGCGCCGTGCTCTCGAGCAGTTGGGCCGGAACAATCTGGGCAAAAATCTGGGCTTGCTCGCCTCGAAGGAAGAGGAAACGCTGGAAGCGCAGAAGAAGCGGTGCATTGAGGCGGTGTGCGATGCTGCCGCCAGTCTGCAGAAATCAAAAACGGGCGCGCTCATGGTGTTTGAGCGGCAGACAAAGCTGGGAGACATCATCGATACGGGTACCGTGGTGAATGCCATCCCGTCCCCGCCTATCATTGGAAATATCTTTTTCAACAAAGCGCCTCTGCATGACGGCGCCATGGTGATCCGGGACGGCATGGTGTACGCGGCGGGCTGCATTCTCCCGCTGACGAAGAGCGATAATGTGAGCATCGACCTCGGCACGCGCCACCGCGCGGCGATCGGCATGAGCGAAAACTCGGACGCCGTTGTCGTGGTGGTTTCCGAGGAAACGGGCCAGATTTCCATCGCCTGCAACGGTGTGCTCACCCGAAATTACACGAGGGACACGCTGGAAACAGCTCTCGACGGCTTCCTCCTCGAAGAGGAAGCGGAGCGCCCGCAGCGCCGCATCCCCTCGATAAGAAGGGGGAAGAAGCATGAAGACTGAAAAGAAGGAAGACAGCCGCGCCAAAGACGGGAAGAAGGCGGGCCAGGAGGAAAAGAAGTCCTTTTCCTTCGGCAAGCTGTTTTACAACAACAAGTTTGTGGCAGTTTTTTCGGTTCTGTGCGCGCTTGCCATCTGGTTTTCCATGGCGTTTACGAACACGGAGGAATTCCCTGTTCCGATCCGCGCTGTTCCTGTGACGATCAAGATCCCGGAGGCGGCGCAGGCGGAGGGGCTCCGCTGCTTCAGCCCGCAGACGCTCAGCGTCACGGTCTATATCAAGGGAAACAGCCTCTCCGTGCGCAATGTCACCGCGGATAATATCGGCCTGGAAACACAGATTACGGAAACCATTTCCGGCGCCAAGACGTATCTTGCCACCATTTCTTCTTCCAAAAAGGGCTATGTAACTGATTATGAAATCGATCGCATAGAACCCTCTATTGTGCAGCTTACGCTCGATTATTCAGAGGAAAAAACGTTCACCATCGATACCTCCGGCGTGAACAGCTCTGCGGCGGACGGCTATTTTGTGGGCAGCGTGGCCGCCGCCCCAGAGACAATCACCGTCTCCGGCCCGAAATCCGTGGTGGACAGCATCTCCGCTGTGACGGTGGGGAATAAGGAACTCGGCGAGCTCAGCGAAACGGCGCGCCAGACGTCGGATCTCATTCTGCTCGATGCCAACGGCAACACCATCAGCCGCGACAAATACGATCAGCTTTCCCTCAGTACGGAAACGGCCGAGATCACCGTGCCGGTTTATGTGCGCAAAACGGTGCCGTTCACGGCGAATTTCACGAACGCGCCGTCCGGCATCGACCTCGATTCTTCCTTTGTTACGCTGTCGCCCAGCACCGTGGAATTGGCCGGTACCGAGGAGGACTTCGCTTCCTATCGGAGCATTCAGCTCAACCCCATTGATTTTTCACAGATCAGCCCGGATACATCCGTGTTTGATATCCCGGTTACGCTGCCGGCTTTCTTCCGGAATCTTCAGGAGATCGATGAAGTCACGGTCAGCCTGAATCTGGCGGGCTACACCACAAAGACCATCACGGCCAGCAATTTCAAGATAAACAATCTCAGCCATTCGTATGAGGCGGAGGTCACGACAAGTTCGCTTGACGTCGTCGTGGTTGGGCCGGAGGAGGAACTCTCGAACCTCACGGAGAACAACCTCGTGGTGCAGGTCGATATGTCGCAGAGCCAGGGCTTCACCGGGCACACCGAGATGCCTGCCACCATCAGCATTTCAGGCAGCTCCCGCTGCTGGGCCTATGGCAGCTACAAGGTGAACCTTTCCGTTACAGAGCGCACTTCCTGATATCGGTTCCGGCGCTTTGCAAATCTCTTCAGCATTCGGCAGGCCGCCGTTCCCATGGGAACGGCGGCCTTTTTGCGCGCCGCAAAAAAATCTTGAATAACCATGATCGGAATGGTACAATAAATCATTATACATATGCAAAACGCGCCTTCTGCCGTCTTTCTTCGCCAAAAAGAGGGCAGGGCACGGTCGGGAGGAAGAGAATTCAGATGAAACAGTGGAGAGTTCGCGCCGCCCATGAAGCGGCCGCGCGCCGGTTGCAGCAGGAAATGGAGATCGCCCCGGCGTTCGCCCGCCTGCTCGCGGCCAGGGGGTTTGACAGCGCCGCGGCGGCGCAGTCGTTCCTCTCTGAGGAGACGGAATTTGCCCCGCTCCGCTTTGCCGGTATGCAGGAGGCAGTGGAACGCATTCACCGTGCGCTGGATGACTTCGAGTCCATCGCCGTGTATGGAGACTATGACGCCGACGGAGTGACCGCGACGGCCATGCTGTATTCCTATCTTGAGTCATGCGGGGCAAATGTAAGCTATTATAGCCCGGATCGCGAGGCGGAGGGCTACGGCATGAACCGCTCGGCCATTGACCGGCTGCATGAGCGCGGCGTGTCGCTCCTTGTTACGGTGGACAACGGCATCGCCTCCCTTGATGAGGTTGCCTATGCGGCCTCCCTGCAGATGGATGTTGTCGTGACCGACCATCACCGCCCGCGGCCTGAGCTGCCGGCTGCCTGTGCCGTTGTGGACCCGCACCGCCCCGGCTGCGGCAGCCTGTATAAGGATCTGGCCGGCGTCGGCGTTGCCTTTGAACTGATTCTGGCCCTCGAAGGGGAGGACTGCGACGTGCAGGGGCTGCTTGACAATTATGCGGATCTGCTCAGCATCGGCACCATCGGGGACGTCGTGCCTCTCACGGGGGAGAACAGGGCCTTTGTCCGCGCCGGACTGCGGCAGCTTTCCCGGACGGATCGCCTCGGCCTGCGTGAGCTGATCAGCCTGGCAGGTATGGCGGATCGCTCGTTCACGGCCACAAATGTGGCGTTCACAATTGTGCCGCGTATCAACGCGACGGGCCGCATGGGCGCGCCGGATCGCGCCGTGCGCCTGCTCCTTTCCGAGGATGAGGAGGAAGCGAGGTCCCTGGCGGCCGAAATTTGCGCCGACAACGATCGCCGCCGCGCCATCGAGGACGAGATTCTCACTTCAGCGCTGGAGCAGCTGCGCCGGGAGCCGGATCGTTTGTTTGACCGTGTCCTCATCGTGTCCGGCGCGCATTGGCACGAGGGCGTGATCGGCATCGTTGCCTCGCGGCTGACGGAGCGCTTCGGCAAGCCGTGTTTTGTCTTTTCACAGGACGGTGAGACGGCGAAGGCCTCCGGCCGCAGTGTGGAAGGCTTTGATCTATTCCAGGCCGTGTCCGCCTGTTCCGAACTTTTGCTGAAATACGGCGGCCATCCCATGGCGGCGGGGCTCACGCTGCCGGTTGATCAGCTTGAGACGTTCCGCAGCCGGATCAACGCATTTGCCGCGGCGCAGCCAAAGGCTGTGCCCACAATTCTCCTGGACTGTGTGGCGGAGCTTTCCGAGCTCACGCTGGATCTGCCGCGTGCGGCGGCTTTCTTCGAACCCTTCGGCACGGGGAACCCGCCGCCGCTCTACGGTGTGACCGGCGTTGCGCTTGAGGATATCACGCCGGTGGGCGGCGGAAAGCACCTGCGGCTCACCGTTTCGAAAAACGGCTGCACCGCCACCTGTATGCGGTTTGGTGTCACGCCGGAGGAATTCCCTTACCGGCCGGGCGATCGGCTGGATCTGGCCGTTTCGCTTGAGGAGCGGAGCTACCTGGGGAATGCTTCCCTTTCCGTGCAGGCGCGGGAACTTCGCCCGGCGGGCGCACATCCGGCGGCGCTGATACAGAGCCGCGAGGATTATGAAACGCTGCGCCGCGGCCAGCCGCTTTCCGGGCGGGCGAAAAAGGAGCTCTCCCCCACGCGGGAGGATTTTGCGGCCCTTTATCGCCTGCTGCGCGCGCAGGGGGGCTATTCCGGCGATCCGGCCGTCCTGTGGCTGCGGATGGGCAGCGCCCTTCCGCTTGGCCGGCTGCTGCTCTGCGTTGATGTGCTGGCGGAGCGCGGCCTTGCGGAGCGCCTGCTTGAGGGAGATTTTTTGCGGGTTCGGCTGCTGCCGGCAGAGGGGAAGGCGGATCTCTTTTCCTCCCCGCTGCTCGGCGGGCTGAATGGGACTGTGTGAGGGGGATGATACGATGAACAGCACGCATGTCAAGGAGTTATTCGATCCGCGTCCTGCGAAGGAGGCGTTGAAGACATTTGACGATCTGATGGAGGCGATCCGCACCTCCGAACACGGATATGATATCCCCCTGATTGAACGGGCTTACCAGTTGGCGGCGGAGCAGCACAAGGATCAGATGCGCCTTTCCGGTTCGCCGTATATTTCGCATCCGCTGGCCGTTGCGTGCATCCTCGTAGAGCTTGGCATGGATTCGGAATCCGTGGCGGCCGGCCTGCTGCACGACGTGGTGGAGGATACGCCTGTCACGCTCGATCAGGTGCGCAAATTGTTCGGCGCGGAGATTGCCGGCCTCATCGACGGCGTCACAAAGCTGGCCCGCATCCCGTATTCCTCGCGGGAGGAGCAGCAGGCGGAAAACATCCGCAAGATGCTCATCGCCATGAGCGAAGACATCCGCGTCATCATCATCAAGCTGGCGGATCGCTTGCACAACATGCGCACGGCCGATTCGTGGAAACCGCAGAAGCGGCGCGACAAAGCTTTGGAAAGCATGGAGGTGTATGCCCCCATCGCGCATCGTCTCGGCATCCGGGCCATCAAGGAGGAGCTGGAGGACCGCTCCCTGCGCATCCTTGATCCCGTTGCCTATGAGGAGATTGAGCAGGCGCTTGCCCTGCGCAGCGAGGAGCGGAAGTCGTTCATCGATCTCACAATGCAGCGCATCCGGGAGCGCGTCGCGCCCAGTATCCCGAACGTTTACCTGAGTGGACGCGTCAAGAGCATCAACAGCATTTACCGCAAAATGTTCGTCCAGGGCAAGAGTATGGATGAGATTTATGATATTTACGCAGTGCGCGTGATTGTGGACACGGTGGAGGACTGTTACAACGTCCTCGGCATTGTGCACGACATGTTCCGCCCGCTGCCGAACCGCTTCAAGGATTATATTTCCACCCCGAAGCCGAACATGTACCAGTCGCTGCACACCACCGTCATCGGCAAGGAGGGTATCCCCTTCGAGGTGCAGATCCGCACCTGGGAAATGCACCACACCGCTGAATACGGCATCG
>ERZ1643247.587-NODE-587-length-43231-cov-106.351468_pt1 | contig 43231 bp, 40 predicted proteins | sample MGYA00579264_ERZ1643247 | MGnify/ENA primary metagenome ERZ1643247 (study PRJEB29033, sample SAMEA4952262) | chicken gut metagenome | biome: Broiler Chicken; feature: Gastrointestinal Tract; material: Caecum | place: Ireland | collected 2018 | study: Broiler... | reverse complement strand
AAAGGGTTTCATAACCCCATCGGTGCCTTTCGCAGAAAGGTGGTTTATAAAAATGAAAGTTGACCGCATGAAACTTATGAGTGAGGGGAACGTGTCCCGGTCCCTGCTAATCCTGGGAATTCCTATGGTTGTCAGTATGCTGGTGACCGCATTATACAATGTTGTAGATACATACTTTGTATCCGGCCTGGGGAAGCAGGCGGTGGCTGCAGTATCGGTAGCATTCCCAATATCCCTGGTATTCTCTGGGATCGGCCTGACATTTGGCGCCGGTGCGGGCTCCTATATTTCCAGGCTTCTGGGGAAAAAAGATAAGGAGACAGCCGACAAAGTCGCTTCGGTAGCTATGTTTAGCAGTATTATAGTAGGAATTTTGGTTGCGTCAGCAATTCTCGTATTTTTGGCACCAGTGCTGGTTTTTATGGGTGCAATCCCATCTATCTTTGACATGGCGAAAGAGTATGCCGTTATTTTCGTTATCAGTACCATCTTCAGCACCGCCAATGTGACTGCCGGTAATCTGGCAGTAGCTCAGGGAGCCTCCAATATCTCTCTGACTGCTATGATTTCCGGTGCTGTTCTGAATGTAATCCTTGATCCAATCTGTATCACTACGATGGAAATGGGGGTAAAAGGTGCCGCTGTTGCAACGCTGATTTCTCAAATCGTGACCAGCATCATCTATGCGTGGTTTTTTATTGGGGGAAGAAGTTATATAAAAATCGCTTTCTCCAAATTTAAGCCGTCCGCCAAACTATATGGAGAAATTCTAAAAGTAGGGGTTTCTATGTTATTGCTGCAGCTTCTTTCGAGCCTTTCCATGAGCCGCATCTCTTCTGCTGCAGGTGACTATGGAGAAGACGCAATCGCTGCAATGGGAATTGTGCTGCGGATTGTTACTTTAGGAGTCAATGTGGTTTTTGGATATATGAAGGGATTTCAGCCCATGGCTGGATTTAATTACGGGGCAAAAAATTATGTTCGCCTTCGGGAAGTTATCCAGAGTAGTTTAAAATGGACAACCGGATTTTGCATTCTCTGGACTGTGCTGATTTTCCTTTTAGCAGCGCCCATTCTTTCACTGTTTGGTGGTGATCCAACAGTACTGGAGATTGCGGTTCCCGCATTGAGGGCAAATACAATTATGTTTTTTACTTTTGGGTTCCAGTTTACCTACTCTACCCTTTACCTTGCTATGGGGAAAGCGTTAGAAGGAGGTTTCCTGAATATCTGTCGGCAAGGCATTTTATTTATGCCAATTATTCTGACCCTTCCCAGTATTTGGGGACTTAACGGTGTGATCTGGGCACAGGCAATTGCTGATGTCCTGACTACAGTGGTTACGATTTTGCCTGCAGTGCGTATACATAAGTTATTGCATTTGCCCACAGAAAAATAAAAGTTATGGAACCCACAAGATTGTAAAATGTACCGATATGCAGAAGGAAATGATGTGACATCTCTGTCGGGTAAAGTGGCAAATTCTTTATGTGAGGAACTAAGTAATAAGGCTGAATATGCGTTTATTCGTGACTGCCCAGAGTTTAGAGAACTAATGGCACAAATTAGCTAAGGATATTTTGTGCTTGCTCTTCAAATAAGACTACTTGCGAAATATACAGTTGACTTTGTTGCAAAGACGATTTATAGTGTCACCTACCCAAGTACGGGAGGCGCTTGACTCTCGTATAATGCGAAGGTTTATAATGAAGAACGGGAGATGGTTTCTTTGTTGAAAATAGGAGAATTTTCAGTCTTGTCTCAAATCAGTATCTATATGTTGAGGCATTATGATGAGATTGGTCTGTTGATTCCAGAGCAGGTAGATGAATTTACGGGATACAGATATTACAGTGAAAGGCAGTTACCAATTGCGGGAAAGATACAGGCATTGAAAAGCATGGGCTTGAGTCTGAATTTGATTAGGGAGATATTGACAAAGTACTCGGATAACACAGAGTTGATTTACTTGCAGACGGAAAAGAGCTTGCCAGCGAGGACATTGTAAAAGCCGCAGCCGAAGCCGGAATATCCGAGAGGACGGTACAGAACGCCAAGCGCAACATGGGCGGTATTTTAGGCGCAAGGCGTGTCGGCGGTCAATGGTATAACTTCATCAAGAAGAAGCCGCCGCCCGAAGCTGCCGAAGTATGCCAGAAATAAAAACGTGATCGTGATCGGCCGTTCCGGCTCCGGCAAGACGAGATTTTATGTGAAGCCGAATTTAATGCAGATGACACCGAATGTTTCCTATGTGGTCACTGATCCGAAAGGGACAATCCTGGTGGAGTGCGGGAAGATGCTGCAGAAAGGTTCCCCGAAGATGAAAGACGGGAAGCCGGAGCGTGACAAAAACGGAAAAGTGATCTATGAGCCATATAAGATCAAAGTGCTGAACACCATCAATTTCAAAAAAAGTATCGTCTCCATCTGAAGCAGGCGGAGATTGCCAGAAAGAGCGGGAAGCCTGTACCGCAAATGGCGGTGGAGGAAGATATGGAGCGGAGAAGAAAATAAAAAAGAGGAAGATGTTTTGCTTACAGGGAGCAGGCATCTTCCTCTTTTTTGCAATGACTGTCAGCATTTCATTCTAAGAATGGACGTCCAGTTATCCGGAAATCCCATGAGGGTTAAAATATCTTCCCCAGGAGCTTGCCTTTTCAGGCAGTTTTTTAATTCATAATAAAAATTCCGGAAATCTTCTTTATCCAGAAGATATTTCAAAATAATGACTTCTGAGAAAAGATCATTTTTTCCCATTTGATAGCGTCCGCTGACTTGTGGGATATGCAGTTTCTTATGTATGACTGTATCAGTGATACTGTCTTTTGTCCTGTAATTGAAAAAGCGATCTCCATGTGCGCACACGTTCCGGTGTTTTGTCATAATGGAAAGAAAAGAGTGCATATCTTTTCGCCCGATTTGATTAAAATCATTGCAGACTTTAATCGGAACAGAGGCTTTTAGGTAATCAAACATATGTGAAACCTGTCCCAGGGTTAATACCTGTATCATGATCCATAAAGGAACATTGTGGTGTTTCGACTTATAATGATTGATATAAGCATATTCATTATTCCGTTTTAACTGATACTGAAAAATGCTGATGAGCTTCTGTATCTTCTTTTGTGTTGAGCCAGTAACCATGTAATGGGATAAAGATAAGTATTCTTGCTGATCTTCCCCGTATGTGTCTGAAAAATGGTAGGCAAGAGAAGATTTTACACTGTGTTCAGCGATAAGAATATATTTCAGGAAAATACTGCGAAGTTCATTATCAAATTGATATAAACGGTAAATATCATAAAAGGTTGTCCCGTCAATGTATTTTCCTGTTGTTGGATTTTTGAACGTATCTTTGTATCCGGAGATAAGGGAAAAATAGCTTGTCTTTGATAAAATATGCCTGGCCGCATCAAAATCTTCGATAATCAGGTTCTTATCGTTTTGTAAGAAGATCAGTAAATCTTCATATGATTTGAAAGGCTTTGCCATTTCCCCACCTCTTTTGCTGTAAAATAACGAAAGGCCCCCGCAGGAGCCTTCCGGACTGGAGGCTTCACAAGTTTCTCCAGTACGATCACTGAACTAAATATAGCAAAACTGGCCTGAAAAGTCAATCCCGCAAATTCAGTTCAATGCCAGTATATGTGAAATAAGTATGAAAAATGCAGGCATATAAAACATGGAATGATCTATTTCAGCAATTCGTCATAACTTGTTCCCAGGCAGTCACGGATGCCACGGAGCTGCGCCCCGGTGATGTGCTGAATCCCTCTTTCAATTTTTACAAGTGTCTCCCGTGTCATGTTCACGCCCCGGAGCTGGAGCATCCGGACAAGCTCTGTCTGTCCGATTCCCTTTTCTTTACGGATACGCCGGATATTACCGCCAATATCAATTCCGGTCTGTTTGATTTTTTGTTCCATACAATAAAAACTCCTGTGCTGGACTAAAATCAGTCCAATTTTTCTTTGTTTTATCGGGACGGAATGATAGAATGGGACTAGAATTAGTCCACTTTTGAAAATAAGGAGAACATGATGAAAAAATATGAGGGAAAAAGGTATTATCATATCCGGGCGACGGTATTCTGGCTGGCTATCGGCCTCTTTGTGCTGCTGCTTTTGGGGGCGTATTTTAAGGATGAACTATATGAGAAATGGCTGCGGAGCGGAGGAATGGAAGATGTCACATTCCAGGGCCTGACTTGCGCACTGGAGGATAAAGGGAGCTGCTATCTCTGCGGGAGCAGTGATTACAGTCTGGTAGACTTGTTCCGTAAATCCGGCAGGATTGGGGTTATCTCGCTGAATGATTGGTACGTCCTGAAATTTCATATCAAAAGCCGGGATGAAAGTGTACCTTCATCAGAGGAGGGATACAGGACTTTCGCTTCCGGAAATACCGGGGAGATCATTTATTCCTCAGAAGGGAGTTATTCCGGCAAAATAGCTTCTATCGAAGTCACTCTGCCAGGAGCGCCTGGACAAAGTGACGGAAACTCTGGATTTCCGCAAATGGAGATACGAAGAAAAAGAGGCGATCCCGCTCTGCCTGGTGGACTTCCAGACGCTGGAGGTCTATTCCCTCCAGGACTGGCATAAGGGCTGCCTGATCCGGGATTATTGGGTGGAGATAAAGCATGAGGGAGATAAGGTGTCAGCAGATGTGTATGATGTAGCGGAGTGAGCAGCATCAGGAACGGGAGGTCTCCCGCTCCGGCTCCTGTCTGTCCTGCCCTTTCCCCAGGATTATTTCCACATTGGTCTTGACGGTCTTTAGCTCTTTTTCATATCCTCGGAGGTTCTGGTAGGTTTCATATTGGCGGTTTTTCAGTTCCGTCAGTTTTGCTTTTTCCTCTTTCAGCAGCTTAATCGAAGGCAGCTTTCCGCCGCCGGCACTGTCCTTCAGGAATTTACGGGCGGCCTCATAGAGAGCGATTTCTGCACCGTGTTCCTGACGGAACTGCTTTTTATTCCTGGATGCCAGATACTGCTTATACACTGATTTATTCGCCAGATACTGTCCTGTGTAGTGGATCTGCTGATTTACTTCTTTCAGTTTCTTCTCTGTAGAGCGGAGCGCTTTTCTCATGTCAGAAGTCTGGGCCTGGGCCTGAGAAAAAGCATCTGCCAGAGCTTCCTCCGATTCATAACCATGCTCCTGTATATAAGCAACGGTCTTAGCCATCTGCTGTAAATTCGTCAGTTTAACACGCCGTGCGTAAGCCGGACTTTCCTGGGCCTTCACACACGTCTGCAGATCTCTGCCCAGGCGGAGATCGGATTTGATGAATATAAAAGCGGAGAAATCGGAAGGAATGTCGCTGCGAGATTTTGTATTTTCCTTAAAGACTGACAGCAGATATTCTTTTTTATAATGGGTTCCAAGGTTCCTTCCCGTAATATATTTCCCACGCTCCGGATGGAGATAGCTGAACCGCCCACGGCTGATCTTGAGTGAAATATGATAGTTGTCTGAAAGCTGCTTTTGAAATTCTTCCTGACTGCGGGCTGAAGCGGCGGCTTCATCAATGGCGTTTCGGAGAAAATCTTTCTGCGTCTCAAATTTCGTTTTGCGTGGTGTGATACCTCCGGCAGTCATCTTCTGATTTAATTCGTCCATTTTTTTCTGCCCTCTGCGTCGTGCGTAATATTCACGGTCGGTCATTTTCTTTTCCGCCGGAGAGAGCAGATCCACCTGGTGGAGTTGTTCCCGGCGGCACAGATCCATCACGTCCTGTTTTAGATAAGTGAGGTAATCTTTGGTGAGATGATGTTTGTATCCGGCACGGGAATCACATGGACGCTCCATAAAATCCTGGCGCTCCACATCATGTTTCCGTAAGCTGTTGATGACGATATGCACATGGATGTTGCCGCTTTTGTTATTGCCGTCTGTATGGGTGCAGACAGGAGCCTGATGGCCGGGAAAGTTTTTTCGGGCATACTCCAGACCGAGCTGCTGTGAACGTTCTCCGGTCAGTCCGTTCTCGGATACATCTTTCGGATCAAAGCTGAGAATATAATGATGGGATTTAATCTCATCAAAGGTCTGATTTTTACGGTACTGTTCATTTAACTCTTTACATTCCATGTCAAATGTAAAAGGCTCACAGTTCATGCCGGCCAGATAATATTCTTCACGGGGGATCAGCCTGCCATTTTCAGAACTTCATACTTCATCTCATAAATATCGGAAATCCCCTGGCCGATCTTCTTTCGCATTTCCTGTAAGTGGATGCCGCCGCTGTTAAAGTGACGGGCGATCTGGTTTAAGTTACTCCCGATCTTGCCAAACTCTGCGATCAGCTTTTTTAGTTCCGGCAAGTCTGCCACAATCTCATATTTCACTTTCACCGTTTTCCCCGTAACCTGCCTGCGGATATATTCTGCTAGAGGAAGTCTTGCGGCTTCTGCATGGAATGAGAGCCGTTCATACTCGGTATCAGTAAAACGGAGCATAACCGGGTGGGAGCGCCGGAGCGACTGTTCTTTCTTTGGTCTTGCCATAGATATTCTTCTTTCCTTTCCCGTGGCTGATAAGCCACGCTGCAACTATGTTACATAGGAGCCAAAACCGCACATAAGGAAAATGTGCGATGGTCGAGGGTATGGGGAGCGAAATCCCCACCAAGTTTGCCGGGTAAGCAAAAGTCACGAAGTGAGTTTTGAGTTACGCAGGCGAAACTTGCTCTGGAAGAGTGTACCTATAATAAAGCCGATTTATAAAGAAAAGTGAGAATTTATCATAGAACATTATCGCAGAAGCAGGGGAACAGATATAATTTTACACAAAATGAGTTATAACACAATGGATAAGCATACTTTTAGGATTAGCTCTTATGCTTATATTTTATACAGTTTTAATGATCGCATGCTGCTCCATCATGTTTACAGGCGAATTGGATATTCCTCGTTTTTTATTGCTGAATTTTGGTTTGCTCGGATTGCAAGTATTTATTGCTTCGTTTTGTTTTATGTTCACTTGCTTTTTTAATGATGTAAAATACCCTATAGGCTGCGGTGGTGGATAGATATAACTGAAAAGGAGCCTGTCCCGGATGAGATGAGGCTCCTTTTGGCGATATTCGTAGTTTTACATTTTAGGCATAGGGGCAGTATACAATCCTAATTTGTGGAAATTATACCAGTCTAATATTTTTTCTTCTGTTGCCACATTTAAGGCCAGAAGAATTTCTTTTGCAAACTCCATCGGTGCTGTTCCGTTTGCTGTTATAATGTTTTTGTCACTGACTGCCTGCTTGGCAATATATTTCTGTTCTTCAGTGTAAGCAACACCTGCCCATTGTTTTAAGTCGTTTATGTTGTTGCTTGTATGGAAGGCCTCATTTAAAGCACCGATTGTACCTAAAAAGGCAGAAGCATCACAGATACCGGCTAATACCTTATCTTTTTTGCGGCAATCTTCAACAAGCACTTTGACTTGTTGCGCACTTTCCGTTCTCCATGCCATTCCTCAAATCAGAATCAGGGCTTCATAATCACTAGGGACAGACGTAATGTCGCAATCAGGCATTATTTTAAAACCTCCTATTGACTGTATGTGGTCTTTGGATAAGGAAACTGTTTTACTTTGCTAAAAGATATATTCCGTATATTCCGCATACTAAAAGAATGATATCTTCATAAGCGGCAAAAAATACGGATTTAATTCCTGTTAACCCCCATGTAGAAACCGTGTGCTTTTTATCCCGGAAATAAGCGGTTTTTCAGAACTTTTTATGACCGGGTTTCGTGTATCCGCCGCCAATTTGCCGCCCAGAGAAATATTTACTTCCGGGAATGAAACTGGTATGATAACGGTAATGATAAAACAAGATCTTATGAGGAGGAGATACTTTATGAAAAAAGTGCTTATTATATCTGGAAGTCCAAGAAAAAAAGGAAATTCTCAGAGATTATGTGAAGCATTTAAAAAGGGGGCCGAGGAACAAGGGAATTCGGTTGGACTTGTCCGGTTAGCAGAAAAGAAGATAGGCTATTGTAAGGCATGTGATTATTGTATGAAAAATAATGGTACTTGTGTGCAGAAGGATGATATGTCTGATCTTTTGGATGCATATAAAAAAGCAGATGTTCTGGTATTGGCAACGCCTGTATATTTTTATGGCATCTGTGCGCAGATGAAAACTTTTATTGATAGAATGTATCCTATATGGCAGCATTTAGGTGAAAAAGAGGTATATTATATTGTTTCTGCCGGTTTGGGTGAAGATATAGTAAAGCGTTCTATTGGAGATTTGGACGGTTTTGTTGAGCATATAGAAAAATATGAGATAAAGGGACGTATTTATGCAACGAATATTATGGAAGCTGGAAAAGTTTGTGAAACGTCCTTTTTAGAGGATGCTTATCAGATGGGGCGGAATATTTAAGCAGAAAAACCAGGTGTCAGCAGACAGAAGAGCTTTAAGCGGGAGAACAATGAAGGGGGCCGGATATTTATGAAAGCCATAATCTGCGATGATGAAAAGGGTACCTGCTCGGACCTGGAGGATCTGTTGTTAAAATATGCCAAAGAAAAAAGGGTTTCTCTTACTACAGAAGTCTTTTATTCAGGAGATACTTTATTAGATTATTTAAAAAGAGAAAAAGCAGATATTCTTTTTCTGGATATAGAATTGCCAGGGATGGATGGGGTTTCAGTGGGGAAATATATAAGGGAGATTATGGAGGAGGATCATATATTTCTGGTATATATATCTTCAAAAGAGCATTATGCATTACAGTTGTTTCAAAATCACCCTTTTGATTTCCTGGTAAAGCCTATAGGGCAGGGAAAAGTGTATCACCTGTTAGAAAATATTTATCGTATTGCAGGAAAAAATAATCTGTGTTTTGAGTTCCAAAATCATAATGACAGATTTCGTATTCCATATAATGATATCCTATATTTTCAGAGTGAAGGAAGAAAGATAAATATCGTAATGAAGAATGAGATAAAAACATTTTATGGAAAATTAGGTGAGCTTGAAGAAAAGATACCGGGATTTTTCCTGCGAATTCATAAATCATATTTCATTAATCGGAACCATGTAAAAGAATTTACTTATGAGTGGGTAAAAATGAACAATGGAGATATATTAAATATCAGTAAATCCAACCGTGCAGACGTGCGCAGAAAGATATTAGAGAGTGCGGCCGATGAGTTTAGAAATATATAATTACATAATTGCGTTGCTGGCAAACGCACTGCGTTTTTATGCTTTGAAACATTTCGTTTGTATTTTTGCACCTAAAGAGACCTGTAGATGGAAATATGCCTTTATACTATACATCCTGGGCTGGGGAGGGACAAGTCTGATAAGCTTCCGCTTTTCTTCCCCCGCCATGAATATCATAGCAAATGTGGCAAGCCTTTTTCTCATTTTTTTGCCGTATCAATTAAAATGGACAAAGAAATGTCTGGCTGTTTTTGTTATTTATGTAATCAATGCTTTGGTGGACAGTGTTGTTATCCTATCTTTGACAACTTATGTTGCAGGAGAATCTGTAAATCAGATATATGAATGTATTACGAGCTTCATTTTGTTGTTTATTGCAATCATTCTGGAGAGGACAACTAGAACGGAAAAAGAAATCGAACTGCCCTTGTCCAATATGGCGGCGCTTTTGCTGGTTCCTGTTCTCAGTATCCTATATATGTATGATCTGGTCATTACTGCATATGAGAGAAAAGGCATTGTTATTTTTGCAGCTTTAACACTTCTTTTCATTAATGTTCTTATTTTTTATCTGTATCAATCACTGCTGAGATTTTATTCTTCCCGCATGAATGAACAGGTATTTAAACAGATGCTGGAAGTATATTCTTATCAATTAGATATAGTCCGGGAGTCTGAAGAACGCATGAAGGCGATGAGGCATGACATTAAGCACCACATTCTTGAACTGTCAGCACTGGCCAGGAAAAGCAGCAATGAGGAAATGGAAGCATATTTAAATGAAATGCAGGAGTTTATGCTGAACCCAAAAGAATATGCCTCCACCGGAAACCGGGAAATAGACGGAGTATTGAATTATCTGCTTCAGAAGGCGGATACGGTTCTGGATCAGGTAGACGTACAGATCAATATTCCGGAAAATATGTGTTTGAATAATTTTAATATCTGTGTGATCCTGGGAAATCTGGTGGATAATGGGGTAAGAGAGGCCAGCAGATCGGAGGAAAAGAGGCTGGCAATAAAAATTCAGGTAAGACAGGAAGTTTTATTTATTTTTGTTGAAAACAGTTATTCAGGAGAAGTTATAGAAAAGAAAGATAAGCTGCAGACAACACAAAAAGATCCTGGGATACATGGCATAGGATTAGAAAATGTAAAAAAGGTGGTTGCTGCAAATGGAGGAGAAATAAAAATAGAATATACAGAAAACAGATTTTATGTACATGTACTTTTGTATCTGTCACATATCAAAGAGTAAGAGGCTTGTTCAGAGTCTCTTTTTTTATGACCATAGACGGTTCGCTGAAGCGTGCCGTCTATTATCGAAAAGGTCTGTTTTTGACAAAAATATGGTCTGATTTTTACAACTCTATAAAAACTGCAGGTACATATGCTATAGTTCAGGAACTAAAGCAAAAGGGGTAAGTCAATATGAAAAAAATGAGATGGCTTTGTCTGGCATTATGCATATGTATCATTTGGGCTGGATGTAGTAAGAGCAGTGCAGATACGGATAAAAAAGAAGGGAAAGAAACAAGTTCAATAGGAAAAGCAGAGTATAGCTTCCCGGAAAAGTATGAAAAAACATCTGATTCCGGAAAGGTAAAATTTAATTGCCAGCTGGAGATGCCGGAAAATATGAAGCAGACGATCCATGGAACTGCTGTAGAGGGCTTATACTGCTGTGACAGAGAGAAAGCATGGACAATGTTCGGGGAAGGAAAAGAAGTGATTGAAAAACCGGAAATGCCGGTAGATGAAGGAAGAGCGCCATATGATTACTATGAATTTGCAGATGGGGAAAGCCTTGGCATAGATGAAGGGATCAGCTATGGAAGCAGCAATTCTCAATATTATTTAAATATTGGCGTGCAGGATCCGGATAATCAAGGGAAGTTTGAAGAAAAGGAAGTCTCTTTTAAAAGCGGCGAAGAATGTATTACGGAGATAAAAAATGCCATTGAGGAATTGGGATACCATACAGAAGATTTTATTTTTGGTTTTTATCCTTTGAATTTTCAGACGATGAAGGATCTGGAGGAAGAATATATACAGGAAGATTATTTAAAAGAAGAACAAAGAAAAGAAAGCTGGAGCCAGGAGGACGATGCATATTTTATTTACGCGTACCAGCAAAATGAAGGGATTCCGATCTTCCACGAACTGATGAGCATTGCCGAAAGCATGGCATATGATACTCCGGATAATGCGCCTATTCAGGCGGTGTATTCTGCCAGGGGGATCGAATACTTAAACATTAACAGTGTTTACGAAATTCATACGGAAGAAGCGCAGGTTTCACTGAGACCTTTTGAGGATATTGCTTCTGTCGTTGAGGAAAAATTTGAGAGTCTTTTAAATGAGGCCAGTTACCAAGTGACAAGAGCAAAATTTTATGAGCGGGTCTATCTGGATCAGGCGCAGAAATATGAGACGGAGCCTATATGGTACTTTGAAGTAATGGAAAATGATACCGGCAAATCGGTAGTTCTGATTAATGCAGAGACGGGAAAAGAAATTTTTCTGCAATAAAAATCAGACCATAGGAAGAGCTTGTAAAAGGAGAGGAACGGATGGATCAGATACATTATTTCAGATCGGACCTGGGCCGCCTGATAAAGAATTATCCTATATATCTGGCAGTTCTAGGAGTTGCGGCAACACTATGGTTTTCTCTTGAAAATAATGCTTTTCAGGAGGGAATGATAAATGGAAACGTATTGGATACCTACATTGTGTCCACAAATATGTCGGGAATCATGATCGCTTATTCATTTTGTGCATTTTCTTACGCTGCTGTATTTTGTGAGGATCTGGAAAATAAGTATGCCAGATACAGCATTATCCGGGGAAATACATGGAGATACGCAGTGTCTAAGTCTACTGTGATCTACGGGGCGTCGGTTATCACTATGGTTTTGGGAACATTATTGTTTGTGGCCTGTATCCGCTTACGGCTGCCCTGGATTTCAGAAAATGCAGATATGGGAGTATTACAGGCGGGAATGTACAGTATATTCCTTGATGGGGAGCATTACTGGATTTATGTTTTTTTATATGCGCTGCAGTTGGGAATGCTTGCAGGCGTGCTGTCGCTGGCTGCTGCTTTTTTATCTATGTATGTTTCTAATAAAATGATGATATTGATCACGCCGATCCTGATCTATCAGGTATTGCTGGAATACCGCGGCAGCAGCTGGTTTGGCGTGATGCTTGTAAGACCTTTTCTGAACCAGTTTTCCACAGATATACAGTATTTTCTCACAGTCTTTGGCAGCAGCCTGGTTTTTTCAGCACTGTTTACCTGGGGAATCTGTAAAAAAATAAAAACCAGATTGTAGAGGCGGGAGTATGAAATTATTGCAGTATACCTGGAAAAATTCTATGATGAAGATCATCAATAGTAAGATGGCGGTTTTTGTTATATTGATGTTTGTAATGAGCAGAACATATGTGGACCCTATCCGGCAATTTTCCGTTGAAGCGGACTATCCTTCCTCATGGTGTGTATTTCCATTTATTATGTGTAGTTTTACTTATTTAATTATGTTCTGGTTTGGGATAATCTATGTGAACTCAGATGTGCCTTTTATGCAGCATGTGAATATGTATCATGCGATCCGTGTAGGCAGACAGCGCTGGGCATTAGGGCAGATCGGGGGGATTTTTATCCGTTCTATGGTCCTTGTTGTTTTGACGGTTATCTGTACAATACTTCCCCTGATGCCGGATATCGAGTGGAGCAATGAATGGGGAAAACTATTGAGGACTGCTGGGATGACAAATGCCCTTACCCGGTTTGACAGTTCTGTGACGATCTATTATGAAATTTTTTCTGAATTTACCCCGGTACAGCTTATGGGGCTGGAAATCCTTCTCTGCGTTTTTATCTGTACCTTTATAGGGGTCTTGATGTTTCTGCTAAGTTTGTTTTTGAATAAGATGGCAGCAGTAGCGGGGAGCCTGGTCCTGGCGATCGCTCTGTTTCCCGTATTAAATATACATCCTTTGCTGCGGCATAAACTGGCGCTTTTTGTTCCTGCCATATGGGCGGAAGCGGCAAGGATCGCAACTCCGGATTATGGGTACTATTGGTTACCCTCCATACCGTATATGTTTGGGTTCCTGATAGTGGGAATTTTATGTATGACGGCATTTATCTTAGTCAAGATAAAAAAGATAGAATTTAACTGGGAAAATGAGGATATATAGGAGGGCGGAATAGATGGTCGGACAAAGTTATGTAATCGAGGTGTCCCATGTAAGTAAAAGTTTTAAAGATCATAAGGTTTTAAAGGATGTTTCTCTTACCTGTAAAAGCGGCAGGATTTATGGGATCGTAGGGCATAACGGCTCAGGAAAAACAGTACTGTTTAAATCTATCTGTGGTTTTCTTTCCTGCGATGAGGGAACAATTTCCGTAAACGGGAAAGTTATGGGAAAGGATAAGGACATGCTGAATGAGGCAGGGATCATTATTGAGGAACCGGGGTTTTTGAGGACATGGAGCGGGTATCACAATTTAGAATTTCTTTATACCTTGCGGAACAAAAAGAATAAGAAACATCTCTATTCAGTATTAGAAGAAGTAGGATTAGACCCGAGGCTGAAGCGTCCGGTGGGAAAATATTCCCTAGGTATGCGCCAGAGACTTGCCATTGCCCAGGCCATTATGGAAGACCCTGGAATTTTAATCCTGGATGAGCCTATGAATGGTCTGGATAAAAACGGAGTGAAGGAAATCCGGGAACTTTTATTAAAAATGAAGGAAGAAAATAAGCTGATCATCCTGGCCAGCCATAATCGCGAGGATATTGATGTTCTTTGCGATGAAGTTTATGAAATGGAAGGAGGCGTTTTGCGCAGATTATGAAAAAAGGCGGACTGTGTTGAATAGTCCGCCTGCTGAAAGCGTACTTAGTGTTAAAGCATTTTATTTGGGAGTATCCCAAAGTTTGTGTAAACCTTCAAACTGATGTAAGATAGACTTACCAGTTTGGAGGTTTATTTTATGGCAAGAAAAAAAGACACCCCGCAAAAAGCTGCCCTTCGAGAAATGATGGGTAACTATCTGAAAGAAAACAATGTAAAAGTCAAGGACGGAACCGATGTCAATTCCATTATGCGGGATATGATGTCAATCATCCTGGAAGGTGCTCTGGATCAGGAAATGGATGAGGAACTGGGATATTCCAAGTATGATTATCGGAACAAGGAAACGAATAATTCCAGAAACGGCCATTCCCAGAAGACCATGCATACCAGCTATGGTGATATGGAGATTGATATCCCAAGAGACCGGAAAGGTGAGTTTGAACCACAGATTGTCAAAAAGTATCAGAATACGGTTACACAGGACATGGAAGAAAAGATTATATCTATGTATGCTAAAGGAATGACCACAAATGATATTGAAAGCCATATGCGCGAACTGTACGATATCGAAATTTCTGACAGTACCATCAGCAGGATCACGGATAAGATCCTTCCCCTCGTAAAAGAATGGCAGGAAAGACCTTTGGAAGAAATCTATGCGGTTGTTTTCATGGATGCCATCCATTATCATGTACGTAACGAAGGCCGGATTGTGAAACGTGCGGTTTATATCGCCATAGGGATCGACATGGAAGGTCACAAAGACGTGCTCGGCATGTATGTCGGGCAAAACGAAAGCGCAAAGTTCTGGCTTTCGATCCTAAACGGTCTGAAGAACCGCGGCGTGGAAGATATCCTGATCGCATGTGTAGACGGTCTGACAGGCTTTCCTCAGGCAATTGAAGCTGTTTTCCCGGATACTGAGATCCAGCAGTGTATCATACATCAGATCCGGAACACAACAAAGTTCGTTTCCTACAAGGAACTCAAGCCACTGATGGCTGATCTGAAACGTGTATATGCAGCCCCAACAGAAGAAATCGCATTAGCGGAACTGGACAGCTTTGATGAAAAATGGAGCGGAAAATACCCGAAAATAGCGAAATCCTGGAAAGACAACTGGGCGAATCTTTCGACTTATTTTAAGTACCCGGAAGCGGTCCGCCGTCTGATCTATACCACCAATGCAATTGAGGGATTTAACCGCCAGCTCCGAAAGGTCACAAAATCTAAGACAGTGTTTCCTTCTGATGAGAGTCTCTTAAAAATGCTGTATTTGGCCATGATGGATATTACGAAAAAATGGACAGGCCACCGACAGGATTGGGGGCAGATCCATTCGCAGCTGGAGATTTTCTTTGAAGAAAGACTATCCGGATTATAAGCAGCTTCCCGTCTGAGAGGGCTGGATTAGCCAGCCCTGCTTGACATGTCTGGAAACTGCATTATAATACAAGCAAGGGCAGAACCTCAAAAAATTGGCTCTGCCCAAAGTAACTAATGACATATCTTATATCAGTTTTTTCAGTTTACACAAATCTTGAAACGCTCTCTTTTATTTAATTTTTTATCAAAACTCACTACTTCATCACCAAGTATTTGGTGTCTGGCTATCAGGATACAATCCACAAAATCAAGAGATGATTTTGAAAACATTTGCATCCATCAGCTTTTTCATATTTTTCTATCACAGCCCTTTCATATGCACCTTCCTCCTGTTCCCTTTTTGCTACATCTGCATATCTGGAAAGCCTGCTGTATGTGCTTTTAGGGGTTGCGGATATCACAAATGGCATCCCGTTTTCCAATACACTCTGTTTTGCAAAAATCCGTACGGCTTCCGCAAAGGAAGTCCCCATTTCCCGATATAACGCTTCTACTTTTTCTTTCAGATCTGCATCCATTCGAACCTGTAAGGTTGCTTCTTTTGCCATAATGCCACCTCCTTTTGTAATACAAACGTACTACAATACCCCCTTTTGTCAATAGTGTACTTTAGTGTGTCAATAGTTTGACTCCGAAATTGCATAATGATATGATGACATAGAGGCAAAACTTTTTGTCTCTTGCAGCATTATATTTGGATACAACAAAAGGGGAATTTTATGTATAAGATGCGTTTCAGAAATGCAGCCTCATGTCTGTTCCTTTTCGCTGTCTGCCTTTGCGGCTGTGGAAAGGGTTCCGACTCGTTGGATTTCATGGATCTGGAACCGGACGAAGTCTTTCTCTGTACTGATAACGGAGACAGTGAGGCCGGTATCCTGCTTCTTGACAGCGGAGGAAAAGAAATATTGAAACTGGAAGAAGCAGCACTGCAGATATGTATGAAGCCATCCGGTGAGATCCTTCACCAGACAGCCGGGGTTCTTCTTTCAGATTCATATCTTTTTATCAGTTTTTATTATGACCCTTCAGACACAACGAATTATACCACCGGGGTCTGGAGTATAGAAAAAGAAGACTGGATATTCGAACCGGAAGAGGGAACGCTGGCTTACTATGCGGAAGATGATGTCATGAACTCCTTTCAGATCGGGGCTAAAGAATATGGCCTTGACTTTCTCCCTTATGAAAGTGCCCCGGAAACTTATGAATTTGAAAACGGACTGGTACTTCACAATGAGATGAAAGATGGAAATTACTATATTGCTTCTGATGACAGCGCCAGTTACCTGACTCCTTCAGAATTTTTTGAACAGAATCCTATTACTGCAGATTATCTGCAGGACAGTATTTCCATAGAAAAGGTGATCATGGGAAAATATATGATCATTTCTTATACTATTGGAACATATGAGTCTGACGGCACCTGTACCCTTAGCGGACAGAGGGCGTTTTGTGACCAAAATGGCAACAGGCTGTATCCGGAATGGGATTATAACTACGTGTTTTTCGTTTCAGATCAATTTGATCATAGTGTAACGGATATAATGGAATTTTATGACACGGATAAGGAAGTGGCACATTATCTTGACCTGCCCCAGATGAAGGAACTTAAAATACCGGATGGATACCAGCAGGTTCTTTACAGAGAGGGCAGGACCTTCCTTTTGCAGCAGGGAGAAACCTATACGGTCTATGATGCCGGAACAGGGGAAACCGGGGCTGTATTCACGCTGGACAGCCAGCCTCAGGATATCATTGTTTTATCTCCTGATACCTATGTGGTCCAGGAGTTTGGCAACAGCAGGATCTTTATCCATGACCGGGAGGTGTCATCTGAGGACTCCATCGAATATGCGCCTGTTTATCCCAGTCCATATCCGGTTATTTTGTCAGGGAAAGTCCTGGGCCCTTATGATGAATCCTATGTGATAGATTCTGAGGGCAATCTGGCCATGCAGGCGGATCATGAGATTTTGTATGCGGATAAGTCCTGCTATATGTATTATGACAATGAGAGGTTTGTTATCCGGCCACTGACAGAAAACACAACAAGGCGGTAAAGAGAATGAAGCATATATTTTTTGTGGAAGATGATCTGAGTCTGATCAATGGATTGTCTTTTGCTCTGAAAAAACAAGGATATGAGATAACAGTTGCCAGGACCGGCAGGGAAGCGGAGCAGCTATGGGAAAAGGGGAAATATGACCTGGTTATTTTAGATGTTACCCTTCCTGACGGCTCCGGATTTGACCTGTGCAGAAAATTCCGGGAAACCTCTAAGATACCCATTATGTTTCTCACGGCGGCAGATGAGGAGACGGACATTATCATGGGATTGGATATAGGCGGGGATGATTATATGACGAAGCCCTTTAAACTGGCCATTTTTCTATCCAGGGTCAATGCCCTTCTCCGGAGAAGTGAAAATTTTGATCAGGCTGACACCGAGCTGGACTCCAACGGGATCAAAGTCCAGCTTTTGAAAGGAGCAGTGTATAAAAACGGAGAGCTGCTGGATCTGACGGCCAGTGAATATAAACTTCTCTGCCTGTTTATGGAAAATCCAGGTATAGTCCTTTCACCGGAGCAGATTTTAAGCAAGCTTTGGGACTGTGATGAGAATTACATTGACAGCAGTACCCTGACTGTTTATATCCGCAGACTGCGGACAAAGATCGAAGACACACCTGCCCGTCCGGAAAAGATCGTAACGGTACGTCGTATGGGGTATAAGTGGGATACCGGGAAATGAGGTGTGCTATGAAAATTTTGGTCAATGGTAAGATAAAAAGACTTTTCCTATGTGTAGTATCTGTGGACATAGGATTTGTGGCTGTTGTTCTTCTTTGTATGGGCTTAAAAGTGAGAAATTCCCTGGTTTATGTGATGATCGCCGCCATCTGTATGATGGCCGCTGTACTTGGACTCTTATATCTGTATTTTCGGGAGCAGAATAAAATTATGGAAGATGCCGTCAGCCGGATCCGGGATTATATTTCCGGGGACCGGGATGTGCGGCTTGACTGTAATGAAGAGGGAGAGCTTTACCGGCTGTTCCATGAGATCAATTCCCTGGCCGGGATCTTAAATGCCCATGCGGAAAATGAGGAGCGGGCAAAAAAATTTATGAAAGATACAATTTCTGACATCTCCCATCAATTAAAGACCCCTCTTGCGGCCCTGAATATTTATAATGGTCTGCTGCAGCAGGAAGCGGAAGATGTATCGGAGATCAAAGAATTTACTGCACTTTCCGAAAAAGAACTGGACCGGATCGAGAACCTGGTCCAGAATCTTTTGAAGATCACGAAGCTGGATTCGGGAACTATTGTTTTTGAAAAGAAAATGGTGAATGTCTCTGAAATGATGGATTACATCGAAAGACATTTTGCCTGCCAGGCACAGCAGGAGGGAAAGAAACTTTCTTTTTCCGGAGATGAGAAGGTCATGTTCTTTTGTGATCAGAGCTGGCTGACGGAAGCCATCAGCAATCTTGTAAAAAACGCCCTGGACCACACAGAAGAGGGAGACAGCGTCCAGGTTGAATGGCGGAAATCCGCTTCCATACTCCAGATCATTATCCGTGATAACGGCAGGGGTATCCATCCGGAAGATATGCCTCATATTTTTAAGCGTTTTTACCGCAGCCGTTTTTCCAAAGATAAGCAGGGTGTGGGACTTGGGCTGCCTCTGGCAAAGGCTATCATTGAGGCCCACAGCGGCACCATCGAGGCAGACAGCCAGCTGGGAAGGGGCACAGCTTTTACTGTTAATTTCTTGATTCCTACAAAATTGTAGGCTGGATGTTATCTTGCAGTAGGATTGGCATGTTACTCTTTCTATACAAAAACAGAAAGAGGTGAAAGAAATGGATCTGTTAGAAGTGAAAAATATTTCCAAAATCTATGGGAGGGGAGAAGCCGCAGTCCATGCTTTGAAGGACGTGAGCTTTTCCGTGCCCAAAGGGGAGTTTGTGGCGGTGGTAGGTGAATCCGGCTCGGGAAAAAGTACATTGCTGAATATGATCGGAGCCCTGGATACCCCCACTTCCGGGAAAGTATATATTGACGGTCAGGACATTTTCTCCATGAAAGAGCGGAGCCTGACAGTATTCCGCCGCCGGAATATCGGTTTTATATTTCAGAACTTTAACCTGATCCCGGAACTGACTGTGGAGCAGAATATTATTTTCCCCGTACTGCTGGATTACCAGAAGCCGAATAAAAAATATCTGGAAGAGCTGCTGGAGGTGCTGGGACTGAAAAAACGCCGGAACCATCTGCCCAGCCAGCTGTCCGGAGGGCAGCAGCAGAGGGTGGCCATTGGAAGAGCCCTGATCACTCGTCCGGCCCTGATTTTGGCGGACGAACCTACCGGAAACCTGGATACCCAGAATACCAGCGAGGTGATCGCGCTGCTGAAAGAAGCTTCCAGAAAGTATGAGCAGACCATTGTTATGATCACCCACAGCAGGGGAATCTCCCAGACGGCGGACCGTATCCTTCAGGTGTCGGACGGTGTGCTGACAGATTTCGGGAGGTGCCGTGAATGAAAAGTTATTTAAGCCTGATCCCCGTTTCAGCGAAAGTACACCGCAGGCAGAACCGGATGACCCTTCTGTGTATTATTATTGCAGTGTTCCTTGTAACGGTGATTTTTTCAATGGCGCAGATGTGGATAGATTCGGGAATAGAGGACATGCGGCAAAAACACGGAGACTGGCACATTGTCCTGCAGAACATTCCGGAAAAGGCGGGAGATCAGATCCGGAAAAGATCTGATATTTTATATTCCTCCTGGTATGAGGATCTCAATACAACAGGGGATGAAGGGTATTCTATCAATGGAAAAAATACCGCCCTTTACGGGGTGGAAGAAAGCTACATGGCCGATATCTGGAAATATCCTGTGGAAGGGAATTATCCCCGGAGTGAAAAGGAAGCTGCCCTTAGCGCAGATGCAAAAGAACTTTTGGGGATCCGGATCGGAGACCAGATCGTGCTGCAGACTCCCGGCGGAAATCTGGAATATGCGGTTTCCGGTTTTTATGAGGACGACAGTGAATTTAACGATATCATTGATGGCTGCTGTGTGTATATGGATCCTTCTGGATTTGCGTCCGTGACATCTATGAATTCTGAAGATGTTTCTCCTCGGTTTTATATCCGGTTCCAGAAAGAAACGGGACTTAGGAAAACCATTGGGGATCTGAAACAAGAATATAATCTTACTGATGAAAATGTGAAGGAGAATACAGCTATTTTGGCACCGCTGGGAGCCAGCAGCAGCAGTACTACAGACGGATTGTATCATGTGGCGGCCATTTGCTTTGTTATCATACTGGCAGCAGGGATCTTTATGATCGCAAGCTGTATGAACAGCAATGTGGCCCAACGGACGGCATTTTTCGGTATGCTGCGCTGTATCGGGGCCAGCAAAAAGCAGATCATACGGTTTGTAAGACTGGAGGCGCTTAACTGGTGCAAAACAGCGGTTCCGCTGGGATGTCTGCTGGGGGTGGTAAGCTGCTGGATATTGTGCGGGATCTTGCGGTTCTTCGTAAAAGGGGAATTTGCGAATATGCCTCTTTTCTCAGTAAGTATCCCGGGAATTCTCTGGGGCGCCGCTGTGGGGATCGTCACAGTGTTCCTGGCCGCACATTTTCCTGCAAAACAGGCGGCAAAGGTTTCTCCCATGGCCGCAGTATCAGGAAATACAGAAATTGCCCGGAAGATCCGCCATGGGGCCAATACCCGGCTGTTTAAGGTGGAAACATCCCTTGGGATGAAGCACGCCGCAGAGTCCAAAAAGAACCTTCTCCTTATGACAGGCTCCTTTGCTCTGATGATCGTGTTGTTTCTGGCATTTTCCGCCTGCCTGGATCTTGTCCATAAGCTGCTGCCTTCGGTAGGCAGTTTTAACCCGGATATTACCATTGCAAGCCAGGATAATGCAAATTCTATAGAGAAGGATCTGACAAAAGAGATTTCCCGGATCTCCGGTGTGGATTCGGTATCCGGTGTCATGTACCGCACGGCCTGTCCTGTGGAGATCAATGGACAGTCCTCTGCCATAGACCTGTTTTCCTATGATGATATGATGATGAAAGAATTTGAAAATTCCGTGGTCAGCGGAGACCTGGAAAAGGTTTATGGAAATTCCGGATATGCAGCCTCTGTCTACAACCAGGATAACCGGTTGAATGTTGGGGATAAGATCAAGATCGGCGATGAGGAACTGGAAATTGCCTGTGTGATGTCCGAAGGAGTGGGAAGTATCAGCGGGTCCCCTATAGTGGTCTGCTCTGAGGAAACCTTTACACGTATCACTGGAGACCGGAACTATGGTATGGTGAATGTTGTATTAGCAAAAGATGCTTCAGAGACAGCAGTGAACAGGATCAAAGACCTGGCAGGGGAAAGTGATTTCATAGACAACCGGGAAACAAACACAGACACATATGGTTCCTATTGGGTATTCCGGATTGCTGCCTACGGATTTTTAGCCATTATTTCTTTTATTACCATACTTAATATTATGAACAGTATCTCCATGAGCGTATCGGCAAGGCTGAAGCAATACGGCGCCATGCGGGCGGTGGGCATGAGCGTGGGGCAGGTTACCAAAATGATCACCGCAGAGGCAGTTACCTATGCTGTCTGGGGCGTTGCGGTGGGATCCGCTCTGGGATTATTGCTCCACTATTTTATTTATAAAAAAATCATTATTACCCATTTCGGCGGGGGATGGAGTTTCCCTCTGGCACCTGTGGCGGTGATCCTTGGCCTGATCCTGATCTCCTGTGTTCTGGCGGTATATGCGCCGGCGAAACGGATGAAGAATATATCTGTAACGGAGACCATTAATGAGCTTTAGAAACTTATGAAGGATTAATAGTAAATAGACCGTGTATCTTCCAGACCGGCATCTCAAGAGTGAGAAAAACAGAAGGATCCTGATTGAAGCAGAAGAACTGTTCTGGTATAATCGTGTCAGAATAAAAAAGGGATCCCGGCTGACGGGATAGTGGTGGTTAAAATGAAAGAAGAATGTCTGATCTGCAAAGCACCCCTGGAGTATCTCCAGGAAGATATGGAAATGGAGTGCCAGCTGTGTCATAAGAAAGAAAAAAGCAAAACAAGATGTGTCAACGGTCATTATGTATGTAATGAATGTCATATGAAAGGGATCGACTGTCTTGTGGGGCTCTGTTTGAGGGAAACTTCAAAAGATCCTGCAGTTATTCTTAATAAGATGATGGAGCAGCCGTTTTGCCACATGCATGGGCCGGAGCATCATATCATGGTGGGAATGGCACTTCTTACCGCTTACAAAAATTCCGGCGGTGAACTGGAACTGAAAAATGCTCTGGTTGAGATGAACAGTCGGGGCCGCTCGGTGCCGGGAGGAGCCTGTGGATTCTGGGGCGCCTGCGGGGCGGGGATCAGCGCAGGCATGTTTATTTCCATTGTTACAGGTTCTACACCTTTGGGAAAAGAGAACTTTGGACTTTCCCATAAAATGACTGCCAGCGCCCTGAATGCTATCGGAGAGATCGGAGGACCTAGGTGCTGCAAACGAGATTCCTATCTTTCTATCCTGAAAGCCGTTGATTTTGTGAAAGAAAATCTGGGGATTTCTATGGAAAGACCCAAGATCCGATGCTCTTTCAGAAGCCAGAATAACCAGTGTATCGGAAAACGCTGTCCATTCTGTAAGTAAGCCGGTTCCCGGCTTACTTACAGTTTGATGATGAAGTTTTCACAACGGTATTGTCTATACGATCCGGCCGTCTTCAATATGGATAGTTTGATCGGTCAGCTGGGCGATTTCCGGATTATGAGTGATCATAATAATGGTCTGATGGAACTTCTGACTGGTCATATGAAGCAGGGCGATTACGTTGTCGCTGGTCTTGGAATCCAGATTTCCCGTAGGTTCATCCGCAAGTATGATATCAGGTTTTGAAGCCAGGGCCCGGGCAACTGTAAAGGCCAGTACTACGGACAAAATCAGGCCGGCAATACAGGCGCCGATGGCATAGTAGACACTCTCATGATATTATGGGGCCTTTTGCCTGTATTCCGGGAGGAACCATCATGATTGCAACAGCCTCAATCCCTCTGTCAGGAATGCACTTTACCGGGTTTGCGGGATTTCTTTACCGAAATAAGAACGAATATAGATTTGCAACCTATTTGGGAGCTTCAGTAAAAAGAATGGGAGAGAATGAGCTGCTGATCTGCCAGGGCCGTTACAGACTTCATGTAAAATTTCAAAAGCCCGGGGGAAATATCCTCCATGCTCCGGATAAGGGGAAAATGATAAGAAAATTCCGGGAAGATGTAGCCTGCCAGGGAGAGTATACTCTCACATACGGCAAACGTACATTGCTTCATATGACTATTGAGAAAGCTGCTGCCGAGTATGCCGACAGAAAGCAATATAAGTGGATTTCTAACCGTACAACAGCCTGAAAAGGTACGGTTCAAAATCCAGAAATTTGATTCTGAACCGTACAACTGTCACTGAATGCTATATATTATATACTGTCAAAACGACTTTTCCGGGATCCTGTCAACGGATCCCGCTGAATTTTCCAAATTCTTTTTTCATCTTTCCGCTTTGGCTGATAGTTCCCTGAGAGGTAACAGTGATGATCTCATAGTGCTCCGGGTTTTCATAGTCTTTGCTGTTTCCATCATCGTCATACAGTTCATAGACGGCTTCCTCTGTGACATAGCCCAGAAGATCCAGGTGTCCGAAATCCATGTCTTCTACATTTCTGGCGGGCTTTGCTACAGGAATCACATGGTTTTTCCGGATGAAGAAGGTCAGTTCTTCCATAGCTGCCGGTACATAGTGGTGACCTTTTTCCATAGGCTGAACCTTATAGTCTTCAGGGCTTCTCATAGTTACCAGCATCATGTCTTCCGGCAGATATACATAGCGGCCGGTGGCGTTCTGCTCATGGATAGGAGCGGCCATAATGCTGTCTCCGATCATCAGCTGGTCTTCCACCTGGTCTGCAAAAGGATCCTCCGGATAATCAAAGGCTAGGGGGCGGAACATCATTTCATCTCGCAGGGCCGCCTTCATGTATTCACTGTATAAATAAGGCAGGAGGCTGTAACGGATCTTTACCATGTTGCCGCAGGCTTCACTGTTTGAAAACTGATAAAGCTCCTGCTCACGGGTGCCAAGGGCGGCATGGTTCCGCATCAGAGGGGTAAACAGACCGAACTGCATCCAGCGCAGTACCAGGTCTTCTGTAGTGTCTGCGCCGAAACCTCCCAGATCTGCGCCAGTATACAGGAATCCGCACATGTTAAGGGAAGGCATCATTTTGATGTTCAGCAGCAGATGAGACCACCAGGACAGATTGTCACCCTGCCAGATCCCACCGTAGCGGTGCATGCCGATATAAGAAGACCGGGAGAACATGAGAATCCTCTTGTCCGGCTCCAATTCTTCAAAGGCTTCTCCGGCGGCACGAGTCATATTGTAGCCGTAGAGATTGTGGACTTTGTCGTGGCGGACCAGAGTGCCTTCTCCATTGAAATTGTGATAAAAACTCCGGTAATCTTCCGGATTGTTGGCAAGGCCTAAGACCAGATCTTTAAAATGGAAATGGGTCATCAGGTCCTGATTCTTTCCACGGAAACTTTCCAGTTCATCAAATACTTTTTCCAGACGTTTCTCAGAATAGAAGATCGCCGGTTCATTCATATCATTCCAGAAACCGTCGATCCCCTGATCCAGAAGGAATTTATATTTCAGACCGAACCAGCGGCGGGCCTGGGGATTGAGCATATCCGGGAAGTGGACCCGTCCCGGCCATACGGCTGCTACAAAGTCTTTTCCCTCTTCATCTTTACAGAAATATCCTTTTTCCACACCTTCTTCGTAGACAGGATAGCCTTCTTCGATTTTTACTCCTGCGTCAATGATAGGCACCAGATGGATATGTTTTTCCTGCATTTCCTTTACAAATTCCGGGAAATCCGGAAAGGTCTCGTCATTCAGGGTAAAATCTTTAAAACGTTCCATATAGTCGATGTCCAGATAAATACTGTCCAGGGGGATATCCAGTTCCCGGTATCTTTGCTCAACTTCCCGGATGTCCTCTTCGGACTTATAGCCCCAGCGGCTCTGACCGAATCCAAAGGCCCATTTGGGAGGGATATAGCTGCGGCCCACCATATGGCGGAACTGTTTTACAATATCTTTCAGATCCTTTCCATCAATATAGTACAGGTCCATATCCCAGCTGTCCATGGTGATCACCGCGGTGTCCTGCTGGGTGTAGCCGATGTCAAAGGTAACTTTTCCCGGATTGTCCAGGAAGAGGCCGAAAGGTTCTGCCTCAGCGAAGACCAGGAAATTATGTGCTCCATAAAGAGAGTGGGTATCCTCCCGGTGGTTGGGATCGTCGGTACAGTTGCTGGTATAGATCCAGCCCCTTTTGTTAATGCCACGGACCTGTTCCCCAAGACCGTAGACCGGTGTGCCCTTTCCCATGATAAAGGAGATTTTTTCTCCTTCTTTAACTTCTATACAGGGGATTTCTCCTTTTTCTATGGGGTACTCTTTTACCACTGCTTCTGTATTCAGCGGATTCCCAAAGCGGTATTTACGAATCATATTTATCTCCTTTCACCTGTTTAAAAACATAATGTCTTATGATATTATTATAGCGGCAGCAGGCAGGGATTTCTTGCATATTTCCAGCTTTTTCTAACACAATCCTGCTGTGAGAGGAGATTGCTTATGAATCAGAATCCGAATTTGTATGAAGCGGTAAAACATGGATCTGTCATGTTTCCGTTGGAATATTATCACTGTGTTTTTCCTTTGGGAATCAGTAATCTGCCAGTGCATTGGCATAAAGAATTTGAGATTACTCTGGTACAGAAGGGTTCCTGTACTTATCAGATTGACCTTCAGACTTATGAGATTAAAGAGGGAGACATTCTGCTCCTTCCTCCGGAGATGCTCCACGGCACTGGCGAGGAGCCTAAAGAGGAATTTATTACGGACAGCTTTGTTTTCTGTTTAGATATGCTGGAGAGCCAGAGAACGGATTCCTGTACCACGGAGTTTTTTGCTCCTCTGACCAAGGGAACCCTTCGCTTTCCCGTATATCTTCCGGCTGCAGATTCCATGGCTCTGCTCCTTGGAAAATCTTTTGAGAAAATCCGGAAGACCTTTCTGGAAAAGCCCTCTGGCTATGAGCTGGAGATCAAATCAGAGCTTTTCCATTTATTTTTTCTGCTGTACCGCCAGGTGCCATATCAGCGGAGCGATCAGGAACACACGGAGATCACGGATAAGCTGAAGGTGGTGCTGCAGTTTATCCAGGATCATTACCAGAAGGGGATTACTGTACAGGAGCTGGCAGATCTCTGCCATTTCAGTGAGTATCATTTCATGCGCTTCTTTAAACGGCACATGAATATGACCAGTATTGAGTATCTGAATCAGTACCGGCTGGAGATGGCCTCCCGCCAGCTTGCGGAAACAAATCTCTCTGTGACCAGCATTGCCCTGGAGTCGGGGTTTAATAATATTTCATACTTTAACCGGGTTTTTAAGCGGAAATTCGGAGTCACGCCTATGGAATACCGTTCTTCAAAACCCCATTCTGAGATTACTTATGCCCAGCACCAGATGATCAATACCGGTAAGGAGCAGGTAGCATCCGATGATATATCCCACAGAGAAAAGCGAGAGGACCGGATCGAAGATCATAAAGAAGCCCATCACCAGTCCAAGGATATTAACGATCAGTGAAAAATAGTAGTAGCCTGTTCCCGCAGTCAGTCGGATGACGGGCAGATGGGTCAGCCGTGAAATACAATGGGCGATGAACCACAGAGGGAACAGGATCGCCATAGCCCAGCTTCCGGTACCGGGGTTGAACAGCAGCAAGATACCTGCAAGAAGACTTAAAATGCCGGTTACCAGGGAAACCGCAGGGCCGAAGCCGGTACGCTGTTCAACCTTTACATAAAACAGGATATCCGCAATACCGGTTATTACGGCAAGGATCCCGTAAACAAAAACAATTCCGGTCAGTGCCTTATAAGGACGCATAAAAGTGAAGATACCCAGCAGCATCAGTACAATTCCGATTATCAATTCTGACCATCCAAATGCAGATCTTTTTTTCATCATAGTAAGACCTCCTAAAATAGAATTCTTTCTTTTTTGTTCCAGATATAGGAAAGCAAAAACTTCACAGAAGGAACACTTACAATTTGCTCCATTTATTCTTACAGAACCGAAGATGTGTCAATTTTTATGACACTTAGGGAAATTTGTCTATACACATGGGGAAAATTATAAGTGGGAAGCCTGGCAGAGCCTGGTATAGAATCTAATAAAGACATATTTCGGACAGGAGGAATAAGTTATGAAAACAGCGGTTGTGGACGTAGGAGGAGGACTGCGGGGGATTTATGCGGCAGGCGTATTTGACCGGTGTCTGGAAGAGAATATCCAGTTTTATGTAGGAGTGGGAGTATCTGCCGGAAGCGCTAACATTGCTTCCTATATTGCAGGCCAGAAGGGCAGAAACTATCATTTTTATACAGAATATTCCTTCAGGAAAGACTACATGAGCTTCCACAATTTTCTGGTAAAGAAAAGCTATATCGATATGGACTATTTATACGGAAAGCTCAGCAACAGCCAGGGGGAAAATCCTTTGGACTATCCTTCCTTTAAGGACAGTCCGGTGAAATTTACTGCCGTGGCTACCAATGCCTGGACCGGAGAAGCCAGATATTTTGACAAAACGGATATGAGACTGGACGACTATGGAGTTTTAAAAGCTTCCTGTTCCATTCCCTTTGTATGTCAGCCATATATGGTGGAAGGAATTCCTTATTATGACGGCGCCATCAGTGATCCGGTCCCTATAGAGAAGGCTTTTTCACTGGGGGCTGACAAAGTGGTGCTGATCCTTACAAAACCCAGGGATTTTCAACGGACACCTGAAAAAGATAAAAGACTGGCAGCCCATATCAGGAAGAAGTATCCCTTTGCCGCAGCAGACTTGGAAAAACGTGCGGAAAACTATAATAGGAAAGTCGCTCTGGCGAAGGAGTTAGAAAAGCAGGGGAAACTGCTGATCATTGCGCCGGACGATACCTGCGGCATCGATACCCTGACCAGAGATAAAAAGGCTATGAAGCGTTTTTATGAAAAAGGATTTCAGGACGGGGAGAAGATAGGGGCTTTTTGTCATTGTGAGAATTGAAAAAGATTCCATATTTCATGTATAATAAACAGGTAAGAGAATCTGTTTAGAGGAGGGCATGATTTATGGCTTATAAAGATGAGTGGCTTCTGTTAGAGGCAGATGATGATATAGATGAGATGGAGCACAGGGAGCCTACAGAGGAATTTTTATTTTACCGGGCGGTGGCCAGCGGCGACGTAGAGCAGGTTAAGAAAAACTGTGACCAGGGCCGGTTTATGGAAGAAGAGGGCGTAGGCATTTTGTCCAAAGATCCTGTGACCAATCTGAAATATCATTTTGTGATCACAACGGCTATGATCACCCGTCTGTGCAGACAAAACGGCATGGAGCTGGAACAGGCTTTCCGGCTCAGCGACTTTTATATTCAGAAACTGGATGACATGTCCACAAAAGAGCAGGTCCAGAAGCTTCATGACGAGATGGTCATGGATTATACGGAAAAAATGCGGAAATATTTCCGCAGCGATACCAATTCCAGACATATAAATGTCTGTAAAGAGTATATTTACTCCCATATCAAAGAGCGGATCACCATTGAAGACCTGGCTGACGAATTGGGGGTTTCAGCCAGCTATCTTTCCAGGCTGTTTAAAAAAGAGACGGGAGAATCTGTCAGCGCCTATATAAGGAAGCAGAAGATTGAAATGGCTAAAAATCTGTTGAGATACAGCGATTATTCCATGATAGAAATTGCCAACCGTCTGGCTTTTTCTTCCCAGAGTCATTTTATCCAGCAGTTCCGTGAGGTAGTGGGAATGACTCCTAAAAAGTACCGGGATGAATATTATATGGTACAGTGGGATATTACAAAAGAAACAGAAGTCTGAACCATAAGAAGTGGAAACAGCACCGGATAAGGACCCTTAGAACGCCTTATCCGGTGCTGTTTTTTAAAGGATTAGAGTGATTTCATTTTCGTCCAGAAGAAGTTTTTCCGGGATATAATTATCCGCCATCTCTTTGCCGTTTAAGAGCAGTTTTGTACATCCGGATTCATGATTAAAAGGATTTTCCACAGAAATATGCAGTTTCCTTCCACGGAAATCTTTGCGGATCTCAAAATGGTCCCAGTCTTTCGGAACAGAAGGAGAGATCCGGATACCCTCCAGATCGGGACGGAGTCCTAAAATACCTTCTACACATCCGACCATTACCGTTGAAGCGGTGCCTGTGAGCCAGTGGACATGAGAACGGCCAAAGTGGCTACTGGCCCGGCCTTCTGTAAACTGACCATAGCAGTAAGGCTCCAGACGGCGGATCTCTGCCTGATCATTCTGAGCAGCAGGTGCATTTTCCAGAAAATATTCAAATGCCCGTTCTCCGTGTCCCTTCAGAGCTTCTGCCAGGATCAGCCATCCCTGAGACTGAGAAAAGATACCGGCATTTTCTTTCACACCCTGATTATAGATAACTGCCAGAGCGCCGTCGAAGGCATGAGCGTGATAAGGAGGATCCATAAGGATGGCTCCGTATTGGGTATTGAGACGTTTATGGACATTTTCCATGATAAGATCTCCCTGGTCTTCGGTAGCCAGGCCGCTGATCACTGCCCAACTTTGAGGATTCAGCCAGAAGTTAGCCTCCGGATCTTCGGCGGCGCCGATCCGGTCTCCGGATTCGGTATATCCCCGGATAAAGCGGTCTTCATCCCAGCACAGAGCCTGGATCTTTTCTCCCATGTTTTTCTGAGTCTCTTCCAGAAAACGGAGATACTGGTCATCTTTTTTATGAAGAGCAAATGTCTTCATTAAGGTCAGTGCATAGTAAAACTGCAGGGCAACAAAAGAAGATTCCCCCTGGGCGCCCAGACGGAGACAGTCATTCCAGTCTGCATACAATCCTGCCGGCATGCCATGAGGCCCCAGATGATCCAGAGAGAACCGGATCGCCCGTTTCAGATGTTCATAGACGCTGCCCTCCTCTTTATTGGCAAAGGGGATGACTTCATCCAGAAAGCCGGTATTTCCTGTCTCAGAAATATATTTATAAACCGTAGGGAACAGCCACAGGGCATCGTCCGCCCGATATGCGGGATGTCCTGTAGCCTGTACATAGGAAGGATCGTCAGGAGTATCTTCATGTCCCGGGTTATGAGTGAACTTCACAAGAGGAAGTCCTCCCCCGTTGTTTACCTGGGCAGACAGCATGAAACGTATTTTTTCAGCTGCCATTTCCGGTGAAAGATGGATGATCCCCTGGATATCCTGTACTGTGTCACGGTAGCCGTATCCGTTGCGCAGACCGCAGTAGATGAAAGAGGCAGCCCGGGACCAGATGAAGGTTATGAAGCAGTTATAGGCGTTCCAGGTATTGATCATAGTGTTAAAGGCAGGACTCGGAGTCTTTACCTGGAGATGATCCAGTCTGCCATTCCAGCCTGCTTTCAGCGTTTCAACCTCCTGGAGGATCTGTTCCTGCGGATTTTTGTAGGAAGCCAGAATTTCTGCACACTTTTCAGAGGAATCCATTCCCAGGACAAAGAGGATGGTTTTGGATTCTCCCGGCTGTAACGTCACGATACAGGAGAGAGCACCGCAGGAGTTTTCATTATAGCTGGTAACATTTCCCAGATCTCCGGACACTACACCCTGGGGATTTCCATATCCGTGATATTTTCCAAGGAAAACATCCTTGTCTCCACAGTAGGAAGAAACATTTTCCCCCGCCAGGCCGAAAAAACGTTCTGTGACATTTTTTTCATCTACAAGTCTGTCTGTGGGCTGAGCGTCCAGGTTTCCGTGTATCTGCTGGATAATGGCATTATTCCGGAACAGGGTCCTGGTTATAAAAAGAGAGTACTGAAGATTGACCTGATCCTGCTCGTAATTGCTGTGATTGGTAAATTCTCCGTATCCGGTTAAAGTAAGTTCCCGGGACTCAGAAGACTCATTGGTCACTGTAAGACCCCATACTTCATAAGTTTTTCCAAGAGGAACATAATAGAGCGCCTCTGAACGGATCCCGGCGTAGGAAGCAGCCATCTTTGTATAGCCCAGGCCATGGCGGCACTGACAGTCATAGCTGTCCAGATCTTTTCCTACCGGCTGCCAGGAAGCGGACCAGTAATCCTTTGACTGGTTATCCCGGATATAGAGGTATCGTCCCGGCTGATCGAAATTATTGAATACATACCGGAGGATCCTTCCGTTGGCTCCTGATTTGGCAAAGCTGTATCCCCCTGCATTGTTGGAGATGATAGCTCCGTACTCGGGAGACCCCAGATAATTCACCCAGGGAGCCGGAGTATCCGGCCGCTCAATTACATATTCTCGGTTTTTATCATCAAAATATCCGTATTTCATTATTCATACCTGCCTTTCGGTTTCTATTTAAATAAGTTTTATGGTGACAGAATGGATTCCATCTCCCAGATCATCCAGTACCTTTCTGGAGAGAACTCCATAAGAACCATCTGCAACGGGAAGTTCCCTGCCTTCGCAGACAGCGGAAGCAAGGGTATAGTCTCCATAATCTTTTCTGTCTGTATTCTCGAAAATGACTTCCAAAGTTTTATTGGCAAAAGAGATTTGGATGGAGGCTTTCCCTTGGCTGTCAAATTGTTCAGCCAGAAGTTTGGGAGCGATGATCAGATCCCCGCCTTCTCCACGGACGCCGAAGACCTGGGTGACCATGGTCAGCATATACCAGCTGGCGGCTCCTGTAAGATAGTGGTACATGCCCCGGCCGTCTGAACGGAAATATTCGGGAATCCCAGGATAGATCCGGCTGGTGTCAAAATCCAGAGCCGTATCAGACAGAGATTTCAGGACTTTCCAGCCTTCCTTTGCATAGCCCCGGCGATATAAGGCATTTCCATACATGACAGCCATATGAGAAAATACAGCTCCGTTTTCCTTTTCCCCATAGGCAAATCCAAACATCCGGCCAAGGTCAAATTTTAATTCATGGAAATCTGTATTCAGCCGGTATCCTCCGATTTCCTTTTTATATAAGTAATGATCGGCGCTTTTTATAATGCTTCTGATCTGAGGGTCCTCGGCCACTTTTCCCATAATAGCGAAAACCTGTCCTGTAAGCATCATACGTACCTGATCTTCCCGGATACCTTCTACAGCCTGGCCATGATTGTCATAGTAACTGTTGAACCAGCCTTCTCCCTGACCGGCCTGGATCCATTCCTGTTTCCGGATATGTTCGGACAGCCATTGGGATTTGTGCTCAAGATTTTCAGCAAGAGACAAGAGAGAAAATGCTTTTCGCCTGCCGCTGACATGATGGCGGCACAGGGAAGTAAAGCGGGCCAGGACCTGCTGCTTCTCGCTGATGTTATCGTAAAGCTCTTTATCATCCTTAAGTAAAACTTCCAGTTCTTCCAGCAGGTCTGTGGTTTTGATGGATCCGGTGTCTGCTAAAGCACGGATCAGCTCTGCCAGTTCCCGGAGATTTCCTGCATAGGCGCAGGTGAAAGCTACACTTTCTCCTCTCTCCGGAGCCATGTCTAAGGCGTCATTCCAGTCTGCCCCCCGGAGTCTGCAGATATTGTGTTCTCCTACTTCATAAAAAGCGGTAAGTTGCTGGATCAGCAGATGCTCCAGGATACTTCCGGTGTAGATCTGTTCCTGGTCGGTCATTTGAAGGTTTTCCTGGCTTTCTGTCCAGAGGGTATCCAGCTCGGTTCCTCTCCGGGCCTGCCCGTCTTTAAAATAAGGAACCTGCCTTGTGAGAATCCGGATGTCCCCTGTCTGATCAATATAAAGCTTTGTGGTCATCTGAGGCCAGAGCCCGTGGTCCATCCATACCCGGGAGATCCCGTTTCGGTCTGCGATAAAGTTTCCATCTCCGGTCCCTATGATAGTGGCGTTAGTGCCGTCAATGCGGACTCCGGAAAAATTTTTCTCAATCATCATTCCTACGTCTTTAGGATCCATTAACAGAAGAGAGAGGCAGTCCTGCCACAGATCCCGCCATCCCCGGCCCCCTCTTCCATAATCATGGTGAGGAAGGAAAGAACAGCCGAAGAGGCGGCGGAGAAATGGCTGAAAACATACCCATTTCATATAATTGTCAAAATCCCTGTCTCCTGTATGGAAGCCCACATTTACCTTTTTCTGCCAGTAAGCTTTTGTTTCTTCCAGGAGAGCTTCTGTTTTATCAGCAGTATTGCATTTTTCAAAGAGCTGATCTATTTCCTCTTCCTGATCTGTAACGCCAAGCATAAGAATATAGCTGGCCTTTTCTCCGGGATTCAGGATTAATGCGGGGAAACGGAAAGCGCCCATGGCCTCCCGCCCGTCGATCCTTGTAAATGGAGGACAGCCGGGGGCCCCTTCATAGACAGCCCGGGGATGGGTAAAACTGCCGCCTTCGCCCAGGAAAGCTTCTGTTGTCGGATAAAAACTTTCAGGTGATTCTCCCTTTCCGCTGCAGCCTTTTACATAATAAATCTTGTGATTAGGCTGATGGCCCCGCTCATCAAAGGACATGGTGGGACATACAAGAACACCGGATACGTCGGTCCTGATACGGTGGAGAAGAGATGTTACATGCCGGTGATCCCGTATATTGTCGGCGCTGCGTCCGTAAACAGGAACTGCGGCATAGGGGAGCAGCTCCTGCTTTTCTTCAGAAAGATTCTTTACAGTTACATACATGATTTCCCCATTACAGTCCTTTGGAATAAAAGAAGTAACGGTGGACTCCAGAAGCAGTGATCTGGAAGTGCGTTTTACAGACTGCCACATAAAGCCGGCAGTCAGTTCATTGTCATCCTGGAGAGAAGAAAATTTCCGGCTCTCCTGTTCGCTGGAGGCGCCTGCAGCAGAGTAAACGCCGGAATCCTTTACTGCAAACCAGAAATTTCGGCCGGAACGGTTATTATGAAGATTTTCCGCACTTACCGGTTCCAGTAGAAAGGTATCCTGGTCTATTTTGGAGTCTCCTCCCAGATTGGGAGTAACGGCACTTTTTAATCCGGCTTCTGAGGCCAGGGGAAAATACAGATAACTGATGTTTTCCGGCTGCTGTACAGTAAAAGTGCCTTTGTCATCAATGAAATATAAAGGTTTCAATATTCGGTCTCCTTCCTTTTTCAGATTTGTTTAGGGGAATTATATAGGAATTTATTTTCTACAAAAATCAGATATCTGAGAAAAATATCAGAATCATGACATAGAATGTGTTTTTTTGCAAAACGGGTCATGAATCTGACATTTTGTTGAAATTTTTAATATATCCCAAAATGAAAAGCGTCTATAATCTGGTCATGTTCAATGAGAGGGCCATCTCACAGAAAGAATTATGAACAGGAGGTTATATATAATGAAAAAGAAAGTGGTTGCAATGCTTTTAGCAGGCATTATGGCGGCTGGCGCTCTGGCAGGCTGCGGCGGTTCTTCTGATTCAGGACAGGGAGGATCCGGAAGCACAGAAGAAGGAAAGGTTATCAACATCTATACCTGGAATGATGAGTTTCGTACCCGTGTAGAGGCAGTTTATCCTGAAGTAGAAGAGACTTCCGCAGACGGAACCGTTACAACATTAAAGGATGGAACGGAAATCCACTGGATCGTAAACCCAAATCAGGACGGTGTGTATCAGCAGAAGCTGGATGAGGCCCTGATGAACCAGGCGGACGCAGCAGCAGATGACAAAGTGGACATCTTCTTATCTGAAACAGACTATGTGTATAAGTACACAGACGCCGAGGCAGATGTGGCTATGCCTCTGACAGATCTGGGAATCGATCCGGAGAAAGATCTGGCAGATCAATATGAATTTACAAAAGTAACAGCTTCTGACCAGGACGGGGTACAGAGAGGTTCCACCTGGCAGTGCTGTCCGGGACTTCTGGTATACCGCAGAGATATTGCCAAAGATGTATTTGGCACAGATGATCCTGCAGCAGTAGGAGAGAAAGTAAAGGACTGGGATACATTGAAGACTACGGCTGAAGAATTAAAGGCAAAAGGCTACTATACCTTTTCTTCTTATGCAGATACTTTCCGCCTTTATGGAAACAGTATTTCTCAGCCTTGGGTAGCAGAGGGTGAAACAACTCTTAAAGTAGATCCTCAGATCATGGAGTGGGTGGAAACCTCCAAGGAATGGCTGGATGCAGGATATTATGATAAGACGGTAAAAGGCCAGTTTAATGACGACTGGAATAAGGCGATGGGTTCCGCTTCTAAAGTTTTTGCATTCCTTCTTCCGCCCTGGGGAATTGATTTTACTTTAAGTCCTAACTGGGACGGCGAAGCAGGCGCCTGGGCAGTTACCAATCCTCCTCAGGAATATAACTGGGGCGGTTCTTATATCCATGCCTGCACAGGAACAGACAATCCGGAACATGTAAAAGATATTATCCTGGCGCTTTCAGCAGATAAAGATAATCTCCTGCAGATCTCCAAAGACTATCTGGATTTCACTAACACAAAGAGTGGTATGTCTGAAGCGGCAGAAGATGACGCCAACTTCTCCTCCGAATTCCTTGGAGGACAGAATGCTTATAAATATTATGTGCCGGTAGCAGAAAATATTGAGATTGCTCCTCTTTCTGCTTACGACCAGGGATGTGTGGAACTGATCCAGAATGCTTTCAGCGATTACTTCCAGGGAAATGTTGACTTCGAGAGAGCAAAAGAAAACTTTGAAACTGCAATTAAAGAACGTTACCCGGATATTACAGAAATACAGTGGCCGGAATAAAGGGTAAAGTGCTGCCGTACAGAAGGTACGGCAGCCTTCTGACAGAAAGGAACGATGTTTTATGAAAAAAAAGAGTAAAAGCATCAGCTATGCAAAATGGGGATATCTTTTTATTCTTCCGTTTTTTGTCTGCTTTTTGATTTTTTCTCTGATTCCGCTGGTAGATACCATCCGGTACAGTTTCTTTGAATACTATCGTTCAGGAATCAAAGAAGTGGGGCCGAATTTCATAGGCCTGGAGAATTATATCAGCCTTCTGAAATCTGATATGTTTAAATATGGAGGAAATACCTTGATCCTGTGGGTGATCGGATTTATTCCCCAGATCGTTATTGCCCTTCTTCTTGCCAGCTGGTTTACAGATATCCGTCTGAAAATCCATGGAAAACAGGCCTTTAAGGTAATTATTTACCTTCCCAACCTGATCATGGCTTCAGCTTTTGCCATGCTGTTCTTTGCCATGTTTTCCACTAACGGGCCGATCAATTCTATTTTAACCTCATTGGGATGGATCAAAGAACCTATTGATTTTATGGGATCGGTTTTTGGGACCAGATCTTTGATCGGATTGATGAACTTCCTTATGTGGTTCGGAAATACCACCATTATGCTTATGGCGGCTATCATGGGGATCAGTCCGGATATTTTTGAAGCCTCAGAACTGGATGGCTGCGGCGGTCTGAAAAGATTTTTCTATATCACTCTGCCTCTGATCAGGCCGATCCTGGCTTACACATTGATCACTTCCATTATCGGCGGTCTGCAGATGTTTGATGTACCTCAGATCCTGACTAACGGACAGGGTAATCCAGACAGAACATCTATGACATTGATCATGTTCCTGAACAGCCACTTAAAGAGCAAAAACTATGGTATGGCAGGTGCTCTGTCTGTATACCTGTTTATTATCAGCGGTATTTTGTGCTTTATTGTATATAGGATGACCAATGATTCAGACCCGGACGGATCGAAAGCTGCTGCAAAGAGAAAAGCAAAAGAAGCGAGAAGGAGGAGATAAGTTATGAAATCAAAAGCAGCACAGAGAGCATGGAGCATTTTTGTCCATGTGATTCTTATTGCACTTTCATTTTTGTGCCTGTTTTTCTTCTACATCCTGATCGTCAATGCTACCCGTTCTCATGCTGAGCTTCAGAGAGGATTTTCGGCACTGCCGGGAAAATATTTCCTGGAAAATTTAAAAAATGTTGCTAATGACGGTACCTTCCCTATGTTTCAGGGAATTATCAACAGCTTGGTAGTCTCCGCCTGCTCAGCGGCTTTATGTACATATTTTTCTTCATTGACGGCATATGGACTTTATGCCTATGACTTTAAGATGAAGAAAGCCGCTTTTACCTTTATTATGGCGATTCTGGTAATGCCTACCCAGGTAACAGCTATGGGATTTCTGCGGTTGATCACAAATATGGGAATGTATGACTCTCTTCTCCCGTTGATCATACCTTCCATTGCCTCACCGTCAGTATTCTATTTTATGTACAGCTATCTGGAATCTTCCCTGCCTCTTTCGCTGGTGGAAGCGGCAAGAATCGACGGTTCCGGAGAATTCAAAACTTTTAACAAGATCGTCCTTCCGATCATGAAACCGGCTATTGCTGTTCAGGCGATCTTCACTTTTGTGGGATCCTGGAATAATTACTTCGTTCCCGCATTAGTTATCCAGTCAAAGGACAAAATGACAGTTCCTATTTTGATCGCAACCCTTCGTGGAGCGGACTACATGAACTTTGATATGGGAAAAATATACATGATGATCACAGTGGCTATCGTTCCGATCATTCTTGTATATCTGATCTTATCCAAATACATTATCGAAGGTGTAACCTTAGGCGGTGTAAAAGGATAAAGAATTAAAAATATATGAAAAACGCCATAGGACATTCCCCTTATGCTGTATCAGGAAAACTATGGCGTTTTTCTTCTATTACTATTACCAAAAGAGAGAGGAAAACTATGACAGCAGGAAATTGGATACACAGCGGAACCATGGATTATAAGCCTTCAAAGAGAGAAAAGAAACACCGGATGTTGGCGAGAAAAGCTGCGGAAAAAGGAATTGTTCTTCTGAAAAATCAGGGAATCCTTCCTTTATCCCCTTCTTTGCCGGTAGCTCTTCTTGGAAGAGGAGGAGAAAAGACGGTAAAAGGGGGAACCGGCTCCGGAGATGTGAACAACCGGGAAAATATTTCTATTCTCAGAGCCCTGGAAGAGGCCGGGGTGACTATCACCAGTACAGACTGGATCAGGGATTATCATAACCGCTATGAAAATGCCAGACTTACCTGGAAAGAAAAAGTCCTGGAAGATGCACAAAAGGCAGAGAATCCTTTTGACGCCTATGCAGAAAATCCATTTGTAATGCCGGAAGGGCGCCTGATATCCGATAAGGATCTCCAGGGAGCCGAAGCAGCGATTTATGTGATCAGCCGCATATCCGGAGAAGGAAAAGATCGGCGCAGAGAAAAAGGAGACTATTACCTGAGCCAGAATGAGGAGGACGATCTTCTTTATCTCCATGAAAAAAAAATTCCTGTCATTCTCATCCTGAATGCCGGAGGGCCTGTGGAGCTGACGGATATTCTGGAGAAAGCAGAAAACATCCAGGCTGTTTTGTATATTTCCCAGCTGGGACAGGAAGGGGGCTATGCAGTTGCAGATATCCTTTTGGGAAAGGCGGTGCCGGAAGGTAAGCTGACCTCAACCTGGGCGAGAAGATATGAGGACTATCCCTCAGCCCTGACTTTCGGCTATCTGAATGGAGATCTGGAAAAAGATGAATACAGAGAAGGCATTTACATAGGATATCGATATTTTGATACATTTTCTGTTCAGCCTTTGTTCCCCTTTGGATATGGACTGTCCTATACTTCTTTTTCCATAGGATTTCAGGGGCTGGAGATTAGAGAAAAAAACATAGAGATTACAGTTTCCGTAAAGAATACCGGGGAATGCTACAGCGGAAGAGAAGTGGTGCAGGTTTATATCACCGCACCTCAGAACGGAGAAGGAAAAGAATATAAAAGACTGGCAGGCTTTGCAAAGACCGGGTTTCTTCAACCGGGACAGGAGCAGGAGCTCAAGATCCGGATAGAGCAGAAGGAACTGGCCAGCTTTAGAGAAGGATCCCATCAGTGGGTCATTGATAAAGGAAGTTACGGACTGTGGATAGGAAACAGCGGGGCCTTCCTTACACTGGCGGCCAAGATCACTGTGTCTGAGACAAAAGTCATTGAAAAAAACCACAGAGTCTGCCCAAAGCAGAGGGATTTTTCCGATTTACAGCCTCCTGCAGCCAGTGATGACGAAATGGGGCTAGGGAAAGAAGAGGAGAATGAGCCTGTTCCTTCCTACAGGTTTACGCCCATGGAGGAAGAGAAGAAAACTTCTATGGCGCCTCTGGAACAGGATTATCCTGTGGAAGATTTGATCTCTCTTTTGTATGGAAATATTACCTGGGGAGCAAGCAACTTGGGATCTGCGGGAACCAGAGTGCCAGGCTCAGCAGGAGAAACTACCCGGGCCCTGGAAGAAAAATATGGGATTCCTTCCATGATCATGGCAGACGGTCCGGCAGGGATCCGTCTGAGACAGAGCTACCAGGTGGAACGTAAGACCGGGGAAGTTTACGGGATCGGCGTGCTGGGGGCTTTGGAGAATGGCTTTTTAGAGCCGGAAAAGCATCATGAGAATGCAGATGTATATTATCAGTACTGTACGGCCTTTCCTGTAGGGACTGCCCTGGCCCAGACCTGGGATTTGGAGTTGATGAAGGAATTTGGAGAGGCCATAGGAAGAGAGATGGAGGAATTCCATATCAATCTTTGGCTGGCTCCGGGAATGAATATCCAGAGAAATCCTCTGTGCGGACGGAACTTTGAATATTATTCAGAGGATCCCCTCCTGTCAGGAAAACTGGCGGCAGCAGTGACTCTGGGAGTCCAGAGCCGCAAAGGCTGCGGTGTGACCATTAAACACTTTGCCTGCAATAATCAGGAGGATAATCGGATGGGAGTGGACGCCTGCGTTTCAGAACGGGCTCTCAGAGAAATTTATTTCCGGGGATTTGAGATTGCCATAAAAGAAAGTGATCCGGCGGCCATCATGAGTTCCTATAACCTGATCAATGGCGTTCATGCAGCTAACAGCAGAGACTTATGTACGGTTCTGGCAAGAGAAGAATGGGGGTTTGACGGAGTGATCATGAGCGACTGGAATACCACGGTTCCCGAAGATGGAAGTATATCGTGGAAATGTGCGGCCGCAGGAAATGACATTATTATGCCGGGAAATGCAGAAGATGACAAAAATATCCGAGAAGCTTATGCAAAAGGACTGCTGTCAGAACAGACCATCCGGGAATGTGCCGGCAGGATATTGTATATGATAAAAAGATTAAGCTGAGAAGAGGCGGTATTTTACCGCCTCATTCCAATATTACTTATGCCTAGTTTAAGATGGACGATTTCTGAGTTGAGAAATATAATCCTACAGACTCTTTCTTGACAGATATGATCAGATATTGTATTTATAGATCATGCATGGAACTGCCCCATTAATCAATATTCCTGGCAGACCGGACGGCAGTTCCAATTACGAGAGAAAAGGACTGGAGGAGGACCGCCATGGACAGTATTATAAAAGGTGGAACAGAGATAACATTTGACAAGACGACATTGAGATTTTCTTTTCAGAAAGAAGACGGCTGCCGGTGGAGATGGGATAAGAGCTATATGCCGTATATGGAATGTAGAAGCGGAAATATATTTTTTCATGACGCAGGGGAGGTTATCCATGAACTGCTTCACACCGGGGTGGGAGAAGGGATATTAAGCACCTACTGTGGATTTAAAAAAGAGGGAAAGATCATGCCTTATAAATTCCAGACCCTGGTCTGGGTGGAAGAGGCCACAGGTGATGTGTACTGTGAATGGATCCCACTTTGCGAGGAAGGGCTGGAGGTGAAGAAAGTCTTCTGGCCGGGTCCTATGGAATTTGAAGAGAAAAAAGGGAGCTGGTATACCCTTCTGACCCATCAGCAGGGAATCTTGATTCCGAATACCTGGGAAGCGGAGTTTCAGACTCCGGCATTTGACGGGATGTTCGGAACAGCAGGGGCTTATATGCCCTGGTTTGCCCAGGTCCGGGATGGGGAAGGGTACCTGGCAGTGTGTGTGACTCCGTGGAATGGAGGATACCAGGCAGAACATCCGGCAGGAGGACCTTATACCAGAGTTTCCATGCGCTTTGAACCCAGTCTGGGAAAGATGGACTACCGCCGCATTGTAAAGTACACATTTCTGAAAGAGTGCGATCACAATACGATCTGCAAGACCTACAGAAATTATGTGGAAGAACAGGGAAGACTTCGGACCCTGGCAGAAAAAGCCATAAGAAATCCATCGATAGACCGTCTCATCGGCTGCGCTTTTTTACACAAAGGGATCAAAACATTTGTGCAGCCGGATTCTGATTTTTATGATCCAGAGAAACCGGAGAAAAATAATCACCTGACAACCTTTGCTCAGCGGGAACAGGAGATCAGGCAGCTTCATGAGATGGGAGTAGAGAAGCTGTATCTCCATTTAGACGGCTGGGCAGAGCCGGGATATGACAACCGCCACCCGGATTATGGCCCTGCATGTAAAGAGGCAGGGGGATGGGAGGGAATGAAATCTCTGGTGGACACCATGCATAAATACGGTTATTTATTTGGAATTCACGATCAGTACAGAGATTACTATCTGTCAGCTCCCAGTTTTGATGAAAATTTTGCCTGCCGTCTGTCGGATGGTACGATCCCCCGGCATAAGCGGTGGGCGGGAGGACCACAGTCTTATCTTTGCGCCACCCAGGCTCCCTATTATGTAAAAAGAAATTTTAAAGCCCTGGAAGACCACGGGATCCGGCTGGACTGCGCATATCTGGATGTATTTACCTGCAATGAAGGAGACGAATGCGACAATCCGCTGCACCGCATGACAAGAAAGGAATGCTATGAGCACCGGGCCCTGTGCTTCCAGTACCTTCTGAAAAAAGGGATCCTTCCAAGTTCGGAAGAGGTGAATGACTGGGCGGTTACAAGCCAGGTGTTCTGCCATTATGCGCCCTATGATTTTATGATGCGTGCTCCCGGTACGCCAAAACAGGGGATACCGGTGCCTCTTTATAATCTGGTTTATCATGACTGCGTGATCCAGCCATGGATGATGGAAAAGATAAGCGAAGAGGAAGATTATATGCTTTATGCACTGCTAAACGGGGGAGCGCCTTATCTGGTGCGGGACGGGGCCTATCCTAATACAGACGGAGCTTTTGAGGACAGAGTGGAAATGACGTTAGAAGAGTGTATCACCAGGGCAAAAGTTGTCTCAGATCTTCATGAAAAGGTTGGAAAATGCCAGATGGTAAGACATGAATTTGTTGAAGGAAATCCTCAGGTACAGAAGACGGTTTTCTCCAATGGGATTTCTGTCCAGGTGGATTTTCAGAAGCAGACCTATGAAATCCGGAATGAAAATTATTTTTCCGAGTAAATTGAAAAAGGCCCTGGAACTGCTTTGGTTAAAAATGCAGTACCAGGGCTTTTATACAAGCTTATTTCCGTGGTTCCACCTGTGCGTTGATCTCTTCAAAGAGCTGGCGGATAACTTCCCGGATTTCCGTCACTGCGTTTTCTAAGTCTATGAGCTTGGAAATCCGTTTGTCTCTGGTCACTAACTCCAGCTGGCCGTTTTTCAGGTTTTTCGGTCCTACCACTACACGGACCGGTACTCCCAGAAGGTCTGCGTCTGCAAACATGGCTCCTGCCCGGATGTCACGATCAT
>ERZ1643247.586-NODE-586-length-43298-cov-6.450639_pt1 | contig 43298 bp, 67 predicted proteins | sample MGYA00579264_ERZ1643247 | MGnify/ENA primary metagenome ERZ1643247 (study PRJEB29033, sample SAMEA4952262) | chicken gut metagenome | biome: Broiler Chicken; feature: Gastrointestinal Tract; material: Caecum | place: Ireland | collected 2018 | study: Broiler... | reverse complement strand
AAAAGCGGTGCTTATAACACTGTCAAATACGCCCAAAAGCAAAACAAACCTATAATTTATATATAAAAAGCCAGAGATTTGCTCTGGCCAACTTCTTGTTTTTCGCGTCTGGCAATATTCAATTCGCACGCAAATTACAAGAAGTTGATTGATTTTAGTAAACATAAGCTTTACCTCCTTTATCAATGGAAGAAAAACGCCTTTGCTTGCTTTAATTAACTTTTTAACGCGAATTGCTATCTTTATGATAGTTAATATTGCCATGATATTATATAACATCACATTTTTTTAAAACAAACTCTATAAACGCATGTAAATTTAATGATGGATTTTCTTTATAATATTTTGTGCCTTTATATTCTTGAAGATGACAATTTTTGGAGTTAAATGACTCCAATTCTTTGGCATAACTTATTGCGTTAATTACATCGGGCATTGTTATACTATTAAGAATAGATTTAACATTATCTTCTTTTTTCACATCATCCCAAGAATTAAAGTTGCAATCATACAAAGTGTTTATGTCATCTTTGTAGTTCTGTTTGTTTGCGTATGATTTACGATATCTTGTTTTATGTAAAATCAACCACAACTCAAAGCAAAAATTTGTATAGCATAAATTATATTTACATTTTTTTATTATTCTTGCTTCTTTGACATCATCCATAATGTGCGTAAATTTTTTAATATTCTCATCCGTATTCCCTTCGTAGTCACAAATATGAAAATATGGAAACTCCTTATATCCATTGAAATTGGATTTTACAAATGAAGTTGGTTTTGTTTTCTTTTTTACAAATTTTACGGTATAGTGATAATTTCCATTGTTTATAAGTTGTTGCAGTTTGTCTAAATATAACAATTCACCATCACCCTCAGTGGATACATAAAAGGTTTTATTTGCTTTTTTCATTTATTACACCTCTCATAGCATCTTTGAAGATATCAGTATAATCAATGTCTAAAATAGCCCCATACTTATTCATAAAATAATTTTTTATATAATCTGTTGTATTTCTTACGGAATTTTCACCTTTTGTACCAAAGTCAGACAATGCATAAAGGACACTACTATGAGTATTTAAATCTTTTTCAACAAATTTAATTTCATCCCTTCTAAATATAGAATTGTTTAAATATATAGGGTTGTGTGTGTTAAAAATTAATTGAGCATTGTTAATATTTATTTCATCATTATGAAAAATACTAATTATATTCATCATTAGCATTGGATGTAAAGCCCCATCCAGTTCGTCAACCGCTAATACTGAGCCGTTTTGTAAAACGCTTAAAATAATTGGCATTAACTGAATTATTCTTGCTGTTCCATAGGATTCTACAACATTTACAGGTATGAATGTGCCTTTGCTTGAGTCTTTATCTTTTTGAATTAATGAAACGGTAACAGTTTTCGAGCTTTCATCTTTAATATAAGCAATATCAGAACCGCTAATTCCTGACTGTTTTGCAATATTATTAACAAAAGTATCAATGTAAACTTTTTTATCTTCAAATATAGGTAAGCTAAATGTTCCTTCTAACTTAGGAATAATTATTAAATCACTTTCAAACCATTTAATTATATCTTGGCTAAACTTTTTGCTAATATTTTTAAAACCGTTAGTAAGAAAAATAGAGTCTTCAACCAAAGTTTCGTTAAACATTGATTTTATTTTATCCGTATCAATATCATCTATAAAATCATCTTTATAATCTTTTAATATACTTAGTCTTTTTAGATTATTTCTCTCTCTTTCAAATATATTGACAAAATTAATATCAAGTTTTTCGTATTCAATTTCTCTAAATTGACTGCTTGACAGAAATTCTCCTACATTAATAGATAATTCATATAAATAGTGAAAATTATTATAAATAAATTCAATTTTAAAATTTATTGGATTTTCTGCACCAAAAATAAAAGGTATTAACTCTAGATTTGATTGAGCATTGGGAGTTCCTGCTATTGGTGGAGCATTTTTAATGGAACCTCGCAATATAATATGTTTTAATGTGTTCATCGCGTCAAGAATATTGCTTTTGCCGGATGCGTTTGGGCCATATAATACAGATGATGATAAAACTTCAAAGTTCTTACTTTTTATTTTTTCTTTAAGTAGGCTATAAGATAAATCTCTTATTCTAGGAGCCTTTCTCATAGTAAAATTTGCTTCATCTTTATAAGATTTATAATTTTTAACGGAGAAATTAACTAACATAGTTCACACCTCATTGATATATTATCATAATTTTTTAAATAAATCAACCCTTATTGCAAAATTTCTGCAATAACATTTTATTATATGTTGATTTTAGTTAAATTGTTAACTGAAAAAAGTAAATTTATGCAATTATTTTTGTAAAAAGCATTTTGTCTTTTCTACGATTTAATGTTTTTTAAATATTCTTGTGCTAAAAGATATAAACCTTTCCCTTTTTCATTTTTCTTAATAATTCTTTTATCTACCATTTTATTTAATGCATTATCTATTGTAATAGCGTATTCTTTATTTATATCACTTCTTCCTAATATCGTAGAAATAGGAGTATAATCTATATTTTCATTATCAAAAGCTATTTTCTTTAAATTGTTGATATTTTGTTTTGAGAGTTCTAATATTGATAAAAAAGTGGTGGATGGATTTTTGATATTTAAACATTTAGAAATTAAAGATGAAGTTTCCAAATAGTTATCATAATCCTTTATGTTTGCTAGAATAGTAAAGCTATTTAACAGTTCGCCTAAATCTTCTAAACAATTTTTGATATCATTTATTTCCTTAGGTAAGAATAGTAAATTAATTGCTTGATACTGTAAATTAGGTATTTTAAAATCTTTTTCAGTTTGCTTGCAAAAATTTATGAAATCATCTGTCAGTCCTGAATATTCTTTAAATTCCAAACTTTCGAGTTCTGCATATAATTTTCTTAACAATTCCTCATCATCTTGTCCTACTATAGAATTGTGGCTTAATTGAATTGCTAATGCTTTATCTTTTGAAAGTTTATCTTTACAAAGCATTACTTGTATTTCATTTAGTCCGGCCTCAATAGAAGCCATTACTCTGTGGTTGCCAGAAAGCACCTCAATTTTATTATCTTCATTGTAATAGCAAAATGGGACTGAAGTTAGTTTACCATCTTTCTTTATATTTGAAACCAACTTTTCATATTCTTCAGGTTTCATATATCTTGCATTGACTTCTAAAAGTTTTATTTTTCTTGGGTCTATTTTTATAATTTCTGTTTCCATAAGCTTACAGCCTCCTTTAATGTCCAATTACCAAATTTTGAAATATATGTTAAGTTAAATGATTTATCTTCTAATTCTTTTCTAGTATGTAAATCAAACAAACCTCTATATTTTATAGAACTTTTATGTTTCGTAAATACATTAGTAAATATACTTTTAACTTCTTTGCTAACTAATCTTTCAGCCAACATTTTCACATCTTTACTTAAAATACAATATAAAACAAGTTTGCTTAACTTATTTATTGAACTTTTAACACAAAAATCTGTCATCAAATAAACTGACGGATGCTCAATATCCTTTGGTGGTTTATGATTATAATCATTTGTTAAACCAAAGACTCCAAATATTTTGTTTCCGCTAAATAATCCATAACAAACTTTAGGAGTGCCGGTAAAGTGAATTTGTTTGCTTAAATATTTTTGTCTTAAAGAATTGAACTGAGTATGATTTAATTGCTTTAAGGCAACATGTTCAATATTATCATTTTCAATAGTATCAAAAGACAATTGTTTATCTGTTTTGTTGTTTTGTTTGGATATTAACATATTGTTTTCTATGCAATTTGAGAATATCTTAATAGTTTTACTATGCAATACTTTATATTTCCCCAAATTATTGATATCCTTTTTAGATAAAATTATGAAACTTGTACCAATATCAAGTAATTGTTCATGCAAACTTTTCTTTAAATTGTTAGAATCTCTATTGTCAATTATCAACAAATCTTCTTTTTCTGGCAATTTTGTAAAATCTTTTAAACTCATTTGCTTAAAATCTGTTAATTTTATGTCTTCTCCTTCAACTTTTTGCACTATTTGTTTAACCAATAAATCTAAATTTTTAATTATATTATCATTTAACCTTGTGGAGTGATAATTGCTTTCTTTATGAAGGATTTTATTTCCAATAATTGCTAATGCAACTTTCTCTACACTTGAATAAACATCTTGATTTTCTATTCGTAAAGATTTACACACATGGTCTGGAAGAATAATTTTTTTATCCCTATTTAAATAATATTCTGCAAGTAATGTGTTACAAAAATCAACATCGTCACCAATTATTGATGACGATGTTGATTTACTTATTAATTTTTCTATCTGTAAGTACTTAGACCCATAGATATAAATATTTCTAAATTTATTTTCATTAATAAAGTTAGAAATGTAATTGTTGACTATTGTCTTTATTCTCATTTTCTAATTCTTTTACCTCAACTCCTAGTTTTTCTTCTAGCCATTTAGCCACCATATGCCTATGACAAAATGTTTTGCCTTGTTCAATATCTGCATATTTTTCATAACACAACAAAACAGCATTATCTCCAAGTTCATTATACACTTCTTGCGGATTTAAATTGTTTAATACTTGCTCATAATACAACTTTGTATAAAGTTCTTTATCTTCAATTTTTATAATACTTGCAGGTGGTGTCAACTTTTTATATTCTTCTCCTGACCAAAATTTATTAAACCTTGCAATAGAAACATATCTATATTCTTTATCCTTAGGATAACTTTTCATTTTTCCAAAATAACCTGTATACATTTTTAACCTCTATTTAATTATAGCACAAATCTTTTGTTTTGCATAGTGACAACTAAAAATATCTTTTCTTTCTTGCTTCTGGTGTCAATCTCAAATCTTTTAAAATCTTTTCGAGTTGTTTATTGCAATCTATTAATGTTTTATAGTGTTCATTTTCTTTAACCATAACTTTTGGCGTTTTTCCATCACTACAAATTCCTGTAACTATACGAATATATCTATCTGGGTTTTTGTTGTATTCTCGCCAAGCTCTATCACGCATAATTTTGATCTGACAATATTGCCAAATTAGTTCAGCATCAGTTGAAGATAGCCTGTAATGGATGCTTTCTTTTAAGGTTTGCACAATCTCGCTATATGCAACCTTTTCTTCCTTTGTTAAATAACTTGGAATGGTTAAAATCTTATCGTTGTTTTCTTGTGTTGCAATCGCAGCCTTTCTATTATTCTCTAACATTTCCTTTTCAAATTTATCCATATTTTTCCTTTCAAGCAAATAGGTTGCCCACCACAAAAAGTGAACAACCTAAACGTAAGTTTATTAATCTAAAATTACTTTAACATATATATTTTCAATATTCAAGATTTAGTGTCATATATTTCAACATTTATTATAGAAAATTTTTTTGACAACCAATTTCCACAATAAAAATTTGTAAATATAAAATATTTAACAATTCTAGTTGTTATTATAAATTTTTACAAGAAAAATGCAAGATTTTTGCAAATGGGGTGTTTTGTATTTTATTTTGTAATTTTTGTATATCTATTTTTATAATAAAAAAATTGACACAATATTAAAAAATAATGAAAATTTTGTAAATTATTTAATATAGTGTGATATAATCGGATTGATAGGAGAAAAGTTATGAACAAAAGAGTTGATAATCTTTATAATTTTTATAAAAATAGAAACGATGAAAAATTTGAAAATCCTTCAAATTATGCAAAACTTGAAAGATATATAACATGTTTATATTTGAACAAATATATAAAAGAAGGAGATAAAGTTATCGAAATTGGTTCAGGTATTAAAGCTTTTACTCCAGAATTATCAAACAGAAACATTGAAATCACCGCAGTGGACATATTTGGCAAATATTTTTCCTCTTTTCCAAAGAAACAAAATATAAAAACAGTTATAGCTGATATAATAAACTTAAAATCAATTAAAAATGAAAGTTTCGATATTGTGTTTGTAAATGGAGTTCTCTCTCATTTATTTGAAGAAAAAGATATTAAGAAAGCCATAAGTGAAAGTGTTAGAATTTGTAAAAAAGGAGGATTTGTTTTATTTACCTTTCTTTCACCTACAGCAATTATAATTAGATATGGACTTATAAATAAAAATCTAAAAAAATGTAAAAATTTATTTAACGATATAGGTTATTTTAAATCTTTTTCTGAAGATATTTATAAATCATATTTTATTGATGAATTTAAAAAATATGTTAAAGACGCAGGATTAAAACATATTAAAGATATTTCTACTGATGGGTTATTTGAAATTTTAAAGGAACATTCAAACCAACTTGATGAGGAGGAATTTGAAATTATAAAAGATTGGCAATTAAGAGTATGTGAAAAAAAAGAAATGCTTGGATTATCAACGCATATATTGACAATAACAAAAAAAACATAAACAAGATATTTTAAAGAATAAATTTTAATAAAAATATTTATTATTATGCGTAACCTCATTTAAAAAACAAATTAACATAGCTTAAAATGTTACAAATTTTTGCAAGAAAAATGCAAGACTTTTGCAAACGGGGTGTTTGTGTTGTACTTTTAGGTGGAAGTATTGTATAGTATTGTTTGATAAGAAGAAGTGGCGAAAATGCTGAAAAATAAAGGGATTGAGAGATTTTTGATATGATATTTTATGGTAAAATATGATACGAAAAGTCGAACTCTTGGCATTTTCAGGTCGCCACTTCGGAACCGAGGGTTACGCGTTCAAATCGTGTGCGGTGCGCCAAAATAATTTAATAAACATAAAAAGGGAAAGTATGGATAATAATACAAAAAATATTAAAAAAAATAAGACATTTTCTAAAAAAATTGCAAAATTAGAATATAAAAGCGTTTCTTATATAAGCGAAGGTTTTTATACTTTGAAAGTTGAGTTCTTTGACAATAAATTAAACATAAATGTTAAAGGCTCTTGTTATGAATTCAATTTAAAAACAGAAAGAAATAAAAAATTTATACAATCTATTCTCGACGATTTAAACAAATTGCATATAGAAAATTGGGAAGACTATTACGACCTACCCTTCCCTTATATGGTCACCGACTTACACTCTTGGGAAATTAAACTTACATATGAAGACAAAAAAGTTAAAGAAATTAACGGTTATGCCGTTCATCCAAGTAATTGGGAAGACTTTGAAAAAATTTTGCAATAGTTAATTCCTCTTGAAACTATAAAAAAATATTTAATATTTTAAAAATTAAATTTTTCTGGCTTCCCACTTCCAAATCTTGCCGTAAATGCAAGCACTGTAGTTGAATTTGACGTATTGGTGAACTAATGGCGTATACCATTACGAACACGTCCAGAGTAACAGACGGTTCACTAATTCCCCCAACGGAATTTGTTAGCAACCCAGTAGTTACACAAATTAACGTTCCTATTCCGCCAAATCCGCCAAGACCAACCTTTGTTTTATGCTGTTTTAGATGCGGCAACAACGTTTGGTGCAGGCCGTGTAGTAGCAGCCCATGCAATAGATGTTGCAGACGCCCTAGATGCTGTAACAGGTGTTCTAGCTGCAATAGAAGGTTCCCCTTTTAATAAAAATTCACCAGCTTAGCTGGTGGATTTTTTTACATATTATGTTCATAATATTCTCTTGCAAAAGAGTTTTTGGCGCTACCTGTATAATATCTTTTTGAAGCTCTTGTGTTTGCATCTGTTATGGCTAAGGTTTTCATATAAATTTCATCTCTTGGCTTTTCCGGATTATTTTCTTTTAAAACTTCGTATAAGGCATTTAATAAACTATCACGGCTAACCGGCTTACTTAAAGGCAATAAATCATTTTTAACCCTTTCCGTTTGGCTCTCTAAATAGCTTGCAAGATTTTCCAAAGTTGGCTTAAAATTCTCAATCTCATCCTTTATTTTTTCGTCTACATAAACTGAAATTGCATTTTGGTTAAATGGCTCCGTTTGGCTATTTATTTGTTCTTTAAATTTTTCAAAAACGTCTTCATAACTTGAATTAACATCGTATTTTTTTACAATCGGAAGAGTTTTTCTTAAATTTAAAATTTTTAATTTTTCTATTAATTCAGGATTTTTTTGCAAAAATTCATGTAATTTTAAAGAAAAATCTGAAGAAACTTCCTTATATTCGTCTAAATTATCGTATTCTATGCTTTGAAAAACTCTGGCTCTCTCTTCTACAATTTCGTCTAAACTTCCTAAAACATTATCATTAAAAGTTTTATTTCTATTTTCTATTATATTATCAAGTTCAGAATTAAATATATTATAATCGTTATTTTCTTTGGCTTGGCTATATTTTAATAAAATATCTTCTTTTTCTTTTTTAGTTATAAAATTAAATCCTGCTTTTTCATATTTTTTAAATGCGGATTTATAAACTTCCACATTTTTTTCGTAATCGTTATAAAGTTTTGTTATAACAAAGCTAACATACTCGTCTTGATATTTTTTAAAAAGTTCAGGATTATTTATTTTTAATATTTTTAAAAATTCACTATTAATTTTAAAGCCATCGCTTGAAAAACTAACGGTATTTCCTTTATTTACTTTATAAAACTCGCTTTTTTTAGATTTTTTTTGAGTTTTTCCAGCTTTTTCAATAGTTTTTGTACTTCTATCTAAAATTATGGTTTTTAAATTGTTTATATCTTCAAGTGGAACTAAAAAGAAATTTAGTTTGCAAATTTTATTTTTTGAATCCCATGTAGGGTCAAGCAAAAAGTATCCGTTTATGCCATATTTTTCGTCTTTTATGTGAACTATTAAATCTCTATGATAACCATCTGCATACAGTCCGTCAACTGACGTTGCTATTGTGTTTTCAACTAATTGTATATTTTTGTCGTCCACGCTTGCCATAATTGCTTTTAACAGAGAGCTATATCCAACGCAAACTATTTTGTTACTATTTAAAACTCCGTATATAGAACGCGAAATAGATGGGTCTTCGTTTTCTTCTTCTACTCTGTAATCTCTTTGCGTTACACTTATATATGCATTTAAAAGTTTTTCTATGGGCGAAAAATTGTGTTTCTTTATTTTATTTGCAACTTTTTCTATGCTATTGTTTGCCCTTTCTACTTCTTTTAAAGTCCACGTTTTGCCATAATCTTCTACGCCTACATCTATTCCACGCAAAGATAAATTTTCTTGAACTAATTGTAGCCTATACCACTCGCTTTCCGTTAAAATCTTTTCTTCACTTTCTACGGAAACAGTTAGGCTTGATAAATCTACGCCGTAAGTTTGGAGTTCTTCTAACGCACTTTCCAAACTATTTGCTAGCGAACTTTTTAAAAGTTCTTCTTGCGGAATCAAATATACAAGTTTTAAATCCGGCATAGTTTTTTTAGCTTCAAAAAACGTTTTTACTGCATTTTTTAAATCTGCCGTGTTTTCTCGTAAATAAAATTTACTTTTCATGTTTTTAATTATATTGCAAAGCAAAACAAAAGTAAAGATTATTTATTTTTTTACATAATTTTTAACGTAAAATTAACAATATTATGGTATATTAATAAAAAATCAGGAGAAAACATGGAAAAATATTTAATTACCGGCGCAACCGGGCATATTGGCAACGTTGTAGCAAGAAAACTTTGCGAAAAAGGAGTAGACCTTACTGCCTTAGTTCTTCCAAACGAAAATTTAGAAGCCCTAAAAGGTTTAAATCTTAAAACCGTTGTAGGCGACGTTACAGATAGAGATTTTATTTTTAAATTTATTGAAGAAGGCTCCATAGTTATGCATCTTGCTGGAATTATTGATATAGGCTTAACGCCTACTGAGGTTGTAGAGCGCGTAAACATTGAAGGCACAAAAAACATTGTGGACGCCTGCATTCAAAATAAGGCTAAAAAATTAATCTACCTTAGCACCGTTCACATTATAGACCCAAAAAATCAAGGCGACGTACTAATTGAACCCACGGAATTTAATAAAGATAGCGTTGTTGGCACATATGCCAAAACAAAACTTCTTGCCACAAAATACATTTTTGAAGCTTGCAAGGAAAAGGGTTTAAACGCAAGCGTTCTCTACCCTTCTGGTGTAATAGGTCTCTACGACTACAAAATTTCCGAACTGGGTCAAGTGATTTTAGATTATATGAACCATAAACTTATTGCCTACGTTAAGGGCGGGTACAACTTTGTGGACGTTCGCGACGTTGCCGACGCTACAATTAATGCCATAGAAAAAGGACGAGCGGGCGAAGGCTACATTGTTAGTGGCGAGCCAATGTCGTTAAAAGAAATGCTAATTACAATAAATAAAAAGCTCGGCAGACGAAAGCTTCCACCAGTGCTTGCGTTGTGGTTTGTAAAATCCGTAGTGCCGCTAAGCAATATGTATTACAAGTTAAAGCACAAAAAGCCAGTTTTTAGTAAGTATTCACTCTACACACTAACTTCCAATGCAAACTTTAATAACGAGAAAGCAAGAAAAGAATTAGGCTTTAACCCTCGCGACGTTCGTGAAGCAATATGCGACGCTGTGGACTGGTTTATAGAAAACAAACCTGAAGTAGTTAACTTTAAAAAATTGAATTTGAAAAACAAAAAATAGGAGAAAATTTCTCCTATTTTTTTAGCTATATTTCATAAGCTTCTAAACTTGCAAGGCCTATTGCTCCAATGCCTACGTGGCTTCCAAACACTGGCGTTACGTTTACAACTCCATCATATTTTATGTTGGATTGCTCTAACTTTTTCTTTATTGCGTCTACGTTCGTATCGTCGTAAATATAGCAAACATATAGCTTTTTAAGCTTTTGTGGTAAAAGTGCAATCATATCGGAAATTGCCTTTCCTATGCCAAGCACTTTCTTTTTTATTGATATCATTCCGTTTTTAAAGCTAAAAACCGGCTTAATTTTTAAAATACTTGCAAGGGTTGCCGCAAGTTTTCCAATTCTACCGCCACGCTTTAAATACTCCATAGTTTCTGGAACAAATTGAATTTCCAAGCTTTCCTTTAAAACTGGAATTGCTTTATTTACAATCTCGTCGAACGTCTTACCTTTTTTAATTAAGTCTACAAGTTCTTCTACCATAATTCTGCCACAGGTAGCGGCTTGGGCGGAATCTATTGCCACAATTTTTTTACCTTCAAATTCGCGAGCTGCAAGCGTGGCAGCGTTTATTGTTCCGCTTAGTGCTTGAGATATGGTTAAAATAATAATTTCTGCTTCACTATCTTCGGCGTAAACTTCTTTAATTTTATCTACAAAATCTTCCGGACTAGGCTGGCTTGTGGAAGGAAAACTTTTGCTGTTTTTTAAGCGAGCATAAAACTCTTCGTAATTTTCTTCAAAACCTTCTTCTGTTACTTTGTCGTCTAAAATTAGTTTTAAGTTTACAATTTTAATTCCGTTACTTTCGGCATAGCTCTTAGGTACTCCAAATGTTGAATCTGCAATAATATGAATCATTTTTTACTCCTTGAAATTTAATTTAACAAAATTTGTTGGTTCATGTCAACATAAATGCAATTGAATATAGTTCTTTTTTTAGCTAATTTTGCAAAAATATTAAACGAAGATACATATAACATATATATGTTAATTTTAGGTTAAAAAACACAAAGCTATAGAATCTGCTTGAAAAATAGTTTTTTACGTGCTATAATTCTTATGCTTTGGAAAGATGTCAGAGTGGTCGAATGTGTCGGTCTCGAAAACCGATATGCCCAAGCGGGCATCGGGGGTTCAAATCCCCCTCTTTCCGCCAAGTATTTTTTATACAATATATAGTATCTATACTCCTTGAAAATTGCTATATATTGTATATATACTAAATTTAGGAACATTTTAGGAACATTTTTCAAAAAATAACAAAAATAAGCCTAGTTTTCACTAGGCTTGTTTTCTTCTTCCCAAAAAGGCTCTTCCTTCATTTCTTTCATTGGCTCTATATCCTCTTTGAATTGTTCACAAATCGATATTCTGTTTTGGTCCGCTGTATAAACAACTTTAAATATATAGTTATTAGCAAGAGTGATTCCTGAAAACATATACCAGCCCATTATTATTAGGTTTAATACTATCATAAATATTGTTTCTAAAGTTGCTTGTTTAAAGTCTGGTATCATTGAACTGATTAACGTTACAAAAAACACACCTATTAACATTGTTGGTATTAACTTTTTGGCAAGTAAACTTTTTTCATTATAAAAAATTGAATCTTCTTGCATACCTTTTAAAATATCAAAATTAAACAAGCTGTTATATGTTACATTCTTTATGTTTATCTTGTAAGCTTTCATATCGTCAATATCTTTTATTTCATCTGAAAGCTCTCTAACATTATCTAAATTATTAGTTTTATAAGCTTCAATTATTGCAAAATGAGTATCACAAACTTTTAATTGTTTTTCAAGATATTCCTTTTGTTTTTCGGCTTTTTCATACTTTTTTAATGCTTTTTGATAGCGCTTTATTGCTCTATTATATTTGTGTTTATTAAATGGCTGAAAGTCTTCTTTTAAAGGCTTTTCAGGCTTCTCCAAAACAACGTGTTCGTACTTGCTCAAAATAATATCTTGATATCTTTCCACCCTTTTTCTGTAATTGTAAATATTTTTTAGCCAAGCTCTCATTGTAGCTATCTGTCTTTTTTCTACAATTTCTCTTTTAAAAGCTTTCAAGTTTTCTCTCTGAATAACAAACTTTGCCGATTGCTGATTTTTAAGTTTTCTTAATATGTAGGTTCCAAACAAACACATATATCCCGTTGAAAGTTTTAATATATAGTTTATCCAAAATTCAGACGTAGAAACGGCGGAAAAGTCAAACCTTGCTTCTACAAGTTGTAAAACACCTGATAACAGAGCGCAGCTTACTACAAGCAAAATTCCCAAAAGCATATTGAAAAAATCTTTATTTATTACAACACTTTTCTCTCCATTCTTTCCCCATTTAATTACTTTCGGTTTCACTACTGTCCTCCTTTTCTTGCAGTTCTCGTTTATGTGCAAGGTACTCGTCTACGCAATAAAAATAAGCGCCAAAGAGCATAGATATTCCCGAATAAATCCACCAATCGAAGAATTTACCACTAAACGATGAAAGAGCCCATAATATACCTAAAACCAGCCCATAAAGCACAGCTCTATGAAGCGTAAGCAACAACCCTCGAGGTAGCCCTGCTGGCATTTTTTGAATTTTAGCGTATAACTTTTTTCTAAACGCAAGCAAAACTATTATAATAACTAAACAACCCATAAAGGTAATTTTAAAATGTGCAGGAACGTCTTTAGCAAGTGCCACTATTTCGTTTAACAAATAAATAGGCACAACCCAAGTAAAAACAACACCAAGTAAATATGCCCACCTGTTTTTGAGAAAAAGCCCCACCTTACTTGGTAGGGCCTTAAACCAATTTTTAATTTTATTACGCATAATCAACCTCAGTATTTTCAGGTTCCTCTTTTATCTCTTTCTTCCTGGCCTTTTTTGAACTTTTTTTAAGCTCGTTTGAAGACTTTTCAACAGTTTCTGTACTTTGTTCAACTTTAGCTTCTTCCTTAGCTTCTTCTAGTTTCTTTTCGCCCTCTACTATTAAAGTGTTCAGTTCTTCTTGTGCCGCTAATAAAAACTGATTTTTTAAACTTTCATACATAGTAATTAAATTTTGGTCACCACTATATTTCAGTATTGCTTCTATATACGCTTTTAGCTCTGTTGGACATTTATCATTATTAGCTATCTGTTTTAATGTTTCTTTAATTTCTTTTATGCCAGGTTCAAGCTTCGAGCAGACAAGTTTTGCAACATTATCCATAAAGCCTTCCACACCACCAAGTTTTTCTATTACTGCATTTGCTATGTTTTGTTGATTTAATAGTTCCTTAGCCTTTTTAGACTTCTTTGTAATTAAAGAAAAAAGCCCTTTTAAAAGGCTTATTATTGTATAAATGCTAGTAGCACTAACTCCAAGACCTGCTAAAAATTCTAATGGCTTAGAGGCAATAAGTTCAAATAATTCCGTCATGTTTCCTCCTTATGTGAGCAATAATCACTATGGGTATAATTTTCTATAATTAAATTACCATTTTCGTCTTTTTGTTGTATCCCGTCTAACTTTTTATAAACAGGTTTATCTAGCTTGCAATAACCAGCTCCAACTAATGCGTTATCAATTTTTAAAAGCTCTGTAAGTTCTTCCTGAATGGCTGTTTTTGTTTTTTCTAGTTCTTCTAATTCCTTTCTCTTATAGGCAATTTCTTTTTCTAAAAGTTTTCGCCCTTCACAGCCGTTTATTGTGCTTGGAGAGTCAACTTCAAAATAAGAGTATAACTTTCCATTTTCAAATTTTAATTTTTCTTTAAATTCTTTAATTTCAAACATAATTCCCCCTAATTAAGTATTTATTCATTATTTGTTTGTAAAATATCTTCTAATACCTGTATTCTTGCACGTTTTGTTTCTGCTTCTTCATACAACATTGTCAATTTTGTTTGTGGATTAACGCCATCATCATCATTTTTGTTTAATGCAGTTAATCTTCTAAATTTTTGTTCTTTATAAGAATAAACAGAATTAAACCAAGTTTTTAAAGCATAATATTCATTTACGTTTATTTCGAACTGTGTTTGCGGTTCATTAGAAATTATTTTAAATCTTGCTTTACCTTCTTGGTCTGGGTCTATCTCAATTATTCTTAAATTATTTTCATTACAAAATTGCGCTCGTGCTGCATATTGACTATCTTCATAAAAAATATCACCAACATTATACATATAACACCTCCTTAATATCCTATTGCAATCCAAACTCCATTTTTATTTCCTTGTCCATAAGAAAAGTCGCCCGATGTAAATCCTGTTCTGCTTATACTGTTAACACCACAATAACCTGTAATACTTGTAACTCCGCTTTTAGTTATCCAAGCAAATACACAAGCTGTTGGAAAAGCTTCATTAAACGTTATCGACGGACTGGTTGAACTACCAGTATATTTACCACATTTAACAATTAATCCGCCTGTTGTTCTATAATTATATTGGTCGCTTGCTAATCTTTTAGACTGCACCGCATCTATTTCATTATTTTCCAAATATAATCCGTCATCAGCTGTAAAATACAAACCATTTCCACTTGCTTTAATTCTGGAATTATAATTTGTACCTGATTTACCATCAGTATGGAAATCTATATAAGGTGTACTTGCATTTCCATCTCTTCTACCAAATTCTATAGCTCCATTTGTATCGGATTTTATTAAAGTCGCAACTCCTACTTGTATATCACTCTCAAAAATTTTCTCTCCAGAAATGTTTTGAGTTGTGTTTGTTGTCACATAATTCGTTGGGATATCATCAATATCTGCTTTGTTAGCATTTAGATTATCTATTTGAGTTTGCGGGTCAGTATCAAAATTGACAATAGATTGAATTTGGTTTCCAACATAAATTGAACTTTTCCCATTAATTGCATTAGTAACAACTTTATTTTGAACTGCATTTTCGCTTGTATCTGATAGTTCGGCATCGAAATTACCTGCGTCAGCCTGTTCACCTTTAAGATTATGAAAAGCAAAATTAAAAGTTCGTGCAAGTTCAGTCCCACCCATTGTTACATTAACACTAGGAGTTCCAGTGCTACTATCAACAGTTGCAGTAACATTAGTTATTGTTGCACTTTGTCCAGCATCCCCAGGGTCACCTTTCTCTCCTTTTTCGCCTTGAACGCCTTGTTCACCTTGCAACCCCTGAATTCCTTGCGGTCCCTGAGGCCCTGGCTCACCTTGTAATCCCTGAATTCCTTGCGGCCCCTGTTCGCCCTGAGGACCTTGCGGACCAGTAGCCCCAGTTTCACCCGTGTCTCCCTTATCACCTTTAGGGCCTTGCTCACCTTGTTCGCCTTTATCACCTTTGGGCCCTTGCAAATACCCTTGGTCAGACCAGCCTAAAACCCCTGTTTCATCATAGCCCCATAAGTATACTTTTCTAGGAGTTGTCGTTCCAACTAAATAAGCAGTTCCGATGTCCGCAGCTGTAAGATTTTGTGGAAGTGAGGCCGTTGAAGAAACATAACCTTCAATAGTAAAATCGTTTCCGCTATCTCCTTTATCTCCCTTGTCGCCTTTTGGTCCCATAGGACCAGTTGCACCTGCTGCACCTGTAGCCCCTGTTGCACCAGTTTCTCCCTTGTCGCCCTTATCGCCTTTAGGGCCCTGTATTCCTTGCGGTCCTTGAATGCCAGGTTCCCCCCGTTCGCCTTGTGGACCTTGTAAACCTTGAACTCCTTGTATTCCTTGCGGACCTTGTGCTCCAGGGTTTCCTTTATCACCTTTCTCACCCTGTTCGCCCTTATCTCCTTTCTCACCCTTCTCGCCTTGTGGCCCCTGTGCACCAGTAGACCCCTGAGCTCCCTTAAAAAGCGCCCAAGTGTAATCTTCTTTATTGCTTGAAGCTATTCTACCAGTATAAAAGCCTATGTAATCGTAACCTGTTTGCCATTCACTTACAAAATCTGTTCCATCTGAATATTTGGAATAACGAACAAAACAGCTATCACCTTTTGTTCCGCTTATGCCAACCTTCTCCCAACTACTTTCGTCTGTTAAAGGATTTCCCTTGTTATTCTCTTTTAAACTCTTATAAAGTGCTATCTCATCGTTCACTTCTCCATAAGCAAGCACCATATTGCTGTAATTAAAATCAGCGTTATAAACCTTTAACGCCTGGCTTTCTATCAATCCCTTAGAGTGATTATTTACTATACTTGCAACAATATCAAAATTTGAAATTTTAACACCGCTTGGATTATAACCTTGACCGCTTATAAATAAATTCAAATCAGCACTAGGAAGAATATTCTCAGCCTCGCCATTATCATTAGTTTTGGTATAGGCAAAAGTCACTATAACATCTCCGTTTCTAGAACAGAACTCTTGCGGAAAAGTTGTGGAATACACTTCATAATCAAAACCGTTGAATGTTACGTCTTTAACATATGCAAGCGAATAGGTTTGGCTTGTCCAAACTTTAACGCCAGAAATATCATAAGCACTGCCATAAATTTTTAATGCAGCGTTAGGTATGCTTGTAGCCTTCTTTGGAACTAAACATTCAACATCTACAATGTTATAGCTGTCCTTATTTAAAGTTAAAGGCATTGAAACTAAATTCAATGCCCCATAAGTAGTTAATACCACTTTTATTTTATCTTTTTCTGTAATCATTTTACCTCCTTAAAATTGATTGTTTAAAAAATATTTTTAACCCATACCCACCTCCTTATTGCATAAAAAAAGCACAGACAAAACTGTGCTTTATTTAATTAGTATTTATTTGTTTTCTTCAAACTTTATAAAAGCATTTTCCATAATATTTTGAGGCGTTAAGAATGGAGCCAATTTCGATTCTTCAATCATAATTGATAATCTTGAAGACATTCTAGCTATCATAGGATTAAAAATTGTATCATCTTTTCTGATTGCTTCAATAATATCTTTTTTTTCTAAAAGCTTATGGTCTTTCAACCTTAATGTTATATATTCAGTAATATAAGCTTCAAAAACTAAATTTTCAATGACATTTATTTTTCTTGTTATGCTAACAACTAAAGAATTTTGAGTGTACTCAAATATAGTAACAAAATCTCTGCATTTAATATTTATCGTGGTTCCATCTTCAGGCTTTTTTAATGCTCTATAATTTACCTCAACTATTTCTTCTTTTTCATAATAATCAAATATATTTTTTAATTCCATACCTGTACTCCTTTTTTATATACTTGCCTTCCTATACCAAATAATTTATTTGAAGTTGCAAAATTATCATATTTAACTTCTAAATTATTATCTAAACAAGTTTCTGCTTTTTTAACTAAAGAAGTTAATTGAATTTGAAAATTCTCAAATCTTTCACGTTCTTTAATTAATTCAATATTCATCATTCCCTTATCTATAAGCTCATTCAAATAATTATTTAAACTTATCCCCTCTTTCTTTGCAAGCTCCACTATTTGCTTATGCTTTGTTCTAGAAGTTCTAAAAGTAAACTTTCCGCTATACTCTGGCTCTTCATATTCTTGAGGAATAGGGAACCCCTCTTCTTTAAGAACTTCCAAATATATATCTAAATTTTCATAAGCAGATGTTACTGCTTCTTCTGGAGTTTTTCCTCCCCCACAACACCCTTTAACGCATGGGAAAAAAGCGCCCCATTCTATAGAACCATCTTCCATCTTAATTTGATGAACCACTACTTCATAATTTTTCATTTTATTAATCCCATATCCTCTAATAAATCTATTACGTTCTGTATATATGCCCCATCAACATTTCCACTATGTTTTGTTAATATAATTGTTCTAACACCTTTTCTATATATGTGATGACTACCTCTTATCCTTAACAATTTAAAGCCCACTTCTTTACTTAGAACTATTCTTTCAAGTTCTTCGAATGTCATTTGGGGTTTTCTTAACAGTTTTTTTACTAATTTTTCAAACTGACTCAAACCCTTACTCCTATATTATTACTCAATATGGATTTTTGATACCATATATGGTATTATATTACATAATTATACAATAAAAGTCAACAAATACTGCCAAAATTTTATTATTTTATTTATTTGACACAATTACGAAATTTAGTTATAGTATAAACAAAAAGGGGTAATTATGAAAAAGTTTTGTTTGTTGTTAATATGCTTGGTAGTTATGCCAATTATTTTTGCTGGATGTGCTGAAAATGCAAATCCTTATCAATCTCTAATTAACTGTATTATAGAAGAACAAAACAACTCAGATGATTTGTATAATGATTATATTAAAATATATGGCCTATGTCGTTGGATTTCAAATGGTTCAGAACATGGTCCATATGAAAGGAATATTAAATTACGAGATTTAATCTTAACTAATAATTGCATTATAGAAACAGCCCCCTCTGAATATTACTACCTATTTTCAGAAATAGAATATATAAAAGACTCAAATGGAAATCTAATTTGGGGTAAAATTTAATCATCCATCCAAATTTCATAATTTTCTAAATTATATTGAATATTATCACTATTCCAAAATCTTATTCCATTTTGGAAACGTTGTTTTATGTCTTCTCTTGCTGTATTGCTCATTGAAACACCGCTTATATTTTCAACGTTTGCTTGAATAAAATTATGATACTTTCTTATGTTCCAAACATTTTTTATATTATCAATTTGATTATAAGTGAAACCATAAAGGTCCATATAATCATTGATAATATTTTTTTCATTTGGAAGAATATCGTATGTTTCTACAATAACTCCAATAGGAGAACTCATAAGATTTAAAAAAATATTTCCTTTAGCGTTTTGAATAGAAGATGGTGCATGTTTCATATTATCAACTGTTAATTTTTCATTTATGAAACTTGAAAAAAGTCCTGTTCCCATACCTACTGTACTAGAAACAGCAGCACCAAAGTTCCCTGTTACTAAATTAAGACCCGTAGATAATAAACCATTTGCAACGCCAGCCACTCTATTAATGGAATTTTGCAAGAAAAAGTTTTTATTGTTCGCTAATGCCTGCTGATAATAAGTTGTTGTTAATGTCATAGAGGTATCATTAGAATTTACTTCTCCAGTAAAATTTTCACTTGTCGCCTGTATGTAAATTGAGTTATCATCACCTAAATACCTTATATAATTTTTTGTAACATCTGGACTTAAAGGTTCTGTAAATAAAATTTCCATATTATTTTTATTAACTTTTTGAGGGTCATATTCGAAGCCACCATTTTCACATCCTATATTAATAGTGGCATAATCTGAAGATAACAGTTTTGGATTAAACTCTACATTTTTATTTGAATTTTTTATTTCAGAAATATTAAATTTATATTTATAATCCGTTGTAATGTCTGTATTAATGGAAGGTGTTTGGTTTTCTAAATAAAACATTCCTAAGTTTGATTGAACATTGATTATTTTTACATGTATATCTCCACTTAAATAATCTTCACCCGTTGTAAAACCTTCTGTTAAGGTACTATAACCTGCCCAGCTTCCCCCAATAAATAAAGTATTTCCATCATTTGATATTTCCCATGTAACCGAATCATTGAAATTATAAAATGGCGGTTGGGCTGAAAATTTCATACCATAAACATGAGATGCCCCTTCGTTATAATCCATCAATCTATCAAGAGAATTTTTGGTAATAGTAATTTCTATAAGCTCACTTGTGATTAATTGATTAAATTTAACTTTTAATATCTTACCTTCTTTAAGTATCGGAGCGCATCCTGCACATAATTTAGTGTCTATTCCGCTTAAATTATTTATATCAAAAATTTTGGTACTATTAAATAAAATATCGGATACATTATTCCCATTCTCATCCTTTAAAATATATCCGTGAGTTGGGTCTAAAAAAATATATACCCAACCAAGAATATTTGTTTCTAGCCAATTTTTTACATCATTTGTAATATTTTTGACATGTTTATATAATGAAAGTTTTTGCCTATTTATTAATCTTTTAGAAACATTTTGAATATCTTCTCTTTCAAATAACTTTGAATTTGGTGTACCATCGAATGAAACTGTTCCGTCTCCATTATCTATAAATCTATTTAAATGCGCTTTGCTTATAAAACAATCCGAAAATTCAATGTTTGGATTAAAACAATAAGTTTGAACTGTATCCAATTGTAAATCCAATGAAATTTGATTGTTGGAGTTTATAGTTGCTGACGTAATGTAATAATAGTAATAACTTGTAGCTTGTCCGGTTTCGTCTAAGCTTCTAATTATAGCATAGTTTTTTAACAATATTTCGCTCGCATCTAGGGGTTTTGTTGTGCCTTGGGGATAATAACGTAGGTCGTTTATATAAACCTGTTTATTAAGCGTTAAACTGTTTAAATTGGGGCTCATTAAATCACAATAAGGCGCTCCACCATTTGCTACTTTGTTGTTATAATATTCAATCTGCTCCGTTTGAGAAGCAAACCATCTTGTATTTACAGAGCCGTTATCAAACACGGTGTCTATTAACGCCATTTGATATTTAGTTCCTCCAGTTCTTGCAGAGTATTCAACTTCCACAATCACCTTTGGAATTACTGATTGTCCTATCACTTCCCTTATTTGTAAATCTGAAGTAGACGGAAGCCTAAGCATGAATATGGCCTGCCCACCGGCTATGTCTATAAGCTTTCCATTAACATTGAGCATTACTTCGTCGATTATATCGTTTATATTATTAAGCCTAGAAAATCCGCCTAGTAAAGACAAGTTGAAATCTAAATTGTATCTGCAATTCATGTTTACATAATTCATTATTGGCAAAACTTCTGGGCTTTGAAGCGTTATTATACCGTTTATAAATGCTCTAAAATTATCATGGTCGTAAGCTCCGTCATGAATAGCAATCTTTCTGCCGTATTTTTCTGCAACCTTATTAAACTCTTGCGTTAAAAATTCGGCAACAATATCATTCTGCAGCATGAACTTCCTCCTTAGTTAAATTTTTTAGTTCTATATAGAAAAATTGTTGTTCCGCCGGTGTATAAACTGAGTGAGTTTTTACACTTTGAACAACAAAATATCTATTAAATACCTTTACTATATCTCCAGCTTCAACAACGCATTGAAAACGTTTTAATTCGTCATTCCAATAGGCGTCAGTAGTTTCCACTATTAAATCGCCTAATTTTGCAAGTGAATTAACGCTAAAAACAGATTTAATTATCTTTTCGTCGTCTATTCTTTTAAACTGTACATCCATGCCAAAATCTACAAACTTGATTTGATTGTAGAGAACTATTTCATTATCTATTTTTTCGTCATAGTCAAATTTTTTATAAAGCGTACCCCAGTCACCTCTAAAACCAAAAGGGATGCGCTTTTCTATTTTACTAATTTTCAACTTAATACTCCTCCTTGTTGAGTCTTACAAACTCTGAGACTTTAAACCATCTTGTAAGCCCCAAGGTTTCAAGTATCCTTATAGCCTCAGGCGCTATGTCGGATATATCTCTATACACTTCTTCTGGCGGAATATTATTTACAGCATTTTCCATTGTTTGTCTTGAATATTTAGCACTATCACTATTTTCAATTAAAAATCTAGCCTCTTCGGCTAGAACTTCTTCAAATTGTTTTCTCATAAAATATTGGTCTGGATAAATACTTATTGGCGAAGTGGCTATTCTATACATTTGAATCTGATAACACTTCCTACCCGCCTTGTATTGAATATAATCGTAAATTTTTTTGCTAACTTTATCTATAAACTCTTGAATTTTATTTTGGCTAGTGCTTATGTATCTTCGTTCTACATCTACGCCGTATTTTAATAGACCCTTAGGCGTTAAATAGTATCTATGCAGCATTGGGTTATAGACCATATACTCCGTGTCACACGGAAACTTATTGTCTCCATTCATAAAATCTTCTGGGTCATTATAAAATGGAATATCAGATTTTTTCATAATTTCTCCTTCTTTTTGGCAAAAACTGTTGATTTTTTTAATTGAATTGAGTATAATATTAATATAAAAATTCGAGACATGGAAATCGGCTGGGCATTGGGACCCTCTCCATCCATTTGCTACCTATGTAGGTCTCGAATTTTTTTATTGCCTGCAAATAATATATCATTCATATTAAAATTTTTATTTATATAATTTGAAATATTTTTCTTTCCATAAACTGATTTTGCAATATTCCCTTGAATAGTTATTTCATTAAACTTTCCATAACCTCCAATTCTAATTGGACAAATTAAAATATTTTTTTCCTTATCATACCAATTCAAAACAGCTATAATATCGTCATTATTTTTATTGCTTTGCAGAACCATCATTGGAGATTTCAATAATTTAGGTATCATCATAAATATTTCTTTGCCCAAATTGTGATAATGGTCTCCATCATCCTTATATTTTCCTTCTTTATTAATTGCTAAATAAGCGTGTTTAGCCGTCATTAAAAGAGGCTTATTCGGAACCCCAATATTTTGCAAAACTTTTGGTGTTTCATTACTTAAAGCTATATGTGAACCCTTATATGTTCCATTTAATATTTTATTAACATTTTCTTCCAAATCTTTTTCAGCTTTATAATTCTCTTTCTCTTCTATTTTTAACTTACTTTGTTCTGTTAAGTTTTGACTGTCTATTCCTAAATCTTTTAACCTTTTTCTTTCAGCAGGCGTCCCCTGCCCTTTATCTGTAAATTTTCCATCATCATCTCTTGGATGCTTGTTTTCTTCCCATTTTACCATTTTATCCTCCTAAAAGCCTTGCTGTGGCTTTTAATGTGTTTGTTTCAGAATTTCCTAAGCGTTCTGAAAGTCTAGCTAAATATTTGTTGTTACTTGTTTCTTTCCACTCTTTTTTACTTTCATAGTTCTCTCCACCTTTTAAATTCGAAAGAACATCTGTGCCTTGAATGCTTTTTATTCCTATACCACTCTGAGACAACCTTTGAGCTTCGTTTTCAGCCATATTAGTCCCAGCTTTACTTGTACGCATTATTGTAAACATTGTGTTATAAGTTCTACCTGTTCGCCAATTGGTTACAGGTGCCACAACATTTTGACCTGTTCTTAAATTATCGTTTCCCCAATAAACATATTGTTTTCCACTTGGGTGATGTCCATATCCGCCGTAATATAATCTCATAATTCCTCCCGAGAACTTCGAGAATTGAACTCGACTTTTAACCTTTAATTCTCATAAAAAATGCCTGGCATAGCCTAGGCATTTTTGTTTATATTAATAATTTAAGCTGTTTCTTCATTATCGTCAGTAGAAACAATTTTAGCAATAGCAAGTGCAGGATTAACAACACCGCCGCCGCAAACTGCTTCGATTTGAGCATAGGAACCAAAGAAATCAATTGCGTTTACTAGTCTAAGGCCTAAGATATCGCAAGCAATTGCAAAAGTATCGTGGTCATAGATTATGTATTCACAATTAGCTGCATCGCCAGTATTAGCAGGTGCATTTCCAGCAACTGGAACACTTGTAGGCGTTCCGCCGCCAATTAGGTTGGAAGTATATACTTGAAGTCCGTAAAGCCTTCCTATTCTTCCATTTTTTAGCCACTCTTCGTTTGTTTCCGGAATAAACGCATTGCCAGATTTTAAAACATTAGCTAAAAATAGCGTTTCCATTTGAGGGCTAACAATAAGAACGTCTGCAACACCGCCGTTAACTCTTATTTGCTCTCTATCTTTAAGAATAGAAGCTGTAAGAGTATCTAACGTAGTATCGGCCGTTGTATTAGCACTTCTTGTTGCTCCGCCAAGGCCAACGCCAGATGCGCTCACTGGAGTAGCTAGAAGATATCCCATCCAAGTAACCTGGCAACCTTCTTTAAATTCTTCTATTACTTCTGCAACCTTGTCTACGCTCTTTCCAGAAGCTCTTAACGTTTCAACAAAGTCGTAACATTTTTCACTTCTAGAAATTGCATCTTTCTTTTGAATTAAAACAAGGCTGTCAGCCGTTTCCGTGTGGGTTAAATCGAGACCACCAGAAGACGTTGCATCTTTCTTTGTCGCGCTTGTTTTGCCAAGCCTACGAGCGTAAATTTGTCCGCCCTTTTCATCGTACTTATCTGTAAAAGTTTCACCAGCTTTAAAAGTCTGGTCTTTGAACAAGTTCGCAACTAAAATTTTTGAAAAAACCGTATCTACGGTTTCCGTTGTATTAAACTTAAACGAACTTGGTAATGTTTCTGTATATACCATAATTTTTTCTCCTTTAAATTAAAATTTCAATAAAAAAGAACGACTAGGTCGTTCAAAGTTTTGTTTTACTAGCCACGCAGTTCCGCGAAGTTTTTATGTATTTTTGACTAATCTCTTGGGTTTATTCCAATAGCTTTAAGCCTTTTCTCTTCTGCTGTAAGAACGTCTGAATTATCAGTGATAGGCATTCCAAAAGGTTTTGTGTCGGCCTTATTAGATTTTAAAAACTCTGGATATTCTTTAATTAATTCTTTAAGTTTATCTAAATCTCCAAGATTTTTAACTTCTGAAATAAAAAGCCTTTTTGCAGGCTCTAACCTATCTTCACGAACACCAGCCTTAACAAGTTCAAGCTCTACTTTTGTTTCCAAAAGTTCTTCTTTTGTACTATCGTTTTCAGTAGAAGTGTTTTGCTCTTCTTCAGGTTCAACAGTCTTGTCTTCGTCTTCTTTGACTTCTTCTGGCTCGTTTTCTTCTACAATTTCTTCGTTCTCAGTTTCGAGGCTCTCTTCTTCGTTACTAGAAGTCTCTTCTTCCGGCTCTTCTGTAACGTTTTCCACAACTTCTTGGGAATTTTCTTCTTCCTGTAAATTATTATAGGCTTCTTCGCCTATAACTTCTTTTAGTCTGTCTTCTTCATTAGTATTTATATCCTCGTCTGAATCTGGAAAATACTTTTTAAAGACGTCTCTAAATTTGGGATTAAAAAAGTCAACTCCTGAAAGTTTAGAAAGTTCTTTTTTAAATTCTTTAATCATATTTACCTTCCTTTTTAAAGTTATTTAGTCTTTGTCAGAGTTACTATTCTCTAAATTAGCCTTTATAAGAGTTGCTATTCTCCAAATTAGCATTTGTCATAGAGTCACTATTCTCTAAATTAACATTTTTAGGAGTGTTATTCTCCATATTCACATCAGCGTCTGACGTCTCATCTTGCAAGGCTAAGGCGCCATTTTCTGATAAAATATCCATTAACTCGTTTTCTGCATCTTGGTCGTCGTATTCTTCGTTTAAATCTTTTAACGCGTGTTTTTTAGACTTAATACCCGCCGTCACTTGTCTTGCTAGTACTTCTGTAACGTTCTCTACAGACGGGCTTATATAATCGTCAAAATGTATCTTAATTAGCGGCGTATAATCTAAAATTTCTTTATCTTCAATGTAATCACACATTTGAAGGTATTTATTTAAAAGTTCAGTAAGTGTTCTTTCCCAAGACTTTAAACAGAGTTCCCTAGTTCTTAAGCTTGTTTTTTCTCTTGCTTCTTGGCTTTCGGCTGAACTGTTTATGCTTTCAAGCCCTGTAAGCCCTATTGTTGTTGGAGAAAGTCCAGCTTTGTTTATTGCAACGCTCATTAAATTTTGAATGGTTTTTGTATAGGCTTCCCACCTAATATCCCCCTGCACAACGTTCCATAGATTGCTTGGGTTTGTAGGGCTAGAACTTCCCCTAGTTGTTATTATCGTTTTATTGAAATGATTAAGCCTTAAATCGTTTCCCTTTTCGTCCTGTGGGATAAGTTCGTCACTTACATACTCTTTAACTCCGCCCTTTCTTATGGCATCTATAAGGTCACTTATAGTTTCTGTAAGAGCATCTTCAATTGTATCTAAACCTTGAATGTCAGGAACCCCACGCTCTCCGTTATAGAGCTGGTTTGAATTAGCGTTCTTTTTAAAAACTAATGGAAAGTCCTTAAAAGGAAGCACTTTGTCTTGCAAATCTATATCACTAGAAAAATGAAGTTTACAAGCATCCACTAAATATTTGTCATTGGGGTTAACATACTTGCCTTCATAAAAAAAGCGATATGTTATACACACATCGCCATTTTGATTTTTATAATAGATTTCCCTAAGCTCATAGTTTTCGTCATCATTAGACCTAGCTTTAATTACAAACGACTTAATTTGTCTCTTAACATAATTAACTTCAAAAAATTGTGGTTCTATTACGTCTATAATTGGCTTATCACTAATTTTAGGGTCGTAAGAAAATCTATACAGAAAATCTCCTAGTCCACTTTCTAAATAGACTCCTTCTGCAAACTTTTCTTCAAGCCCAGCTTCATCAATAAATCTATTTAATTTCTCGTCTATATCCTTCTTTTCGCTTTGGCATTTAAAACCATTAGATGCTATTAAATTAACCTTGCCTTGAACTATCATTGCGCAAATACCAAAATATGAGAACGCCTGCCCTGGTATGTACTGCGCCAAGAATTTATCCGTTATTTCCATAGTCAGCCATTGGTCTTTTAAAAGCCTAGGAGCTTCGTTTGTGTAGAAGTATCTAATTACTGCTGGGTCATTGCTAAGTAGTGCCATATTCCTTGCCAAATTGAATTGATAGATTAGTGGTGAACGCAAAGTTTCAAGCACGCTCTTATTTTTTAAGTCGTAACTATATTTTGGCATTTATTCCTCCTTAATTTCGCTATAAAAAAGTTTATCGTCAAATACTTGACTTTTAACTTTTTTCATTTTCTGTAAATTTTTTAATTCGTTTTCAGTTTTTACTAAGTCTATATCATTTTCTTGCGTTTGAATGCTATCGTCAATCTTCCAGCCGTTCGGTTTATATAGTTTGTCAAACTGTTCTTTTGAAACTATATTTCTAATCGACCCTTTAATTATGTTTAAAATTTCCACTAAGCCCTCCTAATTTGTTTTGTTAAATAATTCCAGTTTTCTGTAAGCCCATAAGTTAAACTATCGGCTGTATCATTATCTTGCACGCTTAAATCTAGTTCTGAACCGTCTTCGTCTAAAAGAATTCTGGTGTGAGCATTGTAAGAATTTAAAGCGTGAGTACTCCAAATTAGCCTTTCTTGTAAAAGTAATAGTTGTTTTAGCTCGCAACGCGAAACTAAATCAATTTGCCTTGGAACATGTTTTATTGCCCCTTTAACCAATATTGTACTAAACTTGTTTTTCTCGCGCCAGGTGTTTATTAAAATACTTTCCGCTGAATCTATAACAATCTTTCTAAACTTCTGCATATATCTAACCCACCACCACTCTATCTTTTCTTCACACTCTTTAATAATTGCATCGTGCGAAACGGCAGGTATTACCCAGCACTCAAGAATTACAACCCTTTGATAGCTTTTAGAAAAGCCAAGAAGAGTTGCAACGGTAGATGCTTTGTTTGTGTCCTCTATAAACCTATTTGAACCCACATCTACGCTTAAAACAATCTCTTGCAAGTTACTAAGCACTATATCGTCAAACTCCCTTAAATGCGTCTCTTTCTTCATTAAGGAAGCATATGCTGCACCTTCAACAAATCCACGGCAACCAAGGATTTTGGAGTAATAATAAAAAGAGCTTTTGGGATAAAGCTCTTTTAGTTTTTCCTTTTCTTCCGCCGTCAAGTGTGGTGCATCATCTTCCATGTTGAAATGGTAGTAGTGCATGTATGGCTTATCTTCAATCATTTCGCTAAGTTCAATAGCCGGTACTGTTTCCTTAAACATAACTTTGGCATGATTTACAAATTCTGTATAGAATTCTTGTGTTGGCAAGCCACCGTTTGTTGTAGCAATAAGCTTGCATCTTCGAGACAACGCACGGCCAAAGGCTTCGCGAATACAATCTATATGTAGCACAGACAACTCTTCAAGCCATAACCCGTCTGGATTAGAACCTAATATTTTACTCCACGCGTTTTTATTGTCTGCCCCAACTATATAAACAGTTTTATCTCCATGTAGTCCATGAAAAGTAAACTGAATTCCACCTTCTTTGGAGGCTTTATATTCTTCTCTACAAAAATCAAACATGTTGTAAAAACTATCTTTGTTGTGAAGTATATTCCTTACGCCTGTTCCCATATTTTCAAAAATCATATAGAACTGCGTTTCATCTGGTCCAGCCTGCAAAAGCCAGTCCATAAATTTATGCCCAGCCACCAAAGATTTTGAACAACCGGTAGCGCCATTTAAAAGAATAATCTGAGCTTCGTCTTTCATCACAGATTGCATCTTTGGGGTCCAAATAATATCAGTTACTTTCAAGCTTTATCCCCAAGTTGTCAAACTCTTTGCCCATTTCTATTTTAAGTTTATCTAGTTCTTCCCAGAGCTCAGCCATAGTATTCTCTTTCATTCTTTCAATTGTGTCACCAATAAGCTTTTCGTACTTTGCTTCAATCTCCTTCTGTTTCCTTCTCTTTTTTAAGTTTGCCATTTTTAACATCCTCCAAATATTTTTTTAAAAGCTCTTGATTTTCATTTTTTATACTGGCGTCAACCTTATCAACAAACAGAGCGTTTGCCTTGCCTAAAAGTTCAAGGGCCTTAACTTGTTCTTTCGCACTTACTTTTTTGGATAATACTTTTGCCACGCTTGTAAAATCTCCTACATTTTCCGTTACAACAACCTCCTCTGTCGTTTCTCCTCTTGCCATAGAAGTTAGCCTTTCTTGTATTTCTTGAATGTCCATTATATCTTTCTTTTCAATTTTACTATTCAATTCCTTAATAAAATTTTGAATACTATCTTTGGCTAACATTCTAGCTGCTTGTTCATTAGCAGAATTCTTAGCATATCCAGCTCTTATAGCAGCCTTAGTACCATTAAAGTCTTTTAAATATTCATAACAAAACTTTATTTGCTTATTAGTAAACTCAGTATTATTTTTAAACATTTAATTCTCCTAGTATTAATTATTTTTTAATTAATTAAAAATAAATTTAAATTAAAATAAATATAAATAATAATTATATATAATATAATAAAAACACTTAAAAATTAATTTAAGTGCTTTTACTATAAATGAAAAAGGAGTTTCAAGCGTTTAGGAGGAGTAGAACCTAAACATGAAGACATAGCCTTAACTATATTTCTTCACATTAGCATTATAACATTTAATTTTTGTCTTTTTTTGTCTTGTTTATAAATCTGAATATTTTATAACAGCTCTTTTATGTAATTTACAAACCCAAAAATAATCATAATTCATTTCCACGGCTATCTTTTCAAAATTTTTAAGCTCAATATACCTTTTTCTTAGAACTATGCAGTAAGGATATTTAAGTTTGTTTATTTTGTTTTCCACTTCTACCCATCTAGCCCAAGAAATTATCTCCTCATCCCTAAGTTTCTTTTCAAATTCTTCAATTTTGATTAGCGTTTGCATAAGCCTGTCGCCTTCCTTAGAGCCATCAACAGCTTGTCCGCCTCCGCCAGGATAAAATTTAGCTCTAAGCTCCGTCAATTTTTCTTTCAAAACTTCGCACCTATTTTTAGCTGCTCTGTATGAATTTAATTCATCTACCGCATTTTTATAAATTTCCTTATAATTTTTCTTCTCCAATACTTTTCTCCTTATAAAAATTTTTTTATCTACCGGCAAATTGCTTTGCTTGTTGGTAGAAATAATCAATTGCCTCTTTGCTATTTATAATTTGGTTATCATCATTAAGTTGTATTGTTTTAATCTCACTTTTAGGCATTAAAATGTCGCACGCCAACTCGCAAGCCTTTTGCCAAGTGTCGCGGTCTTTTTCGGTTTTAGTTAAATTTTTAACCATATCTTGCCAAATTTTATTTTTCTCATCAAATACTTCTATAAATTTGCCATTAAGAGCATTTTGTAAATCTTCAATAGTTTCAAACTTATTCCCTTTCATAAAACTGTCAAAATTAGCAAGTTTCTTATCAAGTTCTTCCACACTCTCAATGCCATACTTTTCGAGTATATCTTCCAAACAAGCAAGCTTATAACATAAATCTTCTAAATCAACAACATCACCAAAATCATTTATACACTTTGGTAGTGCTGATTTTTTCTCTTTATCGTTCCAATATGTCAATCTCTCTGTCATATTATTCTCCTTTACTAAAATATATTTTATTTTTACAATAAGGACATTGTATATAATATGTGTCTTTATCTCTAAAAACTATTTCCCAATCTCTTGGTGTAATTTTTATAATAGCATCACAAAATTTGCATTTTACTTTTATTCGTTTTGGTTTTTTAAGCACCCACATATTATTCTCCTTTTAACTCTTCTAATGCTTTTATTCGACTATCAATCAAACTATTGATATCTTCGTATTCAGCATAATACTTATTATCAATTTCTTTATAATGACTTTCATATAGTAATCTTTCAATTTCTACGAGTTCTTGTATTGCGAGTTGTGTTTGATTTTGTTTTAATTCTTTTATTGTTTCTGTGCTTTGTTCATATGTAAAATCATACCCAGCATTAGTTTCTTCTAGTTCTTGTTTATCTTTCAATCTCTTTGTCTTTTTCTTTAAGTTGTTTAGCAAAGTCATCAATAATCCTTTTTTGCTCATCAATGTTGTATTTATATGAATTATTGTCTCGGCTAATGATGTCTATTTGTTTCTCTTTTTCTTCTAGTTGTCGTTTGAGTTGCTTAAAATAATCATAACAATTAGGGCATAAATTTTCTTTTACATCACTATCATGCCACCATTCGTGGCAACATTCACATTGTTTTTCTTTACTCATTCCCCTGTAGCTCCTTTAATTTGTCTTGTGCTTCTTGTTCGGTGGCAAAAACTTTAATCAATTTAAAATTCATACTTTTAACATTGTAAAAACAATAATGTATTTTATACTCTTTATCTCGATAACAATCATAGCAATTTACAATTTTATAAGGTTTATTCTTTTGAGCAAGATACCTAACAAGTGCAAATCTTTCAATATGTGGAGTTTCAAATTGTGTTGCTTTACTTAACTTTTCTTTAAGTTCTGCAAGTTTTGCTTCTAGTTGTTTGATTTTATCATCTTTTTCCCAGTTTTCTCTTAATATTCTTTCATTGTCTTTTTTCCAACCTTTGATTTTGTCATCAATTTCTTCTGCGAGCGTTTCTTTGAATTGACGAGTCAACTCTTCTATTATATCTATTGCCTTACACTCAAATTCTTGCAATAATTTTTTATATTTTTCATAATCTTCTTGTTTGATTAAATATTTAGTTTCTTCCATACTACTCTCCTACAACTCTAATTTCGACTTTGACTGGTCGGCAGTTTTGTAATTGCATTTCTTTTATTTCTGTTTCACAACCAAACTTATTCCAAAATTTATGATTTGAAAATACTTTGTTTATATTTTTAGTAAATCTTGGTATTTTTTCGTAAGAGTGTTTCATTATAAAATCATAATCATAATAAAAATATCCATCATCTCTCTGAATAACCCACGCATACTCTGTCTTACTCATCTTCCACCGCCTTTTCGACCATATCGGCTTTGATTAAATCGTATAAAATATCTAATTTCGTTGAATATTCGCCTACACCATTAGCAATTAAAAAATCTTTACTTTCTATGGTATCTTTAAATTTATATGAATATCCAAACAAAATTTGTCCGCTATTTTTACTTACAGTAATATAGGTGTAACTTTCAGTATAAGACCAATGCGTGTCATTGTAGTTTATTCGTTCTATATACTTTGAATAACAATTTTCTTTTTCTTCAAATCCAAGTCTTTCCAAGTCTTTCATTCTATCTGCTTTAATCTTTAACATCATCCACCTCCATTATTTTTAAATAAGAATATTTATTTTTCATACTTTTAATCCACAATGATTGTCTTATAGCCAAAGAAGTCAATTCTTCTTTTGTGCAATCAGTGTCTATATACTTTTTTGAATGATATATACATAAATCTTTGGAAGAAAATACATAATCGTCAACAAGATATTTGTCCCCCATCTTTCTCTCCTTGTTCTAAATAGTTATCTTCCTAATCATAACACCTTATATCAATCTCTTTCCCACAAAAAGGACATTTTATAGTGCTATTTGGTTTCACTACCTCTTTTAACAACAAGCCTATTTTATTATCATTTGTTTTTATTATCTCTTTTCCACAATCACTAATTAAAAGCCATTTTTTAGGTCTTCCTTTCTTGTCGCAATCGAGAACTTCTTTATATCTCCATTCACAATATTTATCACTATATTTATAATTACTCATCTTTCTCTCCTTGTTCTAGTTCTTGCATTTTATTTTTAATGCTCAATAAACAATTTTTATAACCATCAACAGATGATTCTGCAAAGTATTCAAAAAGTTTATCTTCATCTAAAAATGACCTCAACTCATTCCACATTTCTTTTTGCTGGTCGAGTTCTTGTTTATTTCTAGTATAAAGCAAATAATAATCTTCAAAGAATTCAGTCCTTTGCTTTTGTGCTTGTGTATCGTTATATCTTCGTTTCCTAGCACCAACCATTGCTTCAAAGTTGTGTTCTACAAATTCTTGTCTTTGTTTCGATATTTTTTTGTTTTTATCAATTAAACTTTTCACTTCTCAAGCTCCTTTTGTAATGCACCCAAAAAATCAAGAACATCTCGTAATGCTTGATTATACGAACTAGATGTTATAATATCTTCCCTAGTAGCATTTCCGCCACAAATATAAGTGTTCTCTCTAACAAAAGTTTTAGTTTTCTCCAACACTTTCTCCACTAACTCTCTGTCGTGTGTTTTGATGTCGATAAGTGGACAGTCTTTATACTTCCCACGCATAATGTGACATTGAGTCATAGAATAATCAGTTTTTAAAATATCACAACCATTTCTACATTCGCCATAACATTGAAATTGACAAGTTTTGCAACTCTTTGGTAACTCATCTACATACACTTTTGTTTCTTTCATAACTACTCCTTTATTTAACTCCCCATTGTTGAGCCATCGCTTTGGCTATTCCAATAAAGGTTTTACTTCTTAATTTTGACCTTTCTTCTTTTGTTTTTGCTTTATTTAATGCGTCAAACATCCATTTTGGGTATGCTTTCTTTTGACCTTTTGCATTTATCCACTCTTTCTTCTCACCCTTCCCAACTATTTTTGTTGGTTTTAATAATGGTAAATTTTTTAACCATAGGCAAGTGCTTTTTTGTGCCTCATCACCAAACATATATGGTTGAATTATTTGGTCTGGCTTTCTATATCTTGTTGACATAATGCCTATTGGATTTTCAACGGCAATTTTATCACAATCAGCATTTATCATTTTCATAAAGAAATTAGCACCCTCTTCTTTTAACGCTGGGTTTTATAACCCTTTGTGTATGCCCATTGTCCTGTGCAAGTCAAATGAGTGCAAGGTGGAAATGCTATGATTAAATCCCATTTTGTGTCAATTTTATGTTTACTTCCATTTTCTGTTGTAAACTCACATCGTCCGTTTAATATCGGCAAACAATCGCCTTTAATATGCCACTCTGGGTGTCCACCACTACATTCATATAAATCACAAGAATACGCTTCGTGTCCTAAATCCCTAAACTCTTTACATACCGTTTGACTTTCTTCACACGCTAATAACACTTTCATTCCTCACTCCTAAACAGCCTTACGCACTCGTCATAGGCTTTGTAAAAGTTTTCTTCATTAAAGTTCCAACTATATTTTTCTTTACCTGTATAAAGCACAATCTGGCTTACATAAGATTTGTTTATATCAAGAACAAAGTTTTTATCTTCAATAAGCGTATAAGTTTTACCCATTTTAAAATTCTTTTCATCTTTTGCTATTTCGCTAAAAGTGTAAAATGGCAACTGCTCGGTGCGGGTGATATTTGCGTGGTGCAGATAGTGTTCGGCTTCGGCTTTAGTTTTACAAACTCTATCAATAATAAATTTTAACCTAGCTTGATATTTCCCGTTTGTTGTCAAATAAACATAATTTTCTTTTATGTATGCGGTTTTTTCAAGTATTACTTCTTTTACTTTGTTATCATAATCTGCAAACCACACACTCTCGCCGTTCTCAATCGCTTTTTTGATTTCTTGTTTTGTCATAAATTTTCCTTTTTAAGTTTTTTTATTTTTTAACTTTTTATTTAAGTTGATTTTTAATTTTGTTAAAACTAATCCGCTTTCTGTTAGCTCTTTATTGTTTAAATATAACCCATCTCGATTTAATCTTAGAAGCTCTTCATCTGAAACTAAAAGCAAATTTTCTATGTTAAAGTTATTTCTATTTCCATCCGCAAAAATTACATTAAAGCCCTTTGGAGCTTTACCGTTTGCCTTTTCCCAAATAAACTTTTGTTTAGAAATCCACTTATTAGGCTCGGCAATTTTTATTTCCCAATAACCATCAACAGTTAATCTTTCGCTCCCAACTTCTTTATGATTTACCGGAACGTTTCCCTTTTTAAAAGTTGTTTTCCTGGAATTTTCTTGCCCGGTTTTACTCATAAATTCGTCCCAGGTTTTACCTTTATTCCATGAAGCTTGTCCTTTTTGAAATTGTCCACCTTTTAGCCCGCTTCTTACTTTTAGTTTGGTTTTTAAATTACCGATAATGCCGACTGTTACATTCATGTTAAATTTTTTATTAAACATATCTGCTAAAACTTTTTCCGGATTGATAACATTTTGCTTTATAAACTCATAATGTTCAGGACTATATCTATTCATTTCCGCCGCCACCAATTAGTGTTTTAGGATTAATAGTTACTTCTCCGCTGCCATATCCTGTTTCATCTACAAACTTCATTGAATCGAGCATCAGCTTTCCGTTTTGTATAATGTTTTGAGCTATGCCAGTCATAGCTTTTGCTCTTTCAATTTCTTTTTTAAAATCTTCCTCGCTTAAACCTTCGTCATTTAATCTTTCCATTTGCTCAAATAAATGATTATTTAAATCTATTAATTTATTTTTCATTTTCTCTCCTTTTTCATTGCTGAATTAACCTTTTATCATTTTTTTATTTTCATAATTTAAAGTTGTAAAATTCTCTTGCTTTAAGCGATGCAGTAAAGCCTTTTGACGAATTGCTTTCCTAAGATTGCTCTCCACAACTGTGGCGTAACTCTCTAACGATGCAGATGCCCATAGTGCTAATTGTGATGAGTGCCCCACTACCGCTTTCGCCATAGGGCTAAGTTTTTCAAAATTTTCTTTTGCGTTATAAAAGCTAACCGCATTGCTTATCTCTGCTAAAATCTTATCCTCGTCATAAGCAACATTTCCATTAACTTCTAGAAGTTCTCTACACTTCTTTCCAACCTTAGCAATGTTCAAAAAGTCCGATTCTTCAGCACAAAGCTTCATTGCATGAGAAATTGCTTCTAACTCATATGCTCCCAAAATATCTAGCCATACAGCTGCTTGCATTATAGCTTTTTCTTTTTCCGTTTCCGGTTTAAATGTCGTCCACAAACTTTCTGCATAAGAATAAACTTTTAATAAATCATCCTTTTTCAAATTCCACATCCTCCAATATTTCTGAAATTTTGGTCATGCGCTCTTTGAAATCTCCTGGACTAGTTCTTTTATCTTCTTGCTCCCAAGTAATAACTGCTGCTTTCCAGTTTTTCATTTTACTTTTACCAACAAACCAACCTTTACTCTCGTAAAAATTCCAAAACTTTTCAGCATTAACATTATTTTTTCGTTCATCGCAATACTTTTGTACTTCTTCAATAGTGGGCTTGATAAAGGTTGGGGTGGTTCTTACGCGCGCACGCGCGTTATTACACACACCCTTTTTATCTAGTTTACTTTGTTTAGGAGTACTTAGTTTATTACTAGTAATATTATTAATATTATTATTTACATTGTCATTTACATTAACATATACATTATCATTAACATTTACATTAAGGTTAGGGTTTGGTTCGTCTAGGTTTTCTTGGGTTTTGTTAGGTTTATCTAGGTTTTCGTTGGGTTTATTTAGGTTTTTATCTTTTGGGGGTCTCCCACCCAATTTTCCGTTTTCAACGCTTGCATTGTATTTTGCAATACTATTTTCCATTCCAACGCTAAAACTAATAAGCATAGCTTTTGATACTGGGGAAATATCTTGTGGCATTTGTCCATGCAAGCCATATTCAATCAAAGCTTTATATGTTTCTAACTGATTTTCTTCTGGAAGAGCATTTATAGCTTCAGCCCAATTCTTAAATATTATAAAACTGTCTCTAATTATCCCCATCTCTTAAAACCTTCCTTTCCTTTAAACTTAATCTGTTTTTGTTTCTTTCTCCAGAATGTAATATTGCATTTTCAAGTCTGGCAATTTCTTTGTTAACGTAATCTTCGTCGTCCTCGGAAATCTTGTATTTATAGCGCATTCTTTTCCAATGTTTAAGCTCTTTTTCAAGCCTACTTTTTGGTATATTTGCCATGTTTTCTCCTATAAATTTAAGCTTTCTTTTACAAAACATTCAAGTATTTGTTGAATATGAAAGCCCGCTAATTTTTTGGGTATAAAGTGAATTTTTAAATTATATTTTGCTTGCATACATATAAGGCTTCTGTAATAACTTTTTGGTGTGAGTAAACTGTTATATTCCTCGTTTAAAACCTTCTCATAACTTCCGTCTTCCACCACCAAACATATACAAGCCGGAGTTCTAAATAGTTCATGCTCAAATTGAACTCTTTTGTTTCCTAAATTATTCGCAAGCTCGTCCAGGGAGTTTTTTCTTTCAATCACAATTTTGCTATCGAAATATATATCTCTAAAAATTCCTAGTTCTTCATTTTTAGGAACCATTACAGAATAATCACCACTAATGAGCGCCTTATATTTCCACTTTAAACCCTTCTTTTCAAAGGCTGAAACAATGTGTCCAGCCTCTTTTTCTCGGGTGTCTACTAAGTAGACTAAACTCTTTAAAATTTTATTAACTTCACTTTCTGTAAAGTGATAACTCTCTATTCCAAATGTCATAATCTCTCCTTAGAATGGAAGAGAATCATCATCTACTTCTTCAAGGTGTTCTGGTTCGGGTCTTTCATTTTCTAAATGCTTAAAAGCCGGAATAGCAAAACTTCCCTTTCTAATTTGGTCAACATTTTTTATTGCAGCTACATAAAGCCTAGTTTTTATCTCGCCGTTACCGCCTTCGTATTCCTCTTCTCCAAGAACAAGACCTATATACTTACCTACTAAACTTTGTTCGTTGTTATCAAACTTGTAGTTTAAGTTACTCTCTTCAATACGGTTTATAAAGGCTTTAAAGAATGGTAGAGCCGATTCTTTGTAACTTCTAATAAAATTACCCGCCCAAAAGCCTTTTGCCTCAGAAAGTGCCTTAAAATGCCCTACAAAGCGTCCTTCTGAAATATCATATTCAATTTTTAAGTATTCCTTATCTTCAAAATCTTGAACTGAATGTATTCGACAGACATATCCGCCCGCCTCTAATTTTGGAAATTCCTTAGCTTCTTCAACGTTACTTAAATCTAGATTTCTCATATATCCTCCTAAAACTCTTTTAAAGCCTCTAAAACGGCTGTAATATCATTTGGGATAACTTCCTCGTCAAACGCTCCCATTGGCGTTTTTGTAGTGCTGTTATTGCTTCTAGTTTCAAATACATACTTACCTTCCGTTGCCTTTGCTAAAAGCACTGTTGTAAACTTACTTTCAACGGCAATCTTGTCCAGTTTCTTACCACTTGTTTTTGCCTTGGTCCAGATGTACCCGGTTTCATCCTTGTCCGTCTGCGAATGAATTGTAAATATTACTGTTAAATCTTCTCTTAAAGTGTTCGCCATTGAAATTAAATCATATATGGAATACGCTAAATCTTGCCATTTATCATAACCCTTGTCTTTCATACGATTGAACTCGTCGTCCACCATGATTCCGTTTAGGGTGTCTATAATTACAACTTTTATACCAGGACATTTTTCAGATATCCCTAACAAAATTTCTTTAATTTTTTTAGCATCAGATGTTGCTATATAATTCTTGTTTTGTCCGTTATACTGCTCTTTCCAACCTTTCCAAGAAAGGCCTTTTTTATCCGCATCAATGTAATAAGTTTCTTGCGGGTTTAAGTTCCTCATGGATGTAGTCTTCCCACTACCACTTTCTCCCATAATTAAAATTGCTTTACTCATTTTTTTACTCCTTCATATCCTTTCATTTTTATAAGCTTGATAATCTTTTTCCACACTTTCTCGTTCGTCTTTAATGTCTTGCCATTCCCTTCTAGCTTCTTCCTTAAACCAGTAATAAGCTTCGTATTCATATCTGTCTTCTAATTGCTCTAAAACTTCCAAATTGTCGCAAAGTTCTGAAATAATTAAATTAATTGCAGGCATGGCTTCTGGGCTATAATTACATTCACTTTTAAGTTTGTGTAATAAGAATTTTTTAACCTTATCTTCTTCTGGCTCGTATGAATATTGGTCACCATTAAAATCGTACTTTAAAAGCATAATAAACCTCCACATCTTACAAAAATTAGTAAGCTATTAAAATTTGATGGCTTTAAGCCATGAGTCTTACAAAACTCGTGATACTCTGAATATTTTCTTAAAATTTCTGCTCTCATAAAATCTCCTTTTCTATTTGACTTTTAAAAATTTTTAGTGTAAAATATTATTCAAGTGTTTTTCGAGTGACACTTATTAAGACAGTGACTTGGGTAAGGAGTTGCTGTCTTTTTCTATGCCAGCACGAAAATTAAGATAATCTGCCCAGTCAAGTTTATGTATAAGTCCCCTAATGTGCAGACGGTCGCTAACAGATTTCACTTCGCGCATTTTTCTAGCGCCAGCACAATAGCTTAACCCGCCAAGCATTTCTCTTAAATCTGCAATTGTATAAACTTCCTTTTCCATGTTTTCCTCCTTTTAAAAATTTCTCAGAATTTATTTTTAAGAAAGAAACGAAATAATAGAAAGTATAAATCCAAACAAAGCAAAAACATTACTCAAAATAGTAAATAAACAATACCATTTATTATTTAAAGTTCTTTCTTCTTGAAGTAGTTCTCCTACTAAACAAAATAACGCTATTCCAATACAAATCCAACACAAAATTAATAATGTACTCATTCCTCCAATTCTATCCTACTCAACTTGATATCCTAATTCTTCTACTCCAATAATTCATCAACACTACAATTAAACACTGTGGCTATTTTTTTTAACATCTTAATATTGGGCATTCTTTTTCCACTTTCATATTGACAAATAGCACTATCAGTTACTCCCACTTTTTTTGAAAGTTCTATTTGGCTCATATTGTTTGCAAGTCTTAACTCAGTTAGCTTTTTCAATAAATCACCTCCTTTTATTTGACAAAATGTTAGATTTTTCTTATCTTCTTATAAGAAGGAGAACTTTATGTTAAACAAAAATGCCTTAAAGCTTTTAAAAATGCTTAATAAAAACGGAGAAATGGTGTGTCATGCCATTGAACAAATTGATAAATCTTTAATAGATACATGCGATTATTTAATTGATTTAAAATTTGCAGAATACAAAGGTTTACAATATAGCATTATTGCAATTACCGATTTAGGCAGGACTTTTTTAGCAACTTATAAATGGAATAAAATTAAGTTTTGTATTCCTTTGTCAATAAGCATTGCCGCATTAATTGCATCAATTTTTGGCATTATTTTTTAATCTTGCCAAGTAAACTTTTCCAGAATTTAACAACATTTCATTGAAAATTAAATTAGAAACTTCTCTTAATGCATCATCATATCCTCTATAATATTTTAGATTCCTTTTAAAAATGGATATCTTTCTAATACAAGAGACTTTTTTATGAAGTTCCTTTAATTTTTTGTCTAACTCGTTCATAATCCCTCCTTTTTCTAACATTTCGTGAGTATTCTAACATGTTTAGAAGTTTATGTCAACAAAAATTTAACATTTTGTAAGAATTTTTTATTTTTTTTTGCTTATGTTGAAAAAATACTAACTATATGTTAATATTTCAATATAAGGAGAAAAAAATGTTTTCAGAACAGCTTAGAAAACTAAGGAGATTAAACAATTTAACCCAAACTGAATTAAGTAAGCTTTTAAATGTATCAAATGGAACAATTGCAATGTGGGAAACTGACAAAAGACAACCAGATATAGATACATTAAAAAAACTGGCTAACTTTTTTAATGTTACAACAGACTATCTTTTAGGCAAAGATATTAAAGATAATAACAAAGGAGTAAAAATACCAGTCTTAGGCGTAGTTCCAGCAGGAGTACCTATTGAAGCCATAGAAGAAATTTTAGAGTACGAAGAAATAACTCCAGAAATGGCCAAAAGGGGCGAATACTTCGGCTTAAAAGTTAAGGGCGACTCTATGTCACCCAACATACTAGAAGGCGATATTTTAATCGTTCGAAAACAAGAAGATGCTAACTCCGGAGACATATGCGTTGTTATGGTCAACGGAGATGATGCCACCGTTAAAAAAATAAAAAAAGACCCCAAAGGTCTTACTCTCATACCAAACAACCCCGCCTATGATGTTACCTATTTTACTAATGAAGAAATAGTATCTATACCCGTTCGAATTATAGGAAAAGTAGTAGAAAGCAGAAGGAGTTATTAATGCCAGATAAAACTTTAAAGGAAGACAATCATCATTCTGACAAATTTAACATAATACTTTCCAAATTAATTTTAGAATCTATTTTCCCATATCAATTTATTTGTAGTGACAAACCAGATTTACAAGACATAAAAAACAACATTGGATTTGAAGTTACACAAGCTAATAATAAAGAAATAGAATCTTTGTGGGTTAAATATAGGAATGAAGAGAATGAAAAGAAAAAAGAAAAATTAAAAGAGGTTATATATAAGAAATCAAACAACACAGCAAAATTTGATGATATTCTTTTAACCCAATATCACAAATATAATTGGAATACTCCTACAGAAGTTTTTGTTTCAAAATTAGATAAACTTCAAAAAAATTATAAAGTTTTTAATAGTAATAATCTAATCATAATTTATGAAGGTTTTATAGCGTTACCAGGATATTTAGAAAATTTATTAAAATCTTTTATTGTAGAACAAACTTCTTTTTCAAAAAAATTTGATACTGTTGTAATAGCTTCAAACCAAGTATATATATTTAAATTAAATCAAATGAACATAGAAAATATTCATTTAGATATAGATAAGTTTAGAATTGACGCCAACAACATTATAAAAGGAGAAAATTAATATGGATACAAACTATAGTGAAAAAGAGAAGAAGGGCTTTGGTCTTTTAGTTGGCTTATTTTTTAGTATAATAGGTTTATTTGCAGCCTTCCTCTACCCTTCTCAATCAGAAGAAAGATTAACCTTCATTGAAGGTTGGAAACTCTCATTGTATATTCACATTGGACTAGCAGTAATAGCTGTCATCATTTATTTAATTGTTACAACGATAATATAATAATTTATTAAAGGATTAACTAATGCCAAGTTTTCAACAACTATTTTACTGTAAAAACTGTAAAAAAATTGTGCAACCAAATGATAAAGGACAATGTTCTAAATGCGAATCAACACAACTTAAAAAGTCTTGGTCCGTTCGTTTTCGCTATGCTGAAAATGGAATAGAAAAGCAGAAGCGTTTAACCGGCTTTCAAACCAAAAAAGAAGCACAAGAAGGCTATATTAAATATGTAAACGAAGCCAAACTTAAAGAACCAATAGAAACAACCGAAAAATTAAAGTTTGACAGGCTATTTGAAGAATACAAAACGTTTACAAAAACAAGAATTAAAGAAAGCAGCTATTACGACCTTTGCTCAAAATGCAATATACATATTCTTCCCTATTTTAAAGATACGAATGTGCAAGATATAACGCCCAAAATTTTATTAGACTGGCAAAATAATTTAGGAACCAAATATTCTTTTAAAAACAAAATATGTATAAGAACATATCTAAATGCAATTCTTAATTACGCCGAAAAATATTATAATATACCAAATAACTTGAAAAAAGTGGATAGTTTTAGAAACCTTGAAGCAAAAAAAGAAATGGATTTTTGGACCCCAGAAGAATTTAATATCTTTATACAAAAAGTTGATAACGAAACTTATAAAACTTTTTTCTACGCTCTATACTATACCGGCGCAAGAAAAGGAGAACTTTTAGCGACCAAATGGAATGATTGGAACTTAAATAAAGGGTTTTTAAATATAAATAAAAGTGTAACAAAAAAAACAACTACGGGACCTTGGCTTATTACAACTCCTAAAAATCAATCTTCAATACGACAAATTAGTCTACCAAATATTTTAGTTTTAATCATGAAAAAATATAAAATAGGTCGAGAAAACTATAAGTTTGTATTCGCAGGAGACCGCCCCCTAGCTGAAACTAGTATAGCACGCGTTAAAAATGCTGCTTGTAGCGAAGCAAAAGTAAAAAAAATTAGGATACATGACTTTAGACATTCTCATGCCAGTTTGTTAATTAGTAATGGGGCCTCTATTGTTTCTGTAGCCAAAAGATTGGGGCATAATGATATAGAACAAACTTTAAATACTTACGCACACATGATGCCAAAAGAGGATGATTATATCATTAATATATTAGAAAAAACTGCAAATAATTTAGGCACAAATTTAGGCACAAAAAATTGAAAGTTGATAAAAATAAGTACAAAAACAAGCTAATTGTGATAAAAAAGTGATATTTTTTAGTTTAAATTTGCACCAATTTTTAAAACTTTAAAATCCCCCTCTTTCCGCCAATCGTGAGCAATCCGAACATTTTGTGTTTGATTGCTCCTTTTTATTTTCTATATATTCAATTTCTTGTGATATAT